>TARA_B110000858_G_scaffold190109_1_pt1 | contig 16674 bp, 37 predicted proteins | sample TARA_B110000858 | Tara Oceans TARA_B110000858 (sample SAMEA4398247) | marine metagenome | biome: Polar Biome; feature: [SRF] surface water layer (ENVO:00010504); material: water (ENVO:00002006), including particulate matter (ENVO:01000060) such as... | depth 5 m | reverse complement strand
AAAGTCAACAGAATTGACCGAAATCGAAAACCATTGACTTGATGTTTTTGCAGACCTCAAAGATACAAAAATTATTCGTATCTCATAGTAAGAAATACCTGAAATATTCCTAAATATAAAACGTGGTCTATTTCATAGGCATCACCCACAGTAAACTCATAGTGTCTTACACCTACAAGCAATCCTTTTACTATACCTACGCTTAATCCCCAATGTGTTAACTTCATAATAATAAATGTACTAACCAAGCAATGAGCCCGTTTAAATTAAGAGCCACTAGATTCCATTGTTTTCTAGAACTCGTTTGAACTATAACAAATATAAACCCTATAACATAAAGCACAGGGTCTATTCTCCATTGAGCAGCAATTAAAAAACCACTACCCATATAACCAACTCTTGACGCAACCTTTTGATATGACGTAAGTTTGTTGGTGTACCTAAGTTTTTTTAATATTTTATTCATCATTTTGTAAGACCTTGTTTCTTTTCCCACGTTCTCATTCCTCCTAATCCTAGCATACCAAACAAGATAGTGAACAGCTCATCCATCTGTAAGGCAGGCAAGTCACTCCATTCAGGGTGAGCAAAGATAATCAAGTCTCTTAGAATGAAATTATACAATAGAGCTACACCTATAACCCAACCAATAAAAGGTCTCCAACCCGCCACAAACATTGTTCTGTGACTTGCCTCAACCTCGTTAATCTTTGTCTGTAATTCAACCAACCTTTCAGCAGTTTCAAGTTGCTTGTTTGGGTCTAACTCTTTTCCCTTGATAGCTTCACGAATATCTTTCGCCAAGTCTCCTATTCCTTTTGTTCCTGTTCCTAGTAACTTACTTAACCAACTCATTTTTAATATTTTAATTTTTTAAAATCTTTTGACTCATTAAAGTAAACCATAAGCTCTTGGTCGTTGTGTGAACCCTCTCTAGGTTTTCTACCTCCCCACTTTATAGTTCCTTGTATATCTCTTATCTTTCCATATATTATTCCATCCTCACAAGCCCATATCACAACAGGATTCAACCTCTTAGAACTAAGCTTCACCAACTTGTATGCTGAGATGGGTAACGGAAAAGAATCTTTAATCATTCTCTTCCTACCCTTCACCTCTACATAAGCTATTAGATTAGAGTCTTTGTCAAACACCTTGAAGTCTATATCGTTAGGGTCTAGCTTTTTAAAGCTACCTCCAAATATATTTACAAAAAATTTAATAGCCTTATGTTCTCTCTCTAAATCTTTTCTATTCTCAAACCTCATTAGATGTAAAAATCTCAACAGTCTCAACAGAGCAATCAGGATTAACACAAGTGTTAACACTAACTATGCCGCTCCCCTCCTTACCAAAGTCTTCATAATCAAAATCTGAACCCCAAAGTAATTCTGTACTACACATAGGACATTTCATAATATATAATTTTAATTTAAAAAAAATGAGTTAGCCTCGCTACTTGACCACTCTTCTTGCTGTGTATAAATCCTTCAACAGCTTTAGGTGCTCCCGTATAACCCTTTCTTGAGTGCCAACTATCAGCAGCCGAAGGGCTTCTCATATACTCAACAGTAACTCCTATGAAATCTTTTGCATCTCTCCACTTGTGTTTTACTTTGTGGTGTAGGTGGTGTAGGTACCAATACCTATGACTTGTTTCTGCCCAAAGCTTCGGGCATTCTTGAGCCATAAGCAAAGGAAGGCTGTCTAGCTTTGCTCCATCACCATGCTCTATTCCTATTAGATTTGTTCCATACTTATAATACTTTCTGTAGGAAACGCTAATATCAAACGTAATATCTTCTGCATTTCTGAACCAACTTTTTAATGTATGTGCTAAATGAAAACCCGATTGGTAGTCGTGATTACTCATACTGTGAACCACATCAACAGGTGCAACCTGTCTCAACATTTCAATACACTTTACATATAACTCAAGTGCAATCTCGTAATGCTCCCACCACTTTCCATCAGCGTCTTGTGGTGTACCTTTCGTAGTTGTATTGTATACATTGTCTACGTGAAGAATGTCGTTCCCAATACAGAATAAAATTCTATCTATCTCAAAGCCACTTGCTTGTTTCAGTAAACCTCCAACACCTTCTATCACTCTATTAACAGCTATCTCGCAGTCATAATCCTCACCTGTCTCTTCTGAGTTTGCATACTTTCCGATGTGAATATCTGCAGGATTAATTACCAATAAGTTTTTTGTCTTAGTTTTTTTAGGTTTAGGAAAGTTATACTTGGGAGCATAAGAAGAAACCAATTCATTTACCTTACCAAACAAAGCATCGTAGTTTAATCCTACATCCTCTTTGGTTACAATAGAAAATCTATACTCACCACTTGCACTTTGCCAATGCTTAACACTGACAACATCTTTCTTGTCTATCCCTCTTTCTTTTAAGTGAATATCCAATGAAGTATTATCATTGACATTCTCTAGATTAGAAGCTCTCTTTTCGTTTACTAAATCAAACTCTTCGGGAGTTAATCTTATTCTTTTATTAGCCATAATTGTTAAAGTTTATCATCAAAAGATTCTTGTATCTCTTCTATTTTATTAATCATATCCTTTAGATTCAAATCTAATTGAGCGTAATCTTCATCAATCATATCCTCATATATAGAGTTAAGGCATGAGTGTAACTCATCCATCAAATGATTTACATAACTCAGCCTTTCTGTTTTAACTCTATACATACTACTACTACTTACTATCCATTGCAAACAAAAGAGTCTTTCCTGTCTTCTCATCAATCTTTTTGATTGCTGAATATATTTTTCTAGACTTTGCCTTTACCTCTTGCTTTTCTTTTTTTGTTGACTCAGTACCTAAGTTACAGTACATAACAGAATCTATTCTATATAACTCATCTAGCTTTTGCTTTACACTCCAAGATGAAAATCCAATTATTTTATCTATATCTTCAAATTTATAATCCATTGTATATCGTATTAAGTTTTCTATATATTACCGGTACATCCTTCTCTTTTGTTCTCTCATCTATTAACTCAAACAAAGACGAGAACTTTCCTTCTCTTTCTCTAAACGATTTACACTCATCTTTTAGACGAGCATTGTCCAAATTTAACATTTTTATTTGATTATTTGCAAGAATTACCAAGTTTTTTAATTGTAAATTACTTTTATGTTCAAGTAACTTGTCGCTTGAGTTGTAAACTTCTTTTACTATATGGTACTTTGAGATAAAAGATTTTTCATTTTTAAGCATCCAATCTGATGACTTTAAACAGTGAATAATTGTTGCGTGATTCTTATCTATCATCCTTCCAATATCGGAATATCCATAGCCTTCATCATACATTATACGCATAAACGTTAGCCTAGCATCCGTATACTCTCTCCTTCTGCATTTCTCCATAAGGTCTAGCTCGTAAACAGAATTTATAATATTCTTTAAAGTAGCAGCTTTTGTTTTTCTATTTGTTTCAAAATTATTCATAAGTTTTAAGTGCTTGTTTGTTTGTTATATAATCTAAGTATTTATCAACATCTATTGGCTGAATGTCTAGGAATATTGGAACTGTTCCCATCTCATTAAGAAATTCAATCTCAAAGAAATAAGGATTCCTTCCTTTAACTACACCTCCAATGTACTGAGACCAACCATTTACTTTTTTAAGGTCTAAGTAGTTGTCTTCTATTTGAGCCTGTATATTTTTTGCAACGTCACTAGATAGTGATTGCAGAATATCCATAACCCAAAAATCAACTTCGTAACCTATGTAATCATTATCCTCTGTAAACCTCTGTGTCGAATCCATACTTTTCTAATTCTTTTAATCTATATTCTTGCAATTTTGACAACCTACCTTCGGGTCTCTTGACCTCTATAAAAAGAACTTCGCTTTCTTTTAGTGCCAACAAATCGGGGATACCGTTCTTGTTTGTCTTAACCAACTTCAATACGTAGTACCCCTCAGCCTCAAGCTGTTTTATTCTTTTAGATTGTATCTGTTGCTCTGTCATAATTACAAACTTAGTAAATCTTTCTTGAAATGTCTAAGTGTATAATCTTTTTTTTGCTGAACAGACTTATATATGTCGTGCTCAATACCGTTCTTTGCGAACACCCAATACACTTCGTTGTTGGTTCTGTCTTTGGTAGTCATCCTATCCCTGCTCTGCCAATAACTCGTTGCACTGAAATCAATATTGTAGTACACTAAATACTTGGCTTGCTTCAGAGAGATACCTTCCCTTCCCGAAACAATCTGAAGAGCTATGCTCTTATCTGTGTCTTCGAAGACACTAAGTTCTGTAGTTAGTTGGTCTCCATAAACTTCCTTTAGAGCCTTTAACTCTTCCTTGAACTTGTAGAATATCCCTATCTTGTTGGTACAAAAGTTGTCATAAATAAACTGAGCCTTGCTCAAGTCTATTGTCTTTGACTTTCCCGACTCAAACTTAATAGTTCCCGAATACAATTGATGCAACTTCATCATCAACTTCACGGGAGTATCCGCCAAAATAACTTCATCACTTCCCTCTATAACCAAATCCTTCTTCAACTTCGCTGCCAACCTATACGTCATGTCACTCATCTCAACTTCAAGAATCTTTTCTTTTATCTTAACCTTGAAGCCTGCTTCTGCTTGCGAGTAGTTAATCGTGAATGGTTTTACCGCATCTATTATAGTTTCTAGACCTGTAGAGTAGTCACGTATATTAAGACCTCCTATGGGTCTTGTTTTAACTTTAACATAATCATCAGAGAATCTGTAAAAGTTTTTGTAACTACTAAAAGGATTACCTTTTATTCCGTACACTTGATGATACATCTGACTGTACGATTCGGGAGTTGGTGTTCCCGAAAGAAATATAACCTTACTGTTGTTCTTTTGAATAAGCTCCTTCACTTGCTTTGCTCTCTTGCTTGGTTTAGGATAAGCTCCCATTGAATGAGACTCATCACACACAATAATATCCCACTTTACATTGGGTAGTTTATGAATGCTTTCATAGTTCATTACAAACATAACAAAAGATGCGGGGCAAATCAAGTCATAGTCTCTACTAATTGATAACATTGCTTTCTTTTTTGTTAAGAACAAAACATTTTCAACACCCATCTTATCACATATCCCTAGACTAGTTAGGGTCTTGCCCGTTCTAACTTCCATAGCTAGGTAGACAAAATTACTTGTACGTAAAATATCCGTACCTTTTTTTATAATCTCTGTTTGATAGTCTCTAAATTCCATTTGATTATTTTTTATGGTATGTCATACCAATTAATACTTCGCTCAATCCTAGCACGAATATTATCATCTTCTTCGCACTTGTATTTAAACTCCTTAACAACCTTTACGTTTCTACCTCTTCCTGTTTTTACATCTACCTTTTTAAACATAACTCTGTGTAGTAACTTACATTGCTTAAGCATTTTTTCACTACTAAATCCGTAATTATTTTCTATTACATCCATAATTAAAAATCAGTTACAACTTCAGCATCTCTCTCTCTTAGTATCATCCAATTACCCGAAGAGTCTCTACCTTTTTCAAACTCAATTCCATCCTTGAAATCTCCATAGGCTTGTAAGAACTTATAGAATTTAGTACGTGATATACTCATCCTAGTTCTAGGTGCATAGTCGGGATAGTCTTCTATAAAATCACTGTAAAGAACTTGCATATAGATTCTCTTGTTAGTTTTTAGTTTTGGATTTGGAGTTCCATCAATAATCCCACACCATTCAATAAATTCGTGGTTAGTAGTCTGACCTAACTTACGTATCTCTAGGTTAACAAATTTACTTTTTACTAATCCTTTATCTAGATAAGACTGCAAGCATTCTATCATATAGTTATCAAAGCTACACCACTCATCGTCATCCCAATCTCCAAACATCAATCTACCAAACTCATCTAACGGAGTAAAATCTTTATTGTAATGTTGATGAAATTCTAGTTCCCACTTTCTTCTAGCGAATGAGTTACCACTACCTTTAATGGCATAGTTAGTTGTGATTGCTATCTTAGGTGACTTGCTAAATGGTATCTTGATTGCATCCTTGTTCTTCTTCTCTAAAGTTAATCCCTCTGTTACAACACTGAACAACCTTTCAAAATCAAAGTGCTTCTTTACATCATCAAAGCAAAGTATCTGCGTGTCTGCTGACACTAACTGATATGCAAAGGAGCGTTCAAAAGTAAAAGACTTACCATCAATAACAACTAGCTTCTTCATATTAGACAGTGCATTCATAAACAAACCTTTACCTGTACCTCCTTCGGGATTGTCAGATATAACTTGGTCATTAAGAATTACTGCGGGAGAGTAAGATAAATTTTTGTGTGCGTGCATAAGGAATCCTACTGTACTCTCCATAGACTTCAACCTTGAAGCATCATTACCGCTGATTCTAGACAAGAACTTTTGATAGTCACAACCATCACCACTACATAGATTAAAAGTTCTATCAATTACGTGGTCTTTCCAAACGTATCCACCTAAATCCATATAGTCAATAGGAAGAATCTCATTCTTTGTAATCTTAACAGCACAGTTTGTGTAGTACAAGTATGCTGTATCTTTTGTGTCTTCTATAAAGTAGATGTCTACTGTTGAAAGAAGAGTCAAGAACTCCTCTCTAAAGTACCTTGTATTCTCTGCAAAGTAATTGTACACTGACAAGTCATCAAGAGTAATCAATGTGTTTAGTATAAAGTCCTTGATTTCCTTCTCTGATGTATGGTCTATAAGGTTATTCTCTACCCTTACAAATACATAGTTACGACCTCCTTCGGGGCAATACTTATAGAATCCATTGTCTTCTAAGAACTGCTTAAATAAAACGTGCACTATCTTAATAACTCCCTTGTCTGATTTTGTCCAAAATACTTTTGACTTGTTCTCCTCTTCAGCACGATTCAAAACAGACTCGATAACATCGCCATCAATCTGTGCCTCCTCTAACTGATGACGAACCTCCTTTTTTGATACACCTCTTCTAAGCTTTGCTTTGATTTGGTTTATTCTCTCTTCATCCTCGTAGTACTTAGTTCCAAAGTTCTGAGTGTTGCTGTACGCACTGTCAACAGTTCTTTGAACCTCTTGAGCAGTGAACCCTTGAGTTGTGAACTGATTCATAAAGTACATTGCTAAACTCTTGTTGATTCCATAATCATTCAATGCCATTGCAAGAATGTATGTGTTTTGATTTCGTTGACCCTCAACCATTGGGTACTTCTTCAGCCACCACTTCATTAGAATTTCAACAACCTTGTTCTCGTCTGTGATTGGTATTGTAGGAGCATCTTGATGAACAACAACCTCTCGGTACTCAGTCTCTTCAATCTTATCCCATACACTTGAATTTTCATTCACATAAATTAATGGGTCGTAAGACTCGTAACAAACTCTACTCAAGTTCTTACAAGTTTTATCAAAGTACTTACTGCTGAATCGTTTCTCAAGAGAGTTGAAATACTTAACGTGATTCTCTTCGTTTTGTGGTATCTTAACAAGAACCTTAAGACCATTACCCGATGGTGAAATAAACACAGAGAATGTGTGCTTGTCTTTGGATATAACTTCCTTGTCTTGCAACAAATCTTTTTTAGATTCATACCCATCAAAGTCTAAGCATATTAATCCGCTGTGCTCTAGTAGTGATGAGTCATTTCTTTTAGTGAACTTACCCGAAAAGCATATTGATGGTAATGCCTTCTTAAGTTCGTTACGCTGTGACTTGTCTTTCTCAAGTCTAATTTTCTTAACTACTTCCTTAGTTGCTCCATCTTTTATTCTCTTAAGAATACCATCCACATTTCTGTGGAACGGTGTAGATGTATCGTGTATGTTTCGGAAGATTGTGATGATGTGTGACATAGTAGTGTAGATTTAATGTTAAATTTAATTAGATAACTAACTGATTCTCAATAACAGTGTTGAAAATGTTAATTTTAAAAACGATAATACGAATATAAAATAAATATATAATTAAAAAAAATATATACAGTATATAATAGTAATTATTTTGCATACCTAACATTAGGAGTCAAAAAAAGGGTATCATTGATACCCCCTTAACTGACTGATTGTTAGTTTATTAGAAGTCTATACCATCTGATACCTCTTCTTTTTTCTTTGGTTCGAATGTATCTAACTCTACATATAGTTTTCCACTACGTGCTTTGTTTACATTAAGATTCACCCAACCATTCTTTTGGTTTTCTTTCAAAAAGGCAATAGCCTCATCAACTTTGATTGACTGTTGTCCAATTACAAAATCGGGAGCACCCTCTCTTCTCTTGAATGAAAATCCGTTTGCGAATACTTTTTCTGTGTTACTCATAACTAATAATGTTTATTTGTTTTTCCAATGTGTTTATAGTTTGAAGGATAACTTCTTGTTTCTCTTCTCGTGTATTGCAGTCCATTGGAATTTGAAACCACATTACCCGTTTTTTTTGTGTCTTCGAAGACACTAGTCTTCTAAAGATATTCATCTATAAAATAGCTTGACAGTTCTTCCTTGGGACTATCCCCAAAGAAGGTATTGTATACCTCAACCGCTCTCTTAACCTTCTCTTCACCGCCCCTAATAAATTCCTCAGTAGGTCTGAATACACCCATCTGATGAGATGTCTTGTCTATTACAAAGAATATCAAAGGCTTGTTAAATAACTGTTGGTATATAAAGCATTGACTATCGTAGTTGTACTTCTTAGCACTCCACTTAAAGTCAGCTAGCTTGCTTGTTGTCTTTAAATCAATAAGCATATCATCACATACGATGTCCACTTTACCTTTCCACATAAGACCCATTATCTCTTTGACAGCAGGTTCTTCGTAGATGTTTCCATCCTTGTATATGTTATCAAAAAAGTATAGGTTATTCTTCATTGTGTCGGTTAAATTAACAACCTCCTCAGCCTCTTTGGTTAGCAAAGCAACCTCTACACCCATCTCAGCAATAGCTTCCTTGTATAGCTTTGTATTGCGTGATGATGAATCTATCGTGACCACCTCACTAGCCTTGTCGGGCTCTATTAATAGCTGATGGAAATACCTACCCTTTGCAAAGTTTTGATTGTCGGGTCTACTAACTCCGAACTCCCTCGGATTAGTAAGAAGAGTACCTATATCACTATTAGAGAGGAATTTTTTACCTCCCTCTCCGTAGTAATACTTGTCATCTTTTAGCTTCTCTATTACATCTTTCATTACGCAATAGCTTTTTCAATCTCTTTCTTTACAGTAGCTGTGATTCCGTACTTGGTCTTTAGGTTATTGATTAACTTATCAGTACCCGCAGACTTGTTAGCTACTACGTACTTCAATACCTTATCCCAATTCGCATCGCCCTTTGATAGTTTGATTGTTGTGACTTCCTTCTTAGGAGCGACTGTAACCTTTGGAGTCTCACTCTCTGTTTCGGGTAAGTCTTCACCTGCATAAATGTAGTGACCTAATCCAAACATTGCTAGGTTCTTAACTAGACAACGCATAAGGGTCTTGTTGATATCGAACATAGTTGCACCCGCAACTTTTTTAGTTCCATATCTTGTTTCGAACTCATAAGCTTCAGCTTTCATAGATTTGTTAGCACCATCCATTACGGGCAACCACATACCTAGAGTCTCTCCATTGATTGTAACGGTAGTTCTACACATATACCCAAGACTCTCATCGTATACGTATGGTAAGTCTGAATCTCCACATTGTACCTCGTACACTGCATCGGGATAGCACTTCTTAACTTCTCCCCAAGCCCAAGCCCAAGATAAGTATGTTAGATTGTTCTTCTTTTCAACCTTATCATTTACGTTAATGGCTGACAGTGTTTCAAACACTGATTTTGTTTTTGAATTTGACATAGTTTATTTAATTTAATTGATTGATAATCTTACTTGATTGGGAAAACTTTAGTAGGTAATGCTCTCTCATATCCTTGAGACCCATTATGTATCTTCCATTTTTTCTTGTGTTAATTTCAGCTCTTATTCTCTGCTCAATAACGTCAAGTTTTCTACGATAGTTAGACAAAGATACGACATATTTACCATAAATCCAACCTTTTTCTTCGAAAAAAAGATACTCATTACTCTCTATTTCCTTATAGAAATCACCGCCTAGATGGGTATTATATATAACTATTTCACCCGTATTAATATCTCTCTCTATTTTAACTCCTTTTGAGATTACAGAGTTACAACATTTAGAATCTATCTTAGCTATGTTGTTGTCAGAATTAGCTTGATTATATATATCTTGTAGAGTGTAACTCATTGTTAAAGTTTTTTATAAAGGTTCTGTAGTCTTTGTCAGACAAAGAGTTTTCCTTGACTACGTTTATTCCGTGAATAATGCTTGAATGAGATATACTATATCCTTGCTCATCCATAAAAGATTGTATCTGAATTACCTTCATACTTCTTTCTTTACACAAGTAATATAACATATACCTAGCATCTACTATTTCTCTACTTTTATTCTTTTGGAATAAAGATTCCAACTCTATATCGTATAGAGTTGAAATCTTATCTGCGTAACTTTTAAAAATTTGTTTCTTCATCTTTGTATGTTTGTTTTTGTGAAAAAATTTCTCCAAAATACTTAAACAAATCCTCCATTTGTGTCTTCGAAGACACAAGATATGGATTCGTAGGCTCTTGTTCTCTTTGTCTCATAAATTCTTCGCTTGATTTTCCCATCTTAAATAAATTCTTTTACACTGTTATACAATATATCTTCGCACTCTGCGACTGATTTTTTTTGAAATACTTTTTTTTGTACCCCGTGTTCGTTCTCTCTAATAATAACAGCCATACATAAATCGTTATCTAATAGCTGTATTATCAGACCCGCTCCGTACCTCATAACATCTTTGCAATTGCTTGAAATATTGAAATCGTTGTACGATATCTTAGAGTCTTCGGCAAGGTAGTTGTCTTCATAATCCTTTCGGCTCATCATTCTACCCGTGTCTAGCCAAGCAAACTTCTTCTCCTTCTTGCTTGCGTCTTTCAGTAGTTCTAACCTTGTTAGGTAATGTTTGTCGGGCTTCTCTTGAGCATTCTCAATTCCCGCATCAAAGTCTATAATGTTTAGTCTTTCCATTGTAAATAAATTAAAGTTTAATAATTGTTCAAATATAGTATAATTCTATATCAATTCCAAATTTTTACTTAGAAATATCTGATATTCTCACGTACCAATAGTTGTCTATTAGCTTCTTCTCACTGTTGTTCCAAGAGCAAGCATCCGTGTATTTCTTTGGAAGCTTTCCAACTTCAATACATATAGGTATATTGTTGTCTCCGCAGAACTTAATCTCGTCTTCAGACTCCAATAGGCTTTCTGATTCATCGTGGTGAACTGCAAATAGTTCTACTGCGTTAGCTCTAAATAAATCTATTGCTGAGTCAGAAACTTCTTTCCATATAAAATTGTCCTTTGTAATAATCATACTCTTAGTTTTTTAAATATTGATTGCTTATGCATATACTCTATCTTTTCACAGAAGGTTCTTAACTCTTCTACGGGTATCCTATGTTTTGCTCTAAAGTTTTCTACGAAGGTAGCATAAGGATACTTCCCTTCTTTGTAAAAATTCTTTTCGTAATCCACTACTCCCGATACTGTACATTTTTTTAATCCGTTCATAATTGTTTGTTTGTCTTTATATTCTTGAATCCATTCAGCTAACTTACTGTTTACATCTGCGTAAACTCCAAATTGTTTAAAGTGTTCCTCTTGTTTATTGTCTAAAAACTTCTTTGCCTCTAAGCTCATATATCCATTTTTATAAGTGTCCACCCGTTTTTAGTTCTTTGCAATCATATCTTACTTCAGTATCACTGTCTTCATTAGTGAATTGTACTCCGTAATTCTGTTTAGCATCAAAGTCACATCCAAATCCAAACTCGAACTCTGCTTTATCTGTTGCTTCATCTATTTGGTCAGCCCATAAATCCTCTTCTTGCATTAAGTAATCTTCTAAATAACCATCTCCTTTGCTGTCATACAAGTATCTTTCATACTTTTTTTCATCTATTTCTATTTCAATTGTTCCTACTTTGTGGTAAACATACCTTTGACTAATTTGTACTTTCATAATTTGTTTTTTAAAGTTTCTATATATAATGTTGCATCCATAAGCTCCTCTTGTAGGTGCTGTATCCATTGTAGAGGAGTTAAATCTCCTCGGTCTAGTGTAGTTCCATATTTTTCAATACCTACTCTTGAGCGTTCTCTGTAAGCGTCTATTACTTTGCTTACTACCTTGTCTTCATTACCCTCTGATGGGTAATGCATTCCCGTGTCTAAATCTAATTTCCCCATACCTTTATTGCTGATTGGCAAGTTATAGAAAGTATTGCTACCATTGATAGTATAACAATAACTACAACTAGATAAGAAAGAAATCTTTCTGTGCGTTCTGTCTTCATAATTTTACATCTATTCGATTAATAATTTTTTGTTCCAAATCCTCAAGAGTTTTGCGTAAAAGGGTATTATCCTCCTTGCTGTCTTTAGAAATAAAAGAAAGAATCTCTTGTATTCTGTCTAGTGTTGTCATACATCTGTTTTTAAAGGTTTCCGTTTCATCTTTTTAGAATCATCAGTGCAAGCACTCACTTGCATACGGTAAAGGAGTGTCTTCGAAGACACCCCTTGTTCCTACTTTCCAAAGTACCCCGCCTTGTGGTAAGGGTCGGCACACATTTCGGAAAGCAAGATAACTATTATCATAATGATATACAAAATTATTTTTCCTTGTCTGTCTGTCATCTGTTTAGTTTTAAGATATAAATTTAGAAAGTATAGCCATCATATTGTCCAAGTAGTTCGTGTCAAATCGTGTCCAATAAGACCTTTCGGGAGCATCCATTGATAGAGCCTTGTGTTGTTCACTTATAACGTCTATTAATAAATCTCTGTAACTCGTTGGCTCATAGTATTTCATTGCGTATAACATAATATCTTTTTTTAATTGTTAGTATTCATCTAATGGGTACATATCTTCCCAACCATCTACTGCGTTAGGATTTGCATAAGTTCTCTCTACGTGAGTATAAGACTCAACATAGTATATCTCATCAATAAAGTCATTACATAGTTCTTCAAAATACTTTTCTGCTTCATCGAATGTGCTGAACCCATTAGAGTTTACCTCTTCGCCTCCTTGTGGGTTAACCCACATTACTCTGTACATTTGTGTTTCTGTTCTCATCTTAATTGTTTTTATAGTTTTTAATGAATTGCACTACTGCTTTGTATACGGTATCAAGTTTATAAGCACCTCCAAGTACTTCAATTGTTGTGCCTTCAATTTGAGCATTACACATATCAATACTGAATCTGTAAGCATTACCGTTCGGGTCTCTTAGGCTTTCAATCTTCTCAACTACGGACATCATCCAATCCCAAGAGGTGTGGTATTCCATTGATTCAATAGGAACTACCTCATTCCCTTGAGGTGTCGTTTGTATCATTACTGAATCATCGTTAGGGTCTCCATAAGTCATACCCATAAATTCTGCTATTAGTTTATTGCTGTTCATAATGTTTATTTTTTAATTATCTCTTAACCCTAATATTCTTTCGGTTTTTTTGTGGTTCAAACCTTCCGCTAGAGAAACTGCATCATCAAGTAGTCTTTGTAACTTAAATAAGTCTTTATCATCTTCTTCGACACAGTTAAACTCAAGTAGTTCTTCTACTTCTCTTGCACTACTAATCAAATTGCTTATTAATCTTTCCATCTTATTTGAATTTTTTAATTAGTTCAACCTCGTAATCTATCTGCTCGAAGATACGTTCCATTACTCGTTCATTGTTAAGAGCGTTCTCAAGAACCTCCTCTGCTTGTTCTACAGTTAAATCTTCATAGTTTTGAAGCACATCATCAACGTGCCAAAGATTGCTCAAGACATAACCTTGTCTTGCTAACTGCTGTTTTGAATACTCGGTGTTTCGAGCAGACATACTGTCGTTTTGATTTGTTTGTTCCATAATAAATAAATTAAGATTTCGGTTTCATCCTTTTGGAATCATCAGCACGGACACACATCCGTGTACCGAGAGTGTCTTCGAAGACACCCTCTCTTTCTACTACTACATAGAAAACTAAAGGTTAACTACAACCTCTTGTTCTGTAAAACTCTCGTTACACTGCGGGCAGTGATATGAGGAGTTTGATATCTCGTGCTCATCAACAACTAAGTCTGAGTAGCAATTGACACACATCGGTGATTCGTTCAACGCATCAAAGTCATCTTCAGTCTCGAAAGCATCATCCCAAATCATCTGCTGTGTACATTCAATTTGGTCTCTGAATGTGTACGTGCTCGGCTTGTACACTTGCTGTGTGTAGCTTTGATGCATTTGTTCACCATGAGGCAAGTCTTTCAAGTTAAAGTAAACCCAACAAGTAACAACCTTACCACTGTTAAGCTTGATAGGTACTTGCTTTCTTCTGTACCAATTAGGGTGACCCTCTAGCCTATCCAAGTCTAGTAGCTTGCTGTCATCAACCTTGAAGATGTCAATCTCTACGTTGTGACCTACACCTTTCTCCTCAATCAAGTATGGCAACCCTTGTATAAGTAATGGGTACTTGTCAACAGTCTTACCTCTGCCTAGGTACTTGCTTGACCGCAAGTATCTGTTGTAGTTAGAGTAGTTCTTCTTGAGCGTTCCGTACACACCAATCACGTGGTCTTCTAATACGTTAGCCTTTGAATACCAAACACCATCTCTCTTGAAGTAAGCGTCTCTGTTGTATATCTGAAATGTTCTTGTTCTTCTGTTAATACTAACGAACCTAGCTTCGTGCTGTTCCAACTCTGCTCTCCATTCGCTTCTTGGCATATCACCTAGCATACGTGCTTGAACCTTGGTGTCGCAAGTCTCTGCATCACCCAACCCTCTGATTGTTCCGTTCATCATAAGCAACTCATCTCTGTTCTTGCCACATACAAATGGATGCATATTCTCTCTGTTGATTTTACCCACAGTAGCATAACGGAAGTGAGCGATGAATGGTCTGTCAGTGTGCAACTGAGCGTAGTCTTTAGATTCTTGGTAAGTCAACTCAAAAGTGTCTAGCCATACAATCCCCAATCCGTGAGGATTGATTCGTGCTGAAGTCTTGAGTCTCTCCATTGGAATCTTTTCTGATTTCTGTTTGATAATAATAATACACATAGTAAGTAATAAATTTGTGAGTAGTGTCTTCGAAGACACAGAACTCGGTTTGTATAAGACACGGAATGAATCCGTGTTTCGACTATTGAAGTCTCATCAGTTATACTTACTTTCTACGCATCTCTTCTGCGTACTCCTTGGCTTGCTGTTCTCTGAGCATCTCAATGTGATTGAACAGCTTCATAAAGTTATCTAGCAATACTTTCTTGTTCCCCTTGATGCCGAAGTAAGTCTTGACATCTCGAACCCTCCAATTGCTATGTGGCTTCATCCCTATCGCATTAAGACCTATGTCTCTCTTGCTTACGTACAGATTGTACATTGCTCTTTGCATTGCGTTTCCGTTGAATTGGAAGTAAGCATCCTCGTCTGTTAACTCTTTGTAAAATGGTGTAGTAGTATCTAATTGGTAACTCATAATATAAAATGTTTAAATGTTGTCTATCACTTTTACAAGTATAGTCTAATTAATTTATAATTCCTAATTTATTTTAATAATTTTTGAATTTCACTAGGATTAATCGTTCCGTACTTGTGATGGAACTTGCATAGGTAGTCTCCCGCATCGTGAAACTCTTCTTCGGAATAAATTCCATCCATCGAATTGTAAATCTTGTTTGCTCTGATTAATTTTTCTAACTCCTTCATAATACTTTAACGTTTTCGTTTTTTATAAATGTTTCAACTCTCCCATATCCTTGCTTAAACTCAGCACCGTTTTCTAGTTTAAAGTAGCACACATCCCAATCATTACCTCTGTCAAATTTAAACTTCTCTCCTTTTTTTATAGTGTAGTAGCATCCTTTCCAACCGATTCTGATTCGTCTTTTTTGTGGTATAAATCCAACTTGTGTTTTCTCTAATGGTGTATTGTACCATTTTGCATCAATAAATACTTCAATTTCTTCTGTTGCTTGTAAATTCATAATGTTTGTTTTTAAAGGTTAATAAATTTGGTTAAAAAATAAGTTGCAGATGCAATGTATGTCACTAGTACTAATGCTACCACAACTTGCTTTCTTACATCTTTCTTTCGTTGATTGATTGCTTCAATCTCTTGCTTGGTGTATACGTTTACACGCATCACTTCTCTGCCTTTGATTTTTACTCCCGTACCTTTTTCTTTGAAGGTTAATCCGTTTTTTGTTTTCATAATATTGTCTTTTAAAAGTTAGTAATTTCGTTTTTAATATCTTCAAATTCTTTTTCTAATAATTCAGTTGCCCAACCTTGTTTACTTGCGTATCTTAATCTGTAAGCAATTTTTTCTCTTTTTTCTATTAAATCTTTCATAATATTTGATTTTAATTTTTTGTGTCTTCGAAGACACCGATTACTTTTCCATACTCGCCTACACTGTTGTACCAATTGGTAAAGTGTTTTTCGCTCTTGAACTCAATCGGATAAGAAGAATACTTACCCTCGTGAGATTTTACTTGTGCAATACATTTGCCTACCATAATGAATAAATTTAAGTTAGCTGT
>TARA_B110000858_G_scaffold78842_1_pt1 | contig 16760 bp, 38 predicted proteins | sample TARA_B110000858 | Tara Oceans TARA_B110000858 (sample SAMEA4398247) | marine metagenome | biome: Polar Biome; feature: [SRF] surface water layer (ENVO:00010504); material: water (ENVO:00002006), including particulate matter (ENVO:01000060) such as... | depth 5 m | reverse complement strand
CTCTCAGTAACCATATATTCCCCAAAGTCTTTAAATATTTTATTTATCTCTTTAAGTTCCATTAACAGATTGTTATGTCGTTATATATCAAAACATCCATAGAAGCTGTCCAACCTCCTAATTCGTTCTCAAACCTATCGTAAAAGGGCTCTATATTAGGATTACCATCTAATTGGTAAGCGTCTTGATGTAATGTTCCTCCTCTTAGAACTTGTATTAGTTTATTTACAACAGATAGTTGAGTATTTAAAATGTCTTGTAAATTGTTATTACCCTCAAATAAATCAACAGTAATTTCTTTACTTTGGTTTACAATATCCATTGCTATTACACTTACATTAAATCTTAATACTCCATCTTCTTGACTTACGTTATTTATTATAATGTGAGATAACGGAAAGATTGTTTGTTTCTGTAAATCAACTTGTGTAATATCTCCTGTTGTAACTGTATGAACATTAACATCGTCTAATAATTGTGCTTTTAAAGTTTCAGTTACTTGATAAAATGCTCTACTTCCTTGTTGGCTCATTTAAAATTCTTTTTAATTTCTTTATGTTCTAATTCGTTTTTATCTTTCATAAATGCTAACATCAGAAAACATTTGTGAAATTCTAATTCAGTGATATTTTCAATTCTTGTAACGTCTCCTCCAGATAAGGCAAAAAGCGATGAATACCATCCATATTTTCTTGCAAAATTTTGTACTCCTCCAAGTGGATTTTCTTCGGGTTGGTCAAATAACTCAGGGTAATTTCCGACAACTCCAGACCTAAATTCAGAAAAAAAAATAAAGAGCCTACCACAGCATCCATTGGCATATCTAACATCTTGTCCTTATTTTCTGGATTATAATCTTCTATTATATATTTGTTTTTAATTTTTTTAATAATAGGCCTATATAAAACATTCATTGCAATTTCTATATTGTCATATTCTCCAGTGTATGTATCAATGTCTATATATTCTCCTAAAGTCATATTATCTAAATCAGGAACAAAACCATATTCAATACCATTCATTTTAAATGTTGATACTAAAGAAGGTTGTTGTAATAATAATTTATTTATATCTCCAGTTATTTCTTCAACATCATTATATTTCATTAGAGTTGCGAATTTATGACTGACTCCACAAAATATTTCAATCATTTTGCCCTGAATAAAAGTAGGATCGTTATTCTTTTGTCCTATCTCGATGAACTTTTTATATTGCCTTAGAGTTATTTCACTCAGCTTAGTAGGTATATTAAGTTTTAATTCCATATCTATATAACGTATTTATTATTAAAATTTATTATAAAAAAAAAGTGCCTATTTCTAAGCACTAATTTAAACAAACAAAATGAATTATTGTAATTACATTAAACTTTCTACATCATATTCTATTTCTTCAATTATTATTTTCTCCCAAGATGACGGAAGTTTATTATTTGGTACAATTCTTTTATTTATTCTAATAACTTCATTTTCTCCTGTTGTATAACTATTAATATAAACTCTTTTAATTTCAACTTCATCTGCTTGTGGAGGGTTATAGTAATCCCCTGCGTTTCCTTTTATCCACCAATATTTTACATCTAAGCTAAAGTTTTCACATTCTATTTCAATTATATTAGTTATTCTTTTCATTATAAACTAATCATTAAAATAAGCATTATTGAGTAAACAACTACGTGAATAGCAATTAACCATTTCCAGTTGTCAGGGTCTTGTTTTAAGAATTTTTTATACATTATATAAAATCTTTAAATTGTTGAACTTCTAAATTAAATCTTGTTTGCTCTAATCTTTCTATTTGATTTTTAAGAACAGGTCTTAAATAAATAGTATGGTTTGTGTTACACTCTTTGTAATGCCTTTTAAGGGCTTTAATATCTTTTTTAATAATATCTATATCTTTCATCTTGTTATGGGTTTAAAATGTTATTAAATCTATTGCTTGTTCTCCTGTTTGCTTACCATTTAATAAAATATTATAATTAGGATCCTGCCCTGTTATAATTATATCGTTAATTAATTCATTAACATTGTTAAATGATTTGTTATAATAATTACAATTGATTGTGTAATCTTTTATATTATTTGTTTTCCAAGTTTCGTACATAATTATTTTTTATTTGTTTTTAATAATACTTAAAGATATATATAATATATATAACTACCAAATTAAATAACATTATTTTCATTCCATTCTATTTCATCTCTTAATTCATCAGCTATTAATAATGCATCATTACGTTGCTCTCTGTATTTAGAGTTAGCAACTTTACAGGTAGCTAAATGAGTTTGTAAGTTATTTACATAAAAGAATATATCTATAAGTAAAGTTTGCATTAGTTTTAAATCCTCATCATCAATATCATCATTGACTTTTTTATTTAAAAGATCAGTAAATAATATTGCGTTATTATAAAAGGATAGGTCTTTAGTATTCTGTATCTTGTTCATCTATTTTAATTCTATTATTTAAAAGTTCTATTACGCTAAATATAATGCTTTCTTTTTCTTCTTTACTAATAGTTTTTTCTTTTACCCTTACCCAAAAATGTATTGAATTAGTAGGGTTAAATAAATCCTTTAATAAATTGCCAAATTTTCTAATTGGTCTTATTGTTTTATATGTTCTATTAACTTTCATAATCTAAATTTATAAATTCGCAATGCTCTTTACAATCTGAGCACATACCTGTTTCGATATTTAAATATGGAGAAGCTCCACAACAATTTGATACTATATTCATTTTTGTCTATTTAATTTTCCTTTATTTGTTTTATGCCATTGATAGGTTTGACTAAATTCATCGCAAGGAATAAATTTAATTTCTTTTTTTTTAATTTTTAATTTCTTTTTCATCTTTTATTTCTTTTAATTCTGTTATAATTTGTTCTAAATAATAGTCTTGCATCTTTTTATTTTCTTTTACTACTTGATTTATTATAAAAGGTAAATCTTTAAATAATTGGTCTGTATTATATATAAGTCTTTTTTCATCGTCTGGATCTCCATAACCAAAATGCATTTCGCCATCGCTACAATATAAATGATGAGTCTCGTGTATATAAGTAGTTTTGCCAAATTTATATTCTTTAGCTTCTTTTAATTGAATTTCTAAATCGTTAATTCTTTCTATTAATTTGTCTTTTGATGTTCCCATATTATTTATTTTGATACCTAAAGTTAACTATGTTTTTATAAGATTCAATTACCCAACCTTTGTGATGAGGTTTTAATTCTGCGTGTTGTAATAGCATTTTTAAAGTTGTTTCTACGTCTATTAATGAGGAGTTGTCTTCAAATGTTAGTTTCATATTCTTTGGTTTAATATTAATTATATAACAAAGATATATAAAATATATTAAATATACAAACTACTTTATATTATTTAAATCAGGAGCGTAATCAATATAATTACATTTCTTACATAACCACATATAACCATTTTGAGCAGAGCCAATATAAATGCAATCTTGTTTACACCTTTTGCATTCTTTATTGTATTGCATATTTTCCAAAGTTAGGTCTTGATAGTATAGAATAGGTGGCGTATCGAATTGCGTCAATACAGTGATCGAATTTTTGAATAGGTTTATTTATGGTTTTTCCGCTTCTATCCTCTTGCCATTTATAATTTCTAAACTCTTGGATAGTATTTGTTGAATCCGAGGTTATATGTATCTTGTATCGCTTAAGAAGATCAATGCCGGCATTAACAGAATCTTTACCTTTTAAACTTGGAAAGATGTTCCAACCCATTCTTCTTAATTCTGCTATTAAGCGTGGTTCTGCCGAGTCAAAGTAAATCTGTTGCCTTTGGATCCCAACCTCTTTAAAGGTATTATGAATATCCAATGTCGTCATCATTGTTCTATATAAATGTTCTTTAATATATAAATTATAATCTTTTATATAAACACTTACTAAAGTTGAGGGATCATTTGTAAATCCTGCGTCTGCACCATAAGAAATAAATTTAGCATCCTCTGGAATCATATTAACCTCTACATATTTAAATATAGTATTAATGCTTGTTGCTCTTTCGCCTAATCCATAGATTTGCCAATACTGATCATCTGTTTCTTTTAACCTTTCGATTTCTTGTTTAATAACATCCTCTAAAAAAGGATTATCTAAGTAAGTTGTTTTATAAAAATCGCAATCTTCTCTTGTTAAAACTTGGTCATATATCCAGTGATATTCATCAGAGGGGTTAAAATCTAATATTATTCTTTCTTGAGTTCTAAAAATGAGCTGTCTCCAGTCGTCAATAAATAATTCATTCCCTTCATTAATAAAAAGTAAATCTCTTTTTCTCCCTCTAATCTTTTGCGACTGGTCAAGTGATGTAAATTCAACTAAGTTGCCAAACAAATGGTATTCGCTGTTTGATTTATTATGAAACTCCTCATTGTATAATTGATGTTGATTTAATATTTGTAAAAAATCTCTTAATACAGTTGCCCTTAAACTTGGAAATGTTTTACGGCATATAGTAATAATCTTGTTAGTATTATTAGTACAATAATGGAATATTATAAAGAGAAGAATATTGTATGTCTTGCCTGATCGAGTTCCGCCCTGCTCAACTATAATCTTTTTTTGACTTTTGACTAAATGCTTATAAACAATATTAGTCTGTATCTTCGGTTTTATCAATTATTTCAATTTGAAAGTTAGTTGGCATTCCATCTGCGCCAGTTATTTCTTGCCTTTCAATATATCCTCTTTTCTTTCCTTTTGTTTTTAAATAAAAGATTGTTGCAGCAGTAGATTCTTTTGCAATCTGTTTATGTAATTGGCTTTCGGCAAAATCTAAAGCAACATTTTGTATGTCATCTACTTTTTCTCTAAAGTCCTCATCATTATTATACCAATCATAATATGTAGTTCTTCCTACTCCTGCTTTTTGACAAGCACCTGTAACTATTCCTAAACCCTTTTCAAGAGCTTCTAATAATGCTTTTTTATGGTGTTCGGTTTTGTTCATTTTATTGAGTTTAAAAATTCTTGCCTTGCACTCTGATCTGTTTTAAAGGCACCAATTAATTTAGTTGTAGTTGTATATGTATTATGTTTTTTAACTCCTCTCATTTCCATACAAAGGTGTTTAGCTGTTAAAGATACAGCAACTCCCTTAGGATCCAATTCATTATAAAGAAACTCAGCTACTTGTGTAGTTATTCTTTCTTGATTTTGTAATCGTCTTGAATATGTTTCTAATGTTCTTGCCAGTTTAGAAAGGCCTACAATCTTTTTATTTGGAATATATGCAATATGACCTTCTCCAAAGAACGGAGCGATATGATGTTCGCATAAAGAATGAAAAGGAATATTCTTTTGTATAATCATTTCATCGTAACCTTCTCCCTCAAATGATGTGCAATTCCATTTTGGAGGATTTAAAAACTCTTGAAAGAATTTAACATATCTTTTGGGAGTATCTCTTAAACCTTCTCTTGTAACATCTTCTCCAAAGAATTGTAATAATCTGGTTACGTTATCTTCTACAGTTTCTTCAACGCTTTCTTCTTTATCGTTATCTCTCATCTCCCAAGGAAATACTAACCATTGAGTTTGTAGCTCAATTCGTTTATCAATTAAAGCAACAAAAGGTTTATTATATTTTTTGTATCTCTGTTCAGTTGCTCCACTATCAATTAGATCATCAATAATAATATCAGCCTCTTCTATTTTATCAACTGCTCTACCTGTCATACCTGCTACTATTTGTCCTCCTCTTGGCACCCCGTAAAAGGTTTTATCTTTTGGTGTATTGTCTAATATTGTTTTAACTCTATCGTAAACAACCTCCCACGTAATGTAACTTTTTTCCATTATACTCCAGTTTTTTTATTCCAAATGTCAATATGTAATCTTGTAGTAAAATTAACATAATTATTAATTGCCAGTTCAACTACATTTAATTTATTATCGTTTAGTAAATCCTGATTCTCTCCTGCCGGCATTAAATAGATTTTATTTTTATCTATAATGTCATAGTAAAGTTCTTTAACCTCTTTCCATTCTTTAGTGTCGTTTATAACAAACTTAAATATAGAATGATGTTTGTTTAGTTCTTTTATAATCTCAGGTTTAAAAGTCATTGCTCTGTCATTTCCTGAATTAAGAAGTTTAGGACTACAATTCCATAAATCAATATTAAGTAATAAGTATTCATTTGGCATTATAGTTCCGTTTGTTTCTACTTCAAAATAAGCATACGGATTAATCTTTTCGTACACATATTTCATAAATTCTTCTAAACCTTTTTGTTGCATTGTTGGTTCTCCACCTGTTAAAATAATGTGAGCTCCTTGTTTTATTGCTTCTATACATTTATTATCTAAAATTTTATTTATTTCTATTGATGTTGCTTTCATCCATACCTCTATTGTATCGCATCTAAATTCTGCTCCGTTATGTAACTCGCCATCAAATTGAGTTCCCATCCCTCCGCACATTAAATTGCAGCCTCCAAGCCTTACAAATACACTTGGAATGCCTACTGTCTTGCCTTCTCCTTGAATAGAGTAAAAGACCTCGCTTATTGCTAATTTATGGTTCATATATTATTTTGCTTGTTTTAGTTTCAGCTAATTCAATTCTTGTAATTGGCATTTTAGCTTCATTTTTTATTCTATTAAAAATCCAGATTGCCATATTTTCTGCTGAGGTTTCAAAAGGAACTTCTCTATAAGGTTCGTTTGAATATTTTAATAAATCACATAACGGATCCTTTTCCCATAAAATAAAATAATGATCATAGTATTTTATTATTGGTTCAACCTTTTTATCAATATCGCTAAACAACATTGTAATACCATCTGTCATTATTTCAAAATTAAAAATACATTTAACATCGTAAGTATGTCCGTGTAATCTTGAGCATTTTTCTCCTGCTGTTTTGTTTCTATGGCCTGCATAAAAATAATATTTCTTTTCTATTTTCATATCCAACCTTTTTCTTTTGCTTTATAATATCCTTTAACTCTTAATTCAGTTGCAGGATTATTTTCGTTTCCATATCCCCACTCGTTTTTAGTCATATCTCCGTTGTAATCTGTTAGAGTATCGTTAATTATAACATCTAAGCAATTTAAATCTTTAGCCATCTTCCAAGTCTCTGCTTTATCTAAATACATTAAAGGTGTATGTATTCTATAATCTCCGGCTCCTAAACCTAAAGATAAAGTAGTTTGTAAAGAATCAATAGTGGTCTTTCTGCAATCAGGATAACCGCTGTAATCAGTTTGACAAACTCCAGTTACTAAATCATTAATCCCTTGCTCTGCACCATAGCTTGCAGCAATTGTTAAAAATAAAATGTTTCTCCCTGATGTAAATGATGCCGGCAGACTATTATCAATATAAGATGCTTTAGAATGATCTGTATGCTCTGTTAATGATGATGATGCCAATAAGCCTTTTATGTCAAATATTTTATATTTAATATTTAATTTAGAGGATATTTTCTCAGCTTGTTTTAATTCTTGTTTATGACTTTGCCCATAATCAAAACCGATTGCTTCAATATAATCAAATTTTTTATTTGCCCAATATAAACAAGTTGTTGAATCTTGTCCTCCTGATAATAATATAATTGCTTTTTTCATATTTATAAATTGTTTTCTGCAAATTTGCTAAATTTTAACCATTCTGTAAAATTATGTAATGCTGCTTTTCTTCCTAATAATCTTTTTCCTTTTGGTTCGATTTTTGTTAAAGCATTATTTTTAAATAAATATAAAAAACCTCCTCTATTACCATATACCCAAGCAGTAGAATCAACTGAATAAAATTTATATTTTTGTAATCCTTTAAAATTAGTAAAACCTAATCCGTGAACTTTACAATTATTTTCTCTTGCTATTCTTAACAACAAAGTAAATATATCGTATTCATTTTGTTTAATCTCTTTTGTTACAATACCTCCAATAGAAACATAATCATATTCTTTAACCATTTTTTTCCAATAATCTAAACCTCTACTTTTATGCCAAACAGGTATACTTTTTTTATTAGTTAATGTTTCTAATTTATCTCTTAATCTTTCAACCTCTTTAATCCCTACAACGCTGTCTATATCTAATTCAATAAATAAATCAATTTTATGTTTATTAATAAAAGCTGCATAATTCTCAATATAACGATCCCAATCAGGGGATTCTTTTAATCCATTTAAATAAGTAAAAGCTCCTGAGTCAAGAAGAAAGTCTTTAAAAAAAGGTCTTAAATTTAGGATCCATTCGTCTTGTCCTTTTAAATAAAAATAACTCTCAAGTATTAAAGGTTTGTTAGTTTGTATTAATTCATTATAATCGCCTGCCCATTTATATCCTGAATTTCCTCCTGCTAAATATACTTTCATAGATTCTCTCCAATAGTTTTTAATGTTGCCTGCTGTCTTTGATCCTGCTAAATAAAGTTTCATTAATGTTTTCCAAAGAGGAGACAAAGGTCCTCGAATACATATATAAACTTGCATTAATTATTTTAATAAATTTAGTACTATATCTTCTTTGCTTCCCTCTTTTTTATTTAATTGTTCTAAAACAAAATCATAATCTTTTTTATTATATTCTAATATTATTTTATTTGTTTCTTCTTTATCTGTTGTATCATCCTCAAAAAAATCATCTAAATCAATATCTTTAGTGTCCCAAACATCTAAACCCCAGTTATTCAATTCAACATTCTCAAATTGATTTGCCAAAATATCCCAGTCCCATTCTCCAAATCCAACATTGTCTTTTATAATAAATTCTTTCTTTTGATCCTCTGTTAAATCATCAGCTTGAATTGCATACACCTCTTTTAATCCTGCTTCGATACAAGCTTTGTATCTCATATTACCGCCTAAGATAATATTATTTTCATCCACTACAATAGGTCTTAATCTTAGCATCTCAGGAAAATTCTTAATGCTCTCTACTAATTTATTAAACTTTTGATCTTTAATTAATCGAGGATTATTTAAGTTAGTTTTTATTTTAGATATTTTTATTTTATTGGGTTTCATATATATAACGTATTTATTTTATTTATTTGTTCTGAGGCTAATGCTTCTGAATACATTAATAATTCATCTAAGTTTTTTTTATTTAAACAATCAATTCTGTTTTTTAAAACTTTTCTTTTGGCAATAAAACTTTTCTCAAATTCTCCGCTTTGAAATAATGCGTGAACGATAAAATCATACCATCCAATTAATTTAGAATTGTAACTCGTATAAACCTCATAATTTTTTAAAGAATATATTACAGTTGAATGATCCATTGCTTTATTATTAGAACGGAAAAAATCAGCTATTTCATATAAAGTTAACCCTTGATAATCTCTTAAAATTTTAATAAGAACAGATCTTATTTCTATAATTTCTCTTTTTCTACTGTTTTCAAAAGGATTTAATCTTGAGACTTCACGTAAAATATTTGCAATTTTTAAGTTAAAATTAAATTCCATATTATATTTCTGTTTCTTTTCTAATCCATTTACCCTCCAGATCAATAATTGTATAGTTATGTTCTTTTAATAATTCAATGGCTAAGTTAATTTGTTTCGCTCTTTCTCTATAGTGTTCAAATATTTGATTTTCAAAAGCGTGTGGTACGTGTGACATTTTGTTTGATTTAATTTGTTAATAATTTTAATAAATTATAGCATTCAATATACTTCAATTTAGCTTTGCTTTTATATTGTTTTTTAAATAATTTATACATTTGTTTTGTGTATTGGTATTTTGTCTTGCAATCTTTAAAATATTTTTCAGCAAACTTTGCTCCTTTACCTTTAAAGAACTGTACGTTATCTGCCGAGTCTCCAACTACCATTTGCTCATAAAAATTAAATAAAGCTTGTGATTCAGTAATGTCTAATATTTTTTTATGTTTATAATGATAATTATAAATAAGTGCCGGAAATTGTTTATAATCTTTGTCTATTGATACAATCATTACATTATCTCTTCCAAATTCTTGTGTTAATGTATGCCAATATCGTGCAACCATATCATCAGTCTCAATACCAAAGGCAAATTTGCTTTGATATGTTTTTTTAACGTAATCGTGCATAGGATGTAAAAGAGGTGGTAAAGTTTGTTTTTTCCTATTAGCTTTATAATTTTTAGATAATATTTTTCTGAAATTGCCTTTGCATCCATTAAAAGTTATAACCTTTTCAATTTCATATTTTAGTTCAAGATCATTTACAATTTTCATAAATTGCTCGTCAAACTTATTTATTGAATCATTAAGATCAGTATAAAAAGGATTTTCTATATTATCTGCTTTTGGTCGATAACAACTTGCAAATACTAAACTATCAGCGTCGAATAATAAAATCATAAATCAAAATTATATTTATAATTATGTCTTTCGACCTCAATTTTTTGATTTGCAAAACAAGACATTCCGTTTATATGCGAGTCTGTTGGAACAAAATAATTCCATTTTTTTAATCTTGGAATATAATAAAAGAACATTGCGCATCTTTTATGAGTATTCTTTTCAAATATTATCGTTGCTGTATGGTCGCTTGTTGGGATTATCTCTTGGACTTCAAAAGTCTCTTTGTTAAAATTGTTTGCTCTGTCTTTATGAGAATATCTATTTTTAACGATAATAGAAAATTCTTTTAATTCTTTAGCTATTTGTTTATTCATTTAACTAACTCTAAATTTAATTCTTTAGCTACATAATTAATATGTTTCTGAGTTGTTACACTCCACCATCCGTGCTGAATTAATTTATCGCCCTCAATCGTTGCTACATTAGTTGTGTAACTCCATACCTTATTTCCTTGTATGGCTAAGTTCTGTCTGTATTTCTCAAGTTTTATCATAATAAATAATTTCTTTAAATATATAAAATATATATTAAATATTCAAATTTATTTTTGTTGCTTGGTTTTCTTTTAATAAATAAACTGGTTTTAATAATCTTTTCTTTGTCCACATTGTTGTATCAGGACAATACATATCTTTAGGCTCAGGAAGTTTTATTTTATTTAACCAATATAAAAAATTCCCTTTTGGATCGTTTACAAAATAAAGCTTTACAACCTCAGGATCTAATTTCATTAAAGAATCGTATTTAGATTTTTCAAGCATTTTATCCTCATAATATTTTTTTCTAAATTTCATTTCAATAACACAAGGTATTCCCTTTCTTGTAAATCCACAGGCGTCATAATTTTTAAATCCATCTCCAGTCCATTCTAAATTCCAACCATCAAAATTCATAAACTTTACAACCGCTTGCTCAAGTTTTTTTATAGTTTCAATACCCATTATCAAAAATAATATTTAGATCCTTAATCCATTTCTTCATTGTATGGGTTGAACAGGTGCAAGGATAGTGTATTGGATGTTTATGATACTTTGAGTGCAACTTGCATAATAATTTATATTCGGGGTTATTAAGGTCTTGTTTTGACTCTCGAAATTCTTTCCATTTAATATAATCATCTTTGCTAAATTTTACCATCTTTTAATTTTTATATCGTTCCATTCTTTTCTCCTTTTATCGCATTCACAATCAGGATTAATTTTTTTATATAAATATCTTATTCCTGTATATTTTGTAAAATAATAAACTAAATCTCCTAATTTCATAATACTTTTTTTAATCTTTCTAAAACTTTTCTATATGTATTATATAACGAATGATATGGAATATTTGTCTTTCTTGATAATTTAGCAACTGATTCATTGCCCTCTAATAGCTGATAAACTTTTTTATCATACCAATACATTTTATTTAATTCTTTAAGAACTTTATTATAAGATTCTTGGTAATTAACATCATAATTATCATTAAAATAAGAAGGATTATCGTCTATATTTAAAATTATAACTCTGGATTCTTTTCTTTTTAAATCTATAAACATACTTTTAAGAGTTTTAAAAATATAGAAATAATTATAATCGTCATCATAATCAATGTCAAGTCCGTTATTTAAGTTTTTTTGAATTTTAATATACATCTCTTGGACGATGTCCTCCGCAGTATCTTTATTGCATCCAAAAGAAGATACAATTTCAATCCAAATCCTGTGTTTTTTAAAGATTTTAGATAACAAAATTTTTATTCATATTTAGTTTTTTAAAGGGTCGTATAAATTCCCTATAATTTCAGGTAGTCCTATTTCATTTACCCTAAAACTAAACGTCTCAAATGAGTAACCTCTGCTTCGTTTACAACGAACTGTAACCCATTCTTTATTCACTGTATTTGCTTCAAGTTGTATTTGAGTCTCCGTCTTTTTTTCAATGAAAGATCCAAGGTGGCCAGTCATTTTATCGGATCCAAAGTTAGAATGAATAACGCAAATTATATGAATCTTATAATTAGCACTCCATTCCATAATTTTTTGAATACAAGCATTTGATTCTTCAATATTATTTACATCTGAAACTAAATCAGCTATTCCGTCTATAATTAATAAGCCTGTATTTACAACTTTATGTTCTAAACAATATTCAATGAACTTAATTCTTGTTTTATAATTTAATGTCCTTAATCCAAAAGTATGATAAAATTCTGAATAATCCGAATCATTCATCTCTAAAGCTCTTTTAAAGCACTTTTGAGCGTGCCACTTGCCTTGTTCAGTATCTATATGTATAATGTGTTTATTATCTCTGTGCCCCCTTATATTGGCTCCAAATAGATTTTTGCCTCCTAAATAAACAGATGCTAATAATGATATTAAAAAGGTTTTCTTTGTTTTAGGTGGTGCACTAACTACAGAAAAGTTTCCGTAAGTGCCTATTGGAATAGGAAGTAATAAATCGCCTTTGGATGTTTTAATTAATTTTTCTCCTAATGATATTGCTACCGGAGGATATTCAATTTTTTCTTTAGCATCAATAATACAATCTTCTTCGATTGCTTGCATTATTAAATATTCTTCTGTCTGTTGATCATCAAGTCTTAATTGCATATTCTAAATATATTATTTTTTCTTATGTAATTTGTATTTTTTCTGAACAGAAAAATAATGCTTTCTAATTTTATTATTTGCCTTAATCTGTTTGTCTGTTAATTTTTTCATAAAAAAAAAGGGGAAAATTAATTCCCCTAATTGAAAACAACAATAAAAAGTATGTGTGGGTACTTTTTTAAAATACAAGTTCCCTTCTTGTAAGTGTTGTTTTATAGTTTAAAAAGGTAAATCCTCATTTAATGATGGTTGAGAAACTTCTTCTCTCTCAACTAATTTAATAATGTCATTTGTCCAAACAACTTGGCCATTTCCTAAATAAAATTTAGGTTTTTTTGCTTCTCTTTCTTCTTTTGTTTGGGAATCCGTAATAGCAACATTATTGCCATATCTTGTAACATCATTTATTGATATTGTCAGTTTATAGTAAACCGCTCCGTCTTTGCCGTTGATAAATTTTTCTTTAGGTAATTTATCTACCCTAATATCTGCTGTAATAATTCCTGCCATAATTTATATATTTAATTGTTTAATAATTCGTTTCTAATATAACCTGTTAAAGTCATTCTTTTTTTATTTGCTTTTTCTTGAAGTAATAATTTATCTTCATCCGTTAATCTTAATAAAATTGCTTTTTGTAATTTACTCATATTTTAAAATTTAATAGTTTAATTTCGACTTCTTTATTTACAATATAATGTTCTTTAATATTGTTTACTGTTTTGCCTTTTTTTATTGCTTCTTGAGCATTTTTAAATTGAGGAGTATTTAAAATTAATTGAGGTTTACTTTTTTTTGCCGCTAAGTTACCGTCATCATCCATTGCTTGTAAAGCTAATAAACTTTGTAAAGTATAACGTCTAAAATAAGTTATAGCACTCCCTAATTTTTGTGCATCTAAATCATTTGGTAAAGGCATTGATGATTCAACTGATCCTCCATCTAAATCATAAATAATACTTCTAACTTGATTGTCTGTTATTGGTTGTATCAATAATAATTTATATTTTTCTAATAATGGTTTTAACTGACCTATTAAAGAATTAATGTCAAAGTATTTTGATTTAAAAAATGGATTTGTAGCATCTTTGCTTATAGCACCAAGTTCGTTTTGTAGATTAAAGAGTTTAGAATAAATATTTGATTTCATAACGTAATCCTGTTTTGTTGTGAGACTTCTAATTTTGCTTTTGCTACTTCAATAAAACCATTTGCTTTTATCAATAAATCATTTGATAATCTTAATTGTTTTTTAATCTTTTGGATTTCTTCTTCTTTAGCTTTAATAAAGTTTTGATAAAAACCTACTTGAACGTAATGTTCTTGATATGATATTGTTCTTTCCATTGTATATATTTTATATTTAAAACAAATATATAAAAAATATTTAATATAAAAAAAAAGGGTTAAAATAAATTAACCCCTTTTAACAAGATAAATGAAACAGAACTATTCAAATATATATTATAAATATTTAATAAGCAAATTATTATAATAAATATTGAGTTAAAAGATTATTATAATATAAAATCATTTCTTTTAAATCTTCATTAGAATATTTTACTGTTTGTTTAGATTTTATTAATAATTCCTCAGCAATTCCTTTACCATATTTTTTTTCTAAATTAAGTCCAAATTGATATTGTTTGCCTTGTTGCATTACATTACAACCATAGCATTGGACTTGGCAGTTATTAGGATCCCACCGAGTCGAATATGAACTTCTTGATTGAAAATGACCGCATTGCATATTTTTTTTGTAATGGCTTATTTTACCACAAGTAAAACATTCTACCATTTCATTATCAGCTTCTCTTAATCTTATATATAAACTAAATACTGTATCAAGTCTTTTGACTATATTTTTTCGAGATATTTTTTTCATATATAAATATAATTTATTATTTTTTTGTTATATAATTTATGTTATTATAAATATAATTAAAACAAACAAAAAGAAAAACAAAACAAATCCCCAAAAGAAAATAAAAAGAAAAAGAAAGAAAAAGTCCCTAAAAATTTATTTTTAATTGCCCGATCCAAACACCGTCCATCTTTATTAGGTTGTGCAAGTTTTGCTATTAGCTTTCTAAATATATAAAAAAAATATTACTTTTTTAAAATAGATGCAGTTTTTTCTATCCCTCTTGAAGTAAAATAAAATCCTAAACTCATTATAACAATTTGTCCCAACATAGAAACATAATTATCTTGAATATTAAAGTTGCCTATATTGCCATCTGTAATTGAAAATATTGTATATAGAACTAAAGAAAATATTGTAAGTAAAGGTCTTATATTTTTACTTAACCAAGAATCGGAAATCATATCGTTTTTATGTCTTGATGTAATTTCTTTTTCTAATTCTAATTCTGCTTTAATAAATATCTGTTCCATATCTTTTTCAAACTGAGCTTTCTCAACTTTACTAAAAGTATGTTTATCAATTATATTAGATATTTTTTCAGCAATATTAGTTCCAACTCCTCCAAATAATTTAGATAAAATTTTATTCATTATTGTTTTATTTTACTTTTATTTAAATCTAATCTTGATATATCTTTTGATTCAGGTTTTGATTTTATATTATTTGTATTATTATTATTTTTTGGCTCATACGTTCTATGATTAGAATAAACATTAGTATTGTATTGCCATCCGTTATAGTAATATGAATCCCAGTTTCTACCATACAAAGGATAAATAGAACGGTATATATTAGGTCTTATTCTGTCTATTGGTAAAAGTAATGTATCGCCCTCGCTTGTAACTGCTAATACGTGCTTAATTGTTGGTTTAGGCGTATATGTTCCACAACTAATAATAAACAATAAAATTATTAATATTCTCATATATAAAATTTAAAATGTAATACTATAAAAATTAAATAAATATTAAATTCATCATAATCATTATTATTTTCTTTTGGGTAATAGCTGAATCCCAATAGGGGTCCTAAAGTAAATCTTTCTATAATACTAAACTCCCACATTAACAAGTCTTACAGCCAGTATAAGTATAGTATTTGCCTTTTCTTTTAATTTCTAATGCTTGTTTCCTATTATCTTTTTTGCTCTTGTAGGAGACGTGAATCCAACTGGGTTCTCCATTAACAGGATATTCAGAAATTACTTGGTCAAAATCTAAATTTTCAATAATGTAATCAAACATTTCTTTATTTGTCTTTTTACCCATTGAGGTAATATCTATTGCTTTACCTAAAATATGGTCAGATGTTAAAGAAGCTCCTCCAATTCTTGCATTAACTTCTTCCGCTCTATAAAAACTATTTACTTTTATAGGTCCACCTACCCATTCTCTCAATGGTTCAAATACTTTTTCAGCAAGTAACTCCATATTTTCTAAATGCTCTTTTTTAGGTTTGTTTAAAATACCTAATTGTTTAGCAGTTAAAGAATAAGTTGCTTCTTTATACGAGATATGTTCACTTATTTTTTTCATACATTAAATACCATTTGTGAGTTGTGTATAGGATAGTTACAGTAAGTAATATAATTTTAAGTATCATATCAATATTTGTAAAACTAAGCGTAAACGCCGATAAATTCATTACATACAATTTCATATCCTGAAAACTCATTATTTTTCTTCTTTAATTTCTTCATACGACCCATCCTTTAGGTCTATGTTTATTTTGCCATAAGATTCTTCTAATTTCTTTTTAGATTCTTCTTGTTTAGCAATCTCCTCAGCGTACATATGCAATAGCGAATGTTTCTGAGTTTCAAGTAAACCAATATCGTGCTTAATAGCATTTAGTTTACCTTGTAATTCTTGTAAATCTTTTAATTCTTCTT
>TARA_B110000858_G_scaffold100255_1_pt1 | contig 16792 bp, 14 predicted proteins | sample TARA_B110000858 | Tara Oceans TARA_B110000858 (sample SAMEA4398247) | marine metagenome | biome: Polar Biome; feature: [SRF] surface water layer (ENVO:00010504); material: water (ENVO:00002006), including particulate matter (ENVO:01000060) such as... | depth 5 m | reverse complement strand
CAAATTTATAGTTGGGGATCTTTAGAAAAGTATATCAGTGTATTAGCGGATCACAGCAAATTCATCCCTAAGGGAAGAATTCACATTAAAATTGACACTGGGATGAGCCGTTTGGGATTTAAAATCTCAGATGCCGATTTATTGATTAAGAAATTGAATCAATCACCAAGTATGACTGTAATATCGTTAATGAGTCATTTGGCATCTGCAGAATCCCCAAAAGAGGATTCTTTCACAAAAAAACAAGGAGAGATATTCAATTCTTTTTGTGATAAAATTGAAAAGGGTCTTGGCTATAATTGCACTCGTCATATTTCTAATACTTCAGCAACAGAGAGACACCCAAGCCTAAAAGGTGATATGGTCAGGCTTGGGATAGGGTTATTTGGATACAATCCAGTCATTGACTCGAAGCTAAATCTTTCACCCGTTGCGTATTTGCGCTCGAAAGTATCTCATGTTCATAAGATTAGTCGGGGGGATAGTGTTTCTTATGGTAGAGAATATATTGCCGATAAGGAAAGAGAAATAGCTACGATTCCAATTGGTTATGCGGATGGATTTCCAAAGGTTTTGAGTAATGGGGTTGGAAAAGTGTCATTTAACGGAAAACTGTTTCCTGTTGTTGGTCGAGTATGTATGGATATGACAATGATCGATATATCAAATTCTAATATAATAGTAGGGGACGAAGTTGAAATATTTGGTAAGGATATTTTATTGAAGGATTTTGCGCAGGATTGCGGCACTTCACCTTATGAGGCTTTAACTCGAATTTCTACAAGGATAAAAAGAATCGAATCCAATTCTAAATCATGAAGTGGATCGATAAATATCGAGGCTTTGCGATTTCCATATGGATTATACTCTTACCTTTTTGGGATTTTGGGGCTGGGATTTTTTTAGGTATTTCTTTTTTAATAAGTTGTTTATCATTTCCCGGGTTCAGATCAGCATGGAGATATTCTTCACTCCCATGGCTTTTATACGGCCTGGCAGTTTTTGGAAGTATTTGGACACTATCAATAGATATAAAATATCTATATCGGCTGCTACCTTTTGCACTGATTCCCATTGCAGTAAATGGTCATTGGAAGTTTATACGAACGGCTCTGCCAATTGGAGGAATAATTCTGTGTATTTATTTAATAACTGGTGCGGTTATATCTTTTGTGAAAACTGGAGATTTATCTCTAATTTTTTACCGAGAGTTTACAGGGTCATTGCATCAGCATGTATACCTAATTTCTTATCTGGTACTAGGAATTATTTCGGTTTTTGATCTACGTTTGAAATTAATATATAGAATTTTCTTTCTTATAATATGCATGATTACAATTGGTATAATGGGATCAAAAATAGGAATATTTGCGATGTTATTTTCGAGTATCCCACTACTAATAGGAAGAATTAAAGAGATTAATCCTAGATATTATTTCATTTTAGTACTAATCTTTGGAACATTTTTACTTTCTCAAAAATTCGCTGAGGGCAGAGATATGGGACATGTTTTCAAACCAATTTCTCCATTTTGGGCAACTGGATCTTTTGACACTAGAATAGTTCAGGGCCAAACGGCAATTCAAGTCTGGTCCAATAATAAATTGAGAGGGGTTGGGCCATTGAAGATTCAAGAGGAATTAATATCCGAATATGCTAGAATTGATTATCGTTTTGGTCTTAAACGTGGACTAAATGTTCATAATCAGTTTTTGCAATATTTATCTACCTACGGCCTTTTAGGCCTATTATGGATAACTCTTGCTGTAATTATTGTGTATCGACAAAATTTCTTGAAGTCAAGTATGTGGATTCGCAAGAAAGGAATTGCCTGGATTCTTTTTTTTGGATGCTTATTCTTAACAGAAAGCTATCTGGAAAGATCATTAGGAATTACAACGTGGGTTTTAGGCTGGCTTTGGGTAATTCAGGACTCAGAGAATTCTCTTTCCTGATCAATCCTATTTAGAGCATTCTTAATAATAGTCCTCAAAGAATCCAGTGATAGGATTTTTTCACTGGTGTATAAAAAAGCTATTTGCAAGCAGATTTTTCGTTTGCCAAAATCTTGGCGTTCTAATCTGTATGCTTCGCGAAGTAACCGTTTTACCCGATTTCTATCTACAGCTTTTTTAAATCTCTTTTTTGGAGCGCCTACAAGTATTTGGACACCTCTTTCTAACTCTAATCCCGGGGCATGGTACAATATTTGGACAGGAGGGATATGAAAGCGATTGGCTTTTTCAAAAAGATTTTGAATTTGCTTTCTTGATCTTAACCGTTCTTCTTTAGGAAAACGCGTATCAATCATTTAGTCTTATTAGATGCTTCAATATATGAGTCAAGAGCTTGAGTCATAGATGTAAATTTTGCAGTCGGAACAGCAATATCAAGACGCAAATCATTTTCTTCAATAGCAGCTTTTGTGGTGCTGCCAAAACCAGCAATACATGTTTTTTCTTGCTTGAAGTCGGGAAAGTTTTTCAAAAGAGAGCGAATCCCTTCAGGGCTGAAAAATACTAGAACATCATATTTGACATCGCTTAGATGACTTAAATCGCTAATTACCGTCTGGTACATGGTTGCACGGGTCCATGTTATATTATATTTTTCCAATAGATCAGGAATATCTGGATTTAAGATATCCGATGTGGGCAGCATGAAATGCTCGCCCCGCTGCTTCTTTAATATTGGCATTAAGTCTGCTAAGGAGCCTTTTCCTGGATAAATTTTTCTTTTCCGGTATGGGACAAATTTTTGAAGATAGAATGCAACTGCTTCCGAAGGACAAAAATATTTCCATTCAGGATTTATAGGAACCCTCATTTCCTCACACATTCGAAAGAAGTGATCAATTGCCACTCTACTTGTGAATATAAATGATTTGAAATCTGTAAGGGCGATTTTATCTTTCCTAAACTCTTTGCCAGGAACTCCTACAACTTCTATAAATGGCTGAAAGTCTATTTTGACTTTATGCTTTTCAGCAATAACTCCATAAGGGCTATTCGCAACTTGAGGTTCAGGTTGTGAAACTAAAATGTTTTTAACTTTCATGCGTTAGTTAAAATAATGTCCAAAAAATGGGGCTCATTTCTAACGCACAAAGGTATGAAAAGCCTAAGTACCAAGGAGTAGTGCTTTTCTTGATATAATTTACTCCTGAAATAATTATTCCAAAGAGGTATAACATCATATAAATCAATGAAATAGTATTAAAAACCCTCCCCGAAAAAATTTGATCATTTTGTCCCCAAACTAATAACCAAATTAAAATAGGTAGCATGATTAATACCGCAGAAATATATTTAAAGCGTATTCTCCAACATTCATGATGGAGATCTTGCAAATCCCAAATTTTCCCGCTGAGAAATTGAAAAGTATACTGAATTAAGGCGGTTATAATTGGAATAGAAATATATATCCAAGAAGAATGAATATTTATTTTTGAAATTGATTCCGGAGTTTTAAACTCGCTAAAAAAAGTCAAATAACTCCCAATGGAGAAGGTGATAAAGGCGAGATTAATTAACCATAAATACTTTGGCTCCTTATGTAATTTTGTTATTGGCAGAAAATAATTTCTCCATAGTTTATTTTCAAAAGTGTTTTTTTTAAAATAAAAAGCTAAGAAAAAAGTTGTTAAAATGGCAAGCCAAAAAATAAAATCATTGTCCTCAATTTTACTGTTGCCAATAAAATTTTGGGGTAATATATTCTGAAGGAACATGCAGTTTAATCTCACCAGTGAAAGCGTAGTCCAAGCTTAATCCAACGCCCAGCTAAGGGAACGTTTCCTCTATCATAAATTTCTTCATCAAATAAATTTAATCCATCCAGATATAAAAATAACCCATCATTATCATATGATAGTCGAAGGTCTAGGGTTGTAAATGCTGGGTATTTTACTTCTTCTCCGGAAGAAGAAATGAAGCTTCCGGCTCGCTCTTGTCTTGTTCCAACAAGTCCAAGTTGAAAACCATTTAATTTAGCACTATTCAATTCTGCCTGAAATCTATTTGCCAAATAATCTAAAGCATAAATTGACTGGCCATCTATGGAATCTGTTAGATGAGATGCTATTTGACCGTTTAAAGAGTAAAATAATTTTTTGTTAAAATCACCTAAAACTCTAAATTCAGTCCCATAAATGGTAACTTGAGTCAAATTATCCGCTTGTAATAGTTCATCACTTCCAACAGTTCGGTATATCCAGTCAATCAGATTCTCACCATATCTATGGTAAGCGGTAATGAAAATTTTGGAAGGCAGAATACTTTTACTCTCATTAAATGATCGGGAAAAAGATAACTCACTATTCCAAGCATATTCGGGTTTTAAGTTTATGGAGCCTTGTGCACCTCCGAGAGTATAATATAAGTCTGTAAACGTAGGCAGCCTGAAGCTTCTATTTATACTTCCTTTAATTGAACCATAATCATTAAAAGAAATAGTATAATCGAGATTAGGAAGCCAATCGATGCCATAGTTATCATTAGCATTAATGCGAACGCCGGTATTCAAATTAGCCAGATGAAATTGAGTATAAATCCCTCCATTATTTCGTAAATCTCCTTTTAAATAAGATGCTCTTTGATCTGCCATTATTGGATTTGGTAAGTCCGTTCCTAAAATATTACTAATGATTTTATCTTGCCTAAAGTCGAGACCATATGTTAATGATCCTGCGACTTTTCCTAATTGAATGGATAAATCTTTTGATTTATAATCCAGGCCATATGTATGACTTTTATGATTATTATGCTCGCTATACCAACTTGGAGCCATTAAAGAATCATTGGTATTAAAGAACCGACCGTCCCCCATATATTCATAGAATCCAGTCTCTTCGCGGAAAAGTTCAAAATGATCACTGTGCTGTCTAATATATCCTTGAACTGTCCCCCAATTAGATTCTATTTTGGCATTTGCAGATAACGATTGTATTGCCTCAAATTGGTCTGGGAAATTAAATGAATAGAAATTAAAGGCTCCAAATTTTTTTGCAAGATATCCGCCATTGATGCTCAATTTACCTAGACCTTTAATTTGTCGTTCAGTCGATAAAAAAGCTTGATATTGGGCAAAGTCTCTATTTACGTATGCTCCATCAGCAGCTTTATAATCAAGATCTATCCGAGTGGAGAACCCTAATATTTTCCCTAAAGAAAGCCCTGCTGCAGCATTTTGATAACCATATTGTCCTATTCCTGCAGAGGCATACCCTCCAGGGTCACTTCCATTTTTAGTGACAATATCTATTACTCCAGCAAACGCAAAGGGACCATAGCGATAAGACCCTCCACTAGGCATGACGTGAATTGATTTAATAGCTCCGGAGGGCACTGGGAGATTCATATTGTGATGCCCAGTCTGAGGGTCGGAATAAGGAACCCCATTTACTAATACTAGTACTTGATCAAAAGTTGAACCCCTTAAAGAAATATCCGATTGAACGTCATTTAAACTTCGGCTTCTTATTTCAAGACCAGGAAATGTTTCTAATATTTCACCAACATTTTGATATGGTGAATTTAAAATATCAATTTCAGTTTTCGAATAAACTAGATGACCTTTCTCTGACGACAGTGTGGAGCCCAACACATCAATTGAATCTAAAAGGATTTCAAATTTTTCCGACTGACCAATAACTGAAACAAAAGGCAAGGAAAAGAAAAAAAAGGGTATTAATTTTCGCATAATAATCTTGTATAAAAAAACCCGGCCTAAAGAGCCGGGTAAAAGTTATTAATTTTTTGAGTTCAAAGGGCTAAAACAGTAACTTTATTATTGGATACCTCTACTACGCCTCCATCAATTTTAATATCTTGAATTCCATCATTAGAGTTGATTCTTATGGTTCCCCTGGTTAAGGATGCCATCAAAGGGGCATGGTCTTTCAATACCTGAAATAGTCCATCTTTCCCTGGGAATTGTATTGCTGTTGAAGAGCCCTCATAAAGAGTTTTCTCAGGCGTTAATATGTGTAATGAAAGGCTCATATTTTATGCTTCTGCCAGCATTTTATCACCAGCTTCAATTACCTCTTGAATACTTCCTTTAAGATTAAAAGCAGCTTCAGGATACTGGTCTAATTCACCATTCAAAATCATATTGAAACCTTTAATTGTTTCGGCAATATCAACGAAAACACCTGGGATTCCAGTAAACTGCTCTGCAACATGGAAAGGCTGAGATAAGAAACGCTGGATTCTTCTGGCTCTATGAACTGCCATTTTATCTTCTTCCGACAATTCCTCCATTCCAAGAATTGCAATTATATCTTGTAATTCTTTATATCTCTGCAATATCATTTTAACGTCTTGAGCACAATTATAATGCTCTTCTCCCACAATCTCCGGTGTTAAAATTCTAGATGTTGAATCTAAAGGATCTACAGCAGGGTAAATCCCCAATTCTGCAATCTTTCTTGATAATACTGTAGTTGCATCTAAGTGTGCAAAAGTAGTAGCAGGGGCAGGGTCAGTTAAGTCATCGGCGGGAACGTAGACTGCTTGAACAGAGGTTATAGAACCATTTTTTGTGGAAGTGATTCGCTCTTGCATAAGCCCCATTTCAGTCGCTAAAGTTGGCTGGTATCCTACTGCAGATGGCATCCGACCCAATAGTGCTGAAACTTCAGAACCGGCTTGGGTAAATCTAAAAATATTGTCCACAAAAAATAAAATATCTTTTCCTTGTCCAGTGCCTTCTCCATCCCTGTAATATTCTGCCATAGTCAATCCTGAAAGGGCAACTCTTGCGCGAGCACCAGGGGGTTCATTCATTTGCCCAAAAACAAAAGTTGCCTTTGAATCTTTTAGGTCGTCTTTGCTAACCTTGCTCAAATCCCAACCACCATTTTCCATGGATTCTTTAAATTCGTCGCCATAATTGATAATACCCGCTTCGATCATTTCTCGAAGTAAATCATTTCCTTCTCGAGTACGTTCACCAACCCCTGCAAAAACAGATAAGCCACCGTGTCCTTTCGCTATATTATTTATTAACTCCTGAATTAAAACGGTTTTACCCACACCAGCGCCTCCGAATAATCCAATTTTTCCTCCCTTAGCATAAGGCTCTATTAGGTCAATTACTTTTATCCCTGTTAAAAGAACCTCTGTTGCTGTAGATAAATCTTCAAATTTTGGAGCTTCACGATGAATGGGTAGATCATTTCCGTCACTAATTCCGCCAATGCCATCAATGTCTTCTCCAACAACATTAAAGACTCTACCTCTAATCTGCTCGCCAGAGGGCATTGCTATCGGTTGACCAGTAGCAGTAACCTCTTGACCTCTTTTAAAGCCATCTGTTGAATCCATTGAGATTGCACGGACAGTGTCTTCGCCAACGTGCTGCTGGGTCTCCATAATAACCTTTTGACCATTAGGTCTAAAAACGACTAGGGCGTCATAAATTTTGGGAAGAACTGAGCCTTCAAAGTAGACATCTACTACAGGGCCAATAACTTGTGCAATTTTTCCTTTTAAATTGGACATATTTTTTAGTATAAAATCTTTCTAAATTATGGGGGCAAAGCTACAAATCAAAAGTTGAATTTTTCTATTCTTTTTCGAACAAATTATATCAAGAATTGTCAGAGATAATCTATATATCAATTGATGCCTTTTTCAAAACTCAACTAACATTACTCTTTAGATAATTTTATTATTAATGCAGGAAAAATTATTTACTCAAACATCCTGTTAGATATCTTTGCGAAAACATACTTACATCCTTGAAGAGATATAATTCTATCCAAGAATTCCCAAGACAGCCAATTGCGGTCGCCACAACCGGTACTTTTGATGGCGTCCATGCTGGCCATCAAAAGATTTTAAAGAGACTGGTTGCAATTGCAAAAGAATTCAGTGGCCAGTCAGTACTGATCTCTTTTGACCCTCATCCTCGAAGGTTAATTCATCCTGAATTCCCGATGGAACTTCTAACTACTGTAGAGGAACGAGCTGAGTTAATATCTGAATTAAAATTAGATTATTTAATTGTTCAGGGTTTTGATGATAAATTTTCTAAGATTGAATCAATAGATTTTGTTCGCAATCTTTTGGTTGAAAAAATAGGTGTAAAGTATTTAGTAATTGGCCACGATCATCGTTTTGGGCGAAATAGAGAGGGCTCATTTAAACATTTACAAGAATATGCTCCAGTTTATGGTTTTGAAATTGAAGAGATACCGGCTTTTGATTTAGAGGCTATACATGTATCCTCAACAGAAATAAGAAAAGCTATTCTTTCGGGTGATGTGAAAATGGCTTCTCGTGCTTTGACTCGCCCCCATTTTATCACCGGAAAGGTTATTCAAGGAAAAAAATTAGGTCGTCAATTAGGATTTCCAACTGCAAATGTCGGTGAAGTTCACCCTGATAAAGTTTTTCCGGCTGAAGGTGTTTATTCAGTTCTTGTAGACATATTAGATGATCCAAAACTTATTCAAATTATGGGGGTCGCTAATTACGGGAAAAGACCTTCTATCGGAAATGAGAACCCTTTACTTGAAGTTCATTTAATTGAAAGTGGCCAGGACATTTATGATAGACCAATCCGTGTGCATTTTATAGATCGAATTAGAGATGAAAAAAAATATAATTCAAAAGACGAATTAAGGGCTCAAATAAAAAAAGACGTTGAAGTCGCAAGGTCGCAACTTTTAGAGCTAGAATAAAGTATCCATACCCTTTTTTATTTGCCGTCTAGCTTGATACTGTAGGTTAGGAAGAAATTCCTTCCAGCCATGGGGAAAACAAAATTTTCGTCGGTTCGTGCTCCGCCAAATAGATACCCATATGTGTAGCCGTTAGGAGCGTAAGTTGCATCAAGCAAATTCATTACATCCAATCTGAAACTACCTAATTTAGAAGATATAAGCCATTGAAAATCGATCGTTTGGTAAGGATTTAAGCTGCGGTTCTCATTTTCAGTATTATCCAGATATTGTCGACCAACGGATTTTGCGCGAAGCTGTAAATGGCCTTTTAAATCTTTATCGACTTTATAAGCCCATTGAATCATTCCATTTGAAATAAAGTCAGGAGACATTGCTATTTTACTATTATTGAAGGTTGTTTTTACTTCAGATCCGTCCATATAATCTATCAGAACTTCTTCGAATTCAGCAATTCTATTGTTGCTCAGAGTAGTATTAAATCCAACTATTAATTGATCCGTTAATTTGCGCTCTCCCGCTAGCTCTAGACCTCTCCTGTAGCTTCTATTGACATTCATCCTTAAAGTTGCACCTACGTCATTTATTGCACCCGTTGGAACAAGCTGATTTAGGTACTCCATTAAATAAATATTCGCTTCAAAAAATCCATTTTTGCCTCGGGTTTGATAACCTACTTCAATATCAAGCACGCTTTCAGGCAACGCAGTATCTGAAATCCCATAATCTATAATGTCATTTCGAACAGGTTCGCGATTGGCAATTGCTGCCGACCAATATAGTCGACTATTTCCATTTATTTGGTAATCTAAACCTGCTTTTGGATTGAAAAAGAGATAACCATTTTCAAAATCAAGACCTGTTTGATCATCTCCAACTCCATTGATAATATAATTTACAGACCGGAGCTGAAGATCTCCATAGGCCAACCAATTTTTTCCGAAAGGGATTTCCGCTTTAATATAACCAGTGTAATCAAATTTATCTCCAATGCTTTCATAGTATCGATAATCATTACCACTTTGGTAGATATAATTACTCACTCTATCTGTGGGCAAGTTAGCAGGTAAAACTCCAGGGAGTGGGTTTACCTGCATCCAGGGAAGCGTGCCATAATGATCTCCCAAATACCGTTGTGAAAATCCACCCAAAACAAATTTGGCATCATTTATTTCTTTGACCAAAGAAGCGTGTGTCCCAATTAAAGAATTCGATAACCAACGTTGACGAACTAGGTCTGTACTTTGAATAGTACTATCGTTAATTACGGGATTTAACAGGCCATAATCTGGATATGATTGATTCGTTTTAAATTGCTCGAAGTATCCTTTCCCGGCAACAAGGAAAGAATTAAAATTAAATCTCCAATTTTTTGGCAATCGGATTTTACCAATTAAATGCGTGTGAGTCTGTTTATAGCGATCGATTTCATTGGGGTAACGATAGTAATTGTAAGTATTATTTCTTGAATCAATAAGATTCTGAGCATCTATTGAATCTAAACCATTTCTGGAAATATAATTTTGTATTTGAGTAAAACTTCCAGGTCCCTCAGCATTGAATTTATCTTCAGGAATGCCATACCATGCCTGCTGCGTAAGTTCATTTCCACTAAAATGAACTAAACGAAAAATACTATTTTCTTTTTTATATTGTCCGCTTACTAGGTAGGAGTTTAGATTAACCGATGAGCGGTCTATAAACCCTTGGCTTTGTAAATGGGAGAGTCGACCCATAAATGTTAAAGGTTTAGTTTTTCCATTAGTTAGCCCTAATGCCCCAGAGTTAATTATGTATGTTGCCCTTGCTCCTCCAAAAGAACCTCCTCCAAAAATGACTTTAGTGCTAGCTTTTTCTTCTGGGACTCCAACTTCCATTGAAATAGAACCTCCAAAAGCACCTGCGCCAACTGTAGAGGTTCCAACACCACGTTGAATTTGCAAAGATGAGATGGATGATGTTAGATCTGGAGTATTTACCCAAAAGACGCCATGTGATTCCGGATCATTTATGGGCACACCGTTAATCGTGACATTTATTCTAGTTTGATCCATTCCTCGCATTCTAAGATAGGTGTAACCCATGCCTGTTCCAGCATCAGAAGATTGTGTTATTGATGGTGTCCATTGAATCAAATATGGAATATCAAGTCCATTATTTAAATTTTCTAATGTATTCCCCCGTATTTCCATTGGTGAAGAGTTACTTGACAAATCAAGTACTGTCATCGGAGTTCTCTCGGATGCCCTCATTTCTAATAAGTTAACATCCGATAAAATGATTTTTTTCAATACTGTATCAATTTCTTGCCCCTGGGAAATTGTCGCAATGGAAATGAAGAAAATGAAGAAAATGTTTTTTTTCATGCTACATCTGATTTAAAAAATGATACACAGATGGCGCTTTTGCGACAGGACTATTTTAAGTCCTCACTCCCTTAGCAGCATTATCTGCTCAGGTTCTTAGGGTATTAATCTCAGCCTTAAAAGGCACCCCTGTGTTTATTGAGAACAAAGTTAGATCATAACATTTGATTTTCAATAGCAATTATTGCATTTTTCATGCGCGCTTCACCTTTGCCTTGAATATATTCAAATGGAATATTCCTTGATCTTAAGGCTTGATCGTATAACTGGAAAATACGATTACGGTCAAAGGGGTTTTCTCTTTGGGGGTCATGTACCCAAGGCAAATCTGGTCTACACAATAAATAAAGATGGGGTAAATTGTTTTTTAAAGAGATTTCAAAATCATCAACTTCTGCACTGAATTTATCAGTTGCCCATATAATTAATGTTAAAGCATCCGTATCAAAAAACACCAATGGGTCAGTGGTTTTTTTTTGAATTACCATTTGGGTATTATTGATACTTATTAGGTCAGTTAAATCATATTTATCTTTTTTTAGCTCTAAATATTCACGTGCATATTCTGCTACGTGAGTTGCATTAAAGTGATCACTCAATAGTTTGGAAAGAGTTGTTTTACCGCAGGATTCTGGTCCAGTTAAAACAATTTTTAAAGTTTCCGGCTTTTCTACTGCCCAAACTAAAGCCTCTGTTGTTTTGTCTTCTTTTTTAATCAATCTCCAACCAATACTATATTTTCGACCATCAGTTATTGAAGCAATTCCTTTTCCATTTTCCGATTCGGCCACAAAATCCAGTATGATATCTTTTAATAGTGATAAACCTTTTTGTTTTGCCGCTTTATAAATTGATTCTTTTGCTCCCCAAGCAATTCTTCTTGCTAATTTGGGATTTTTAGATAGCTCAATTTTATCGATTTCTTTAATGGAAAGAAATTTTGCTGAAATATTCTCAAGTTGTATTCTTTCACTTTCCACATCAATACCTATTGGAAGGGTTGGGTGCCAGGCTGCAGCTGCAAAAATTTGACTATGGCTTAGGCTAATTTCACCAGAATTAGATTTAAGTAGAGGGCGCTTACCCTCGTATGCGATATCTTTCGAAAGTTTATGATCAATTAGGCTTAAAGCCAGTCTTGCAGAAAGAAATTGATTTTTTTTCTTTTCACTTTTGAACTTCATTGATCTCTCAAGGTCTACTGGGGATAGGGATTTAACTTGATCAATTCTCTTTTCGTTTATCGGGATAAAAACGACATTCAAGCCAAAAAGTCCAAGTTTATTAACTTCGGCGGACATCATATGCTTAGTTTTGTTTTCGATAATCATAATTCAAAGCAAAATTGATGGAAAACTCACCAGAAAACAACTTCATTAAGAATAAAGTAAAAGATATTTCTTTGGCCCCTTGGGGACGAAGTGAGATACACCTTGCGGAGGCGGAGATGCCAGGCCTCATGGCTTTAAGAGAAGAATATGGACAAAGCAAGCCTCTCAAGGGCGCTCGAATTGCGGGATGTCTGCACATGACTATACAAACTGCCGTACTTATAGAAACATTAGTTGAATTAGGTGCTGAAGTAACCTGGTCCTCATGTAATATTTTTTCAACGCAAGATCATGCGGCAGCTGCTATAGCTGAATCTGGCGTGCAAGTCTATGCCTGGAAAGGGTTAAATGAAGAGGAGTTTGACTGGTGTATAGAACAAACATTATTTTTTGGAGAGGATAGGAAGCCATTGAATATGATATTGGACGATGGTGGTGATCTAACAAATATGGTTTTAGATCGATATCCTCATTTAATAGAGGGTATTGGAGGGCTCTCTGAAGAAACGACCACAGGCGTTCATCGACTATTTGAGCGTATGATCAAGGGAACATTGCCAATGCCTGCAATCAATGTGAATGACTCTGTCACTAAGTCAAAGTTTGATAATAAATATGGTTGTCGCGAGTCTGCGGTAGACGCGATACGACGAGCCACAGATTTAATGATCGCTGGAAAAGTTGTTGTTTGTGCAGGTTATGGAGATGTCGGAAAAGGTACCGCAGCATCTTTTCAGGCTTCAGGCGCCCGCGTCATTGTTTCTGAGGTTGACCCGATATGTGCACTCCAAGCCGTTATGGATGGATTTGAGGTTCGCAAAATCGATAATGTTATTAGCATGGCGAATATTGTCATCACTACCACTGGAAATAAAAACATCATTGTTGACCGGCACTTCTTGGCTTTAAGAGATAAGGCGATTGTCTGTAATATTGGCCATTTTGATAATGAAATTGATATGGCTTGGTTGAACTCTAATTATGGGGACTCGAAATTAGAAATAAAGCCTCAGGTTGATATGTATACAATTGGAGATAAAGAGATTATCGTTTTAGCGGAGGGTCGATTAGTCAATCTGGGATGCGCTACAGGGCATCCGAGTTTTGTAATGTCGAACTCCTTTACTAACCAGGTATTAGCTCAAATGGAATTATTTATGAATCCTGGAAAATATTCTAATGAAGTATTTACTTTGCCAAAACATTTGGATGAAAAAGTTGCTGAATTACACCTTTCATCTGTAGGAGCAGAACTAGACACCCTCTCTGAAGAGCAAGCAGATTATATTGGGGTAAAAGTTAAAGGACCTTTCAAGCCTGAAACTTATAGATATTAATAAAATTTATAGACCAAAAAAGGGGAGCTTTAATTACTCCCCTTTTTTATTCTTTTTAGTTTTTACTTGAAGTTAAAAACAGACTGTATTTCAGATACGGCATCTAGTTTTTCCCAGGTAAACAATTCCACTTCTTTTGTTATCACATCCATACCATTCTCGCTAGGCCGTTTGAATGTTTTTGTGACAACCTCATTTTTTCTCCCCATGTGCCCGTAGGCGGCAGTTTCAGAATAAATAGGCTCCCTCAGTCCGAACTTAGATTCAATGGAAAATGGCCGTAAATCAAAGAGTGGTTTTAGTTTAGAGGAAATATCTCCATCACTTAATATATCTCCATTATTTCCAATAACCGAAGCAGTCCCGTATGTATTGAGATAGAACCCGACAGGTTCAGCTACACCAATAGCGTAGGCTAATTGAACCAATACTTGCTTAGCAACTCCAGCAGCAACAATATTTTTTGCTACATATCTTGCCGCATAAGCGGCTGACCTATCGACTTTAGAAGGATCTTTCCCTGAAAAGGCACCACCTCCATGGGCTCCTTTCCCCCCGTAGGTATCCACAATGATCTTCCTTCCAGTTAGCCCAGTGTCTCCATGTGGACCTCCAATAACAAATTTTCCAGTTGGATTAATTAAATAATTAATATTTTGAGTGAAAAGCTCTTGAATTTTTTGAGGCAATCTTTTTTTGACTAGAGGTATTAAATATTCCTGAATATCATTTGCAATTTTTTTCTGCATGTCCAATTCTGAATCAAATTCATCATGTTGGGTTGATAAAACAATTGTATCAATTCCTTCAGGCTCGTGATGGTCATTATACCTTATTGTAACTTGACTTTTTGAGTCAGGTCGTAAGTAATTCATGAATTTTCCTTCATGCCTAATTTGTGCCAATTCTTGAAGTAAGATATGGCTAACCTCTAAAGCTAAAGGCATATAGTTAGATGTCTCATCTGTTGCATACCCAAACATTATCCCTTGATCACCGGCACCTTGATCTTGCTCGCTTGTTTTATCTACCCCTTGATTTATATCTGGGGATTGCTCATGTATAGCGCTCAGAACTCCACATGAATTCGCCTCAAACATATATTCACTCTTGGTATAACCGATTTTACGAATTACATCTCTTGCAATCTCTTGCGCATCTAAATATGTTTTTGATTTCACTTCTCCTGCCAATATAACTTGACCAGTTGTTACCAATGTTTCGCATGCCACCTTGGATTTAGGGTCAAAAGCAATGAAATGATCAACAAGTGCATCAGAGATTTGGTCTGCAATTTTATCCGGGTGCCCCTCGGAAACAGACTCAGAAGTGAATAAATAACTCATAACATTGTTTTAAAAGAGATGAATAACTTTAAAAGTAGGTAAGAACCGTTGATGGGCGATAATTTTTCTAAAGCAAATGTACTACAGACCCTCCATCGCTTGCCTTAAATCTTGAATTAAGTCCTCAGGGTCTTCGATCCCAATGCTTAATCGTATCATGGAATCTGTCAATTTAAGAGATTTTTTTTCCTCATCAGGCATGTCAGCATGAGTCATATGGAAAGGATGCTGAGCAAGGCTTTCATTACTTCCTAAACTTACAGCTAATTTGATTAGACTTAATTTGTTCAAAACATGAAATGCAGATTCTTCGCCACCTTTTACGTCGAATGATATCATTGCTCCTGCAGATGTACTCTGACGTCTATGAATTGATACCTGCTTATCTCCTTGAGAATCCAATCCAGGAAAGTAAACGCGAGTAACAAGATTATGATTTTGTAAAAATTTTACAACGGTTAGAGCATTATCGGCCTGTCTATTCATACGTATAGATAGTGTCTCTAAACTTCTGGTTAAAAGCCAGCATGTATTTGGTGAAGCCATATTCCCTAAGAATGTCCTCAATGATTTAATTGCTAAAAGTGATTCTTTATTTCCCGTAATTGCTCCAGCAATCAAATCGGAGTGTCCAGAAAGAAATTTTGTTGCTGAATAGCATGACATATCTGCGCCCCAATCCATCGGCTTTTGCCATATAGGACCTAAGTATGTATTGTCTATTGCCATTTTAACTTCTGTCTTATGTGCTTTAATTAGGGCGATTTTCATTTCGCCCAAAAGCTTCATATCTATGACTGCATTGGTAGGATTCGCAGGAGTTTCTGCATATATAAGTTTAATCTCCGCCCCTCTTGGATCTGCACAAAGTTCTTCCGTTAATGATTTTAAATCAGTTTCTGCTGTGAAATGTTCAACATGAACACCTATACTTTGCAGATAACTGTGAACAAAGTGATGTGTACCTCCATAAACTGGGTTAGAGATAAGTAAGCGATCCCCTGGTTTTAAAAATGTTAAAAAAACTGTAGAGATTGCTGACATGCCACTTTCAAATACGGCAGCGTCTTGAGCATCTTCCCACAAAGAAAGACGTTCTTCTAATATTTGCAAATTGGGGTTATTCAACCGACTATATATCAATCCTGGCTTTTCGTCTTTAGTGGCTTCAGTTTTTCCATACGCTAGGGCAAAAAAACGTTTTCCTGATTCAGCCGTAGGGAAAACAAATGTTGATGTTTGATAAATTGGACATTTAACAGCATTTTCACTCCATTCAGGCACATATCCATGTGTCATCATCAGCGATTCTGGCTTCATTTTTTTCATAGTTAAGATATTTCAAGGATTGTGCTGTGAATCTATTGCTAAAAGAACGAAAATCACTATTTCTTTTCTCAATTATCATGGGAATTTTTTCGAAAAATTATTTTTTATAATCCTCATGCCCTTATCTTGCATACATGACGTCTACAAATTTTAGAGCTCCTCGTTTTGCACCGAAAAAAGGTCAACCTTTTTATCAAGAATTAACCCACAGAGTAAATGCATATTTTCAAACTGAAGGATTATCAAAAAAAGGTAATGCTAGATTGTATATAAAGACTGCAATCCTTGTAATCGGCATGGTCTCTTCATATTTATCGATAATAATTTTTCAGCCATCGCTTTCTAGCGCTCTAGGACTTTGGGTTTTAATGGGAATTCTGATTAGTGGTATTGG
>TARA_B110000858_G_scaffold15981_1_pt1 | contig 16799 bp, 14 predicted proteins | sample TARA_B110000858 | Tara Oceans TARA_B110000858 (sample SAMEA4398247) | marine metagenome | biome: Polar Biome; feature: [SRF] surface water layer (ENVO:00010504); material: water (ENVO:00002006), including particulate matter (ENVO:01000060) such as... | depth 5 m | reverse complement strand
TCACCACAAACTTTAGTATTAGCATCACCATCTAAATCTTTAGTTCTATATTTTTTTATTTTAAGTACTTCTTCTATGGCCTTCACAATATTATGAGATGCTTTTTTATAACCCAAGTGATCTAACATCATAGCGGCAGACCATATCTGTCCTATTGGGTTAGCAATTCCTTTTCCTGCAATATCTGGAGCTGAGCCATGAACTGGCTCAAATAGTGAGGGAAATTTTCTTTCAGGATTAATATTAGCGGATGGGGCTATTCCGATAGTACCTGTACAGGCTGGGCCAAGATCAGAAAGTATATCTCCAAATAGGTTTGATGCTACAACAACATTAAATTTATCAGGATTTAAAACAAAATGGGCACATAGTATATCTATATGATATTTATCATAGATTATTTCAGGATAATTTTTAGACATAATTTCAACTCTCTCATCCCAATAAGGCATTGTAATAGATATTCCATTAGATTTTGTAGCTGAAGTTAGGTGTTTTTTTTCTGTCTTCTTAGCTAATTCAAAAGCAAATTTTAAAACTCTATCTACACCAATTCTCGTCATTACAGTTTCTTGCATAACTATTTCTCTATCTGAATCGGGGAACATTCTACCTCCTATAGACGAATACTCTCCTTCAGTATTCTCTCTTACAATATAAAAATTGATATCTCCAGGCTTTCTATTTGCAAGTGGAGAGGGAACACCTGGCATTAATCTTACCGGTCTTAAGTTAATGTATTGATCAAATTCTCTTCTAAACTTTAATAAAGATCCCCATAGTGAAATATGATCAGGAATTTTATCGGGTAAGCCTACTGCACCAAATAATATAGCATCATGGTTGCCTATTTGCATTTTCCAATCATCAGGCATCATCTTGCCGTGCTTAGAAAAATATTCATAGGAACTAAAATTAAAGTGATCAAAATTAAAATTAAGTGCATATTTTTTTGAGATGGCCTCTAATACTTTTAAAGCTTCAGGCATTACTTCTGTGCCAATCCCATCTCCAGGAATTACAGCTATGTTACATCTATTTTTAATCATTAATATGTACTCCCAGTTTTCTATAATAATTTTATATCTTTATTAAGGGCGCATTCCAAAAGATACAGGTCCTGGTTTCATATTTTTCCCTGCTAAAGTTATCCAAGAACATAACTCTTTTCTTGTATCTCTTGGATCAATTATATCTTCAACAGAAAATTTTTCAGCTGTTCTAAAAGGAGACCTTACATGGTTAAGCTTTTCTTCTATCTCTTTTAATAACTTTTCTGGGTTATCAGATTTGATTAAATCTGATTTATATGCAGCTTCTATTCCTCCCTCAAGTGGCAATGAGCCCCAATCACCTGATGGCCATGCAAACCTATATCTATGTTTAGTATGATTCATATGTGCAGCACCAGCTACCCCAAAAGCTCTTCTTAAAATAACAGAACAAATTGGTGTGTTTAGTTGATATATTGCAGCTAATGCTCTTGCTCCATGTCTTATAGTTCCTGATTTTTCACCATGAGTTCCTACAAGAAAACCAGGATTATCAACTAAGTGTAATACAGGTAAGTGAAATGTTTCCGCAATTTCTAATATACGTATAATTTTTTGAGATGCATCAGCTGTCCATCCTCCTCCGTAAACTTGAGGATCGTTTGCTAAAACTACTATTGGCCAACCATCTAACCTTGCAAAACCCGAAACAGAGGATGTGCCCCAACTTTTTCCTATTTCAAAAAAGCTATTTTTATCAGTTACACTTTCTATAATTGGTCGTATTTCATAACTATGTCTTCTATTTTTTGGAATAGCACTTATTAACCAATTATCTTTTCTATCTATAGGGTCATTATTTTTGATTTTCTTAGGAGTTTCATAAGTAGAAGAAGGTAAATAACTTAAGAACTTCCTGGCTCTTGCTAAGGCATCGGCTTCACTTTCTGCAACGTCATCTATTACTCCATTCTTGCCATGAATTTCACTTCCTCCTAGAGATTCTTTTGTAACATTCTCTCCTAATCTATTTACTACTGGTGGACCAGCAACAAATACTTGGCTCATTTTTTTTACTATTACTGAGTAATGACTGCTAACTAATCTTGCGGCACCTAGCCCTGCCACAGGACCTAATCCTAAAGAAACTACAGGGATAGTTGCCATATTACTTACTACCCAATCCCATCCAGGGTTAGCAGGAACATAAGTATAACCATCTTTCTCAATAGATTTTACAGAGCCTCCTCCTCCGGTTCCTTCAATAATTCTAATTAATGGCATTCTATATTCATTTGCAAAGCGTTCTGCTGTAATCATTTTTTCATAGATTGCTGCGTCCCCCGCACCACCCCTAATAGTAAAATCATCACCATAAATTACTACAGGCATCTTATTAATTAGAGCATGACCAATAACAGAATTTACAGCCATTAGGCTTTTTAATGTTCCGTCTTCATTGTATTCACTTAAACCTGTTAAACGTCCAATTTCTTTAAAGCTATCCTTATCTACTAGAGCAGCTATTCTCTCTCTAACAGTAGTTCTTCCAGCATCATATTGCCTTTTTATTTTTTCTTTTCCACCCATTTCTTGTATGAGCTTTTCGCGCTTTCTTATTTCTTTTACTTCATTTTCCCAGCTCATGGCAGGATTCCTTTATTTGAGATAATTAATATCTATTTTTCCAGATTGAATTAAGGTTTCAAAAGCGCTTATAGTCTCAGAAATCATAGTTTTTGTATCTATACTTCCATAATCAGCAATTCTTTTTTTAAGATGTTCTCTGAGTGGAATATCGGAAAGTTTGCTAGGAAATGGCATTTCTGATCCAGAAGATGTAATTTTTGAATTTGGTTTTACTTCATTAATCATTTTTATTGTTTCATTAATATTTATACTTTCTCCAAAAATATCAAATACATAAGATCCATCACCATCATATGATACACTATGAATAAAAGCAGAAGCTACTTCAGCTGCAGATAGATGAGACACATAGCCCGTATAAGGAATATCATATGGTTCGCCAAGTGCTGCTGCTAACATTGCAACAGTTTGTTTAGAGGTCATTCCTTGATCTCTTCCAACGCCATTAACAATTGCAGGTCTGAGGCACATACTAGGTACTTTATGATCTTGCCAATAGACTTCAGAAATTTGTTCGTCACACATTTTGTAAGCACCATATAATGTTTTTAGAGAATCTGAACCTGGTAAAAAAGAATGAGCAGCCATTGAACTTGCATGTGCAATTCTTTTTATGGAATTCTGTTTTGCTGCTTCAAGTATATTAACTGTCCCAACTACATTAACTTTTGCTCCTAAGGTGGGATCTGCAGCACAGAAAGGTACTTGTAAAGCAGCTAGATGAATTATGGATTCAGGGTTATATTTATTTACTAATGATAGGACAGTTTCTGTATCAGAGATATCTCCTTCAATCCATGGAACTTTTTTTAAGTCTTCATTTTCAATAAGTAGTTCCGGTCTTCTTTTATTATTAGTTAAATCAAATGCAATAACATCTACATTAGCTTTTAAAAGCATTGCCATTGTCCAAGCACCGATGCACCCTCCAGCTCCAGTTATTAAAACTGGTCCACTAAAATTATTATTGGAAATAGAAAAATGATCTAACATATTAATAGCCCCTTATATTTTATATACTTTTAATTTTCTATACTTAATTATTATTAAGTGCTTTTTCTGCAATTCTTGAAAGAAAGGATGCTCCAATAGAAAGGTTTTCGTCATCAAAATCATAAGAAGGGTTATGCAGTGAAGCTGAATCTCCATTCCCTATATAGGCATAAGCTCCTGGTTTTTCTTGTAAGAAGTAAGAAAAATCTTCAGAACCCATACTTGGTGGTTGGTTATCTGTAGCTTTTTCACCTGCTATATCTTTAGCTATATCTAAAGCAAAGTTAGCTGAATCAATATCATTAATAGTTGGTGGATATCCTTCTTTATAATCTATTTCAGCTTCAGCACCAAATGCTTCGCAAACATCTTTTACTATTTTTGGAAATCTTTTTCTAATAAATTCAGACGTATCCTTATCAAAATATCTAATAGTTCCTGCTAAGCTAGCAAAGTCTGGTATTACGTTATTAGCATGACCAGAATTAAACTGTGTAACTGATACTACTAGAGTTTTTCTTGGGTCTGCATTCCTAGATACTAATGATTGAAGTGCTTGCACAACAGCCGAGCCGCAAACAATAGGATCTATAGATTGATAGGGCATAGCAGCGTGAGCTCCTTTACCATTAATTTTTATTTCAAAATTATCTGCTGCTGCCATTCTAGGGCCAGGTCCAACAGCAATACTACCTGTTTCTAGACCAGGCATATTATGCATTCCATATATGGAATCTACTGGAAATCTTTCAAATAAGCCATCATCTATCATAGCTTTAGCTCCCGCAAAACCTTCTTCTGCAGGTTGAAATATTAGAATTACTTCTCCTTTAAAATTTCTTGTTTCTGATAAATAACGTGCTGCTCCAAGTAACATAGTAGTGTGTCCATCATGTCCACATGCATGCATTACGCCTTCATTAGTTGATACATGGCTACATTGATTTGCTTCCGTAATAGGTAATGCATCCATATCTGCTCTTAATCCAATCTTAGGGCCGTTACCATTTTTAATTACTCCTACAACACCTGTTCCCCCTATACCTTCATGAATTTCATCAACACCAAATTCTCTAAGTAATTCAGCAACTTTATTAGCAGTTCTTTTTTCTTGATAGGCTAATTCTGGGTGGCTATGTATGTCTTGTCTCCACTCAATCATTTTTTCATGAAATTCAGAAATTCTATTAATAATAGGCATTATATATCTTTCTATAAACGTTAATAATATGATTATAAATTATACTCATATAAATATAAGATACTCAAGGCCTAGATTGATTATTTTCTACTTTTGCCAGGTACCCATAAAACATCGGGTTCATTATTATCTTTATTTACTAAACGAGCAATAACGAAAAGGTGGTCTGATAATCTATTTATATATTTTATACTTATAGGATTAATATTTTCTTTATGACTTAGTTCAACCATAAGTCTTTCCGCTTTTCTTGCTGTAGTCCTTGCTAGGTGCAAGTATGCAGATTCTAAGGTGCCTCCTGGTAAAATAAATGATTTAAGTGAGTCTAAATTAGAGTTCATAGTATCTATTTCTTCTTCTAATCTATCTACTTGAAATTGATTTATTCTAAGTGGTTCATAGTCTAATTTTTTATTATCTGGAACACATAAATCTGCTCCTAAATCAAACAAATCATTTTGAATTCTAAAAATCATTTCTTTAAGTGGTGATTTAAGGTTAACTATAGCTATTCCTAATACAGCATTAGTTTCATCTACAGTTCCAAATGCCTCAACTCGAATTGAATTTTTATCAACGCGTTCACCGTTTCCTAAAGAGGTTTTTCCTTTATCGCCACCTCTAGTATAAATTTTATCTAATTTGACCATATATTTCTTCTTTATGTTAATATAATTAATAATAGCAAAATAATTAATAATTATAAACACACATTTGTTAATATTTTATAAAATGGGTTTTAAGCTATGATATTTATTTCTGCAGAAGATATAAAAAGAAATTTTACTGTCACATCTCTTATGGATGCAATAGAATCTATATATATAAAAGATTTTAAAGTGCCTATAAGACATATTCATAATATAGATTATCTTAAACATAGTAATGATCCTTCTCAATTAATGTTAATGCCGGCTTTTTTAAATAAAGAAGATTACGGTATAAAATTACTTAATGTTTTCCCTTCTAACCCAATAAATAATTTATCTCGTGTTAATGCATTATATATCTTATTTGATTCAAAGAATGGAAAAATTAAAGCTGTTTTGGATGGAACAGAGTTAACAAATCAGAGAACGGCAGCTATGAGTGCAATTGCATCTAAGTATTTATCTAAGGTAAATAGTAAAAAATTGTTAGTATTAGGCACAGGTGCATTAGTCCCATATATGATTGAAGCACATTGTTTTGTTAGGCCAATAGAAGAGGTATTAATTTGGGGGAGAGACCTTAATAAAGTTATAAACATAGTTAATAAATATAAAAACAATAAAATTAAAGTATCAATAGCGCATAATATAGAGAAAGCTTGTGGTGATGCAGATGTAATAACTAGTATAACTTCTGCTAAAAAAGAATTTATAATGGGATCCTGGTTAAATAGTAATGTGCATATTGATTTAGTGGGAGCACATACAAAAACAATGTCTGAGTTAGAACCCTACGCGTTTTCTCTAGGAAATATATATGTAGATAATAGAGAATCAGTTTTAGAGGAAGCGGGCGACTTAATAAATGCAATTAATTTAGGTTTTATTAAAAAGGATGATATTAAAGCAGATATAAAAGAATTAATTACAAAAAAAAAAAATATTAGAAATAATAATAAACAATTAACTATATATAAATCTGTTGGCCATGCTTTGTCTGATTTAGCAGCAGCAAGATTAGCGTATAAAATTTTAAATAGTACTATTTAGTATAATCATTCCGATAAATGGATATTAAAAACTTTTCTAACTTCATTTGGTATGGGGGATGAGACTATATTCCCGTCTATATTTTTTGCCCAAATACGTGTTTCTGAACCAGAACAAACTTCTATATTTTTTCTTTTTATGACATGCGCTAGTTTTATAGTAGATTTAGTTATTTTAATTAATCTTGTTTCTATTTTTAATATATCCTCCCTATAACATGCTGATATATAATTGGCCTCTGTATGTACTAAAGGCAAACCAACTATACCATATATTTTTTCTAGTTTTGTAATTGGCTGTTTAATTTTATTAAAATAGCTCCATTGGGCACTATCCATCCATTTGTAAAAATTTGGATAAAAAACTATTCCATATGGGTCGCAATCACCCCATTGAACTGTTACCTTATATGATTGTATTATAGACATTATATGTTGCTTTCAATTAGGTTTTTTAAATCATTTCTTCTGATTTTACCAGTAGCTGTTTGAGGCACGTCAGTAATAGTTTTAATCCAGTAAGGTTGTTTATATTTTGGCAAATAAGATATTTTATCCTTTACTTGCCTTATTATTAAATTTTGATCTTTAGATGTTTTTATATATAAAAATAATGCAAGTCTATGTGTTCCTTCTTTAGATTCTGCTGTTATACAAAATGAATCAATTACATTATTAATTTTAGAAGCTTCTGTTTCTAGTTCTTTTGGATTTACCCATTTACTTGCAACCTTGATGAGGTCATCCTCTCTACCTTGATAATACCAATAATTATTAGTAATTGACCATATATCTCCAGTATTAATCCACCCATTATTAAAAGTTTTTAGTGTTTTTTCTTTATTATCTAAATAAGATTGTGAGAAACTGTGGTGCTTAATATGTAAAACCCCTTTATTATTACTTTCTTCACCATTATTTTTAATTAGCTTTGTTTTAATGCTAGTAATTGGTTTACCTGTGCTACCAGCTTTTGACTTTTCAGGCGAAGTTGCAATAACTATTGCAAGTGTTTCCGTTGTTCCATAACAGTTTAACAAAGGAGAATTAATAGCAGCAAGCCATTTATTATATAGTTTATCTGGTATCCTTTCTCCGGCTGAAATAAAATACTTTACATTAAATAATAGTTTTAATTCTGTTGTAGAATTTTTTAATAACCGTCTGTAAACTGTAGGAACACTAAAAACAACTTTAGGTTCATGTTCTTTAATTATTTGAGAAAGATTCATAGGGTCTACGACAGCATCATTAAAAATAGTATTAAGCCCCATAAGTAATGGAGCAAAAAAATTATTACCTAGAGCGTAGGCAAAAAATAATTTAGAAGTTGTAAAAATTTTATCTTTTATTTTGAGGCTTAAAATATTTTTATGTAAAAATACTGTATTTATAATTGATTGGTGCCTATGTACAATTGCTTTTGGTAAGCCTGTCGTTCCAGAAGAATAGATTAAAAAAGCAATATCACTAATGTGTGACATGCAAGTTTTGATACTTTTTGACTTTACTTTATTTGTTATTATATTCCATTGTCTATTACTAAAATACTTGTGGTCAAAATTAAGATTTTCACAATTAATTTTCGTGTCTGTGATAATTAAAGTGGGAGTGCTATTGTTGAGTATATGCTTAGTTTGATTATTAGAAAGTTCTGGATTTCCGGGTATGGGGATTACACCGTTTTTTAAGCAGCCTAAAAATATTGAAATAAATTCTATACTACTCTTAATGCTTATATATACTTTATCATTTTTTTTAATCCCTAATTCTAATAATGCTAGGCTTGTCTTTTCACTTGAGCTAAATAAAGCTCTATAAGAAATTCTTTTAATTTTATTTGAAGAGTTTATTTGTGTTACTGCAATTTCATTTAAATAGTTATCTTCAGTTGCATTTTTTTCAATTTGATAAAAAATATTTGTATTCATTTTATTTCTGTTTCATTTTTTTAAAAAATGTTAAAATTATTATTAGTTATAATTAATGGCCAATGCCCAGCTTTAAATAGCTCAAACTTAGAGATAAAAATATGATTAGAGTTTTTATTGGCAGCTATTGCTAATGCTGCTTGATGACAGGAAATTGCTGCAGCTCCAGCAGCTACTTTAGTAAAGTAATGATATTTAATATCACTTTTTTTTAAATTTTTTATAGAATATTTTTCTATTATTTTAGTGGTTTCTATTGTGAGCTTATTTAGTTTATCAAATAATTCTTTTTCAGGGATGCTTTTTAATAATATTTCTAGTAAGTTGGATTTTTCTCTTTCTTCAATTTCCCAACAATCTTTATTCCATTTGTCACTATTAATAACTTTTATTGCTTCTTCCCAACTTTGAATAGGAATTACTTTATCATTTATACCTATTTCTTGACAGTAATTAGAAATAACTTTTTCTAAAGCGCCATCTATTTTTTTACCTGTATTAATAAACCATGATATGTTTGAAATAGAAGCTATAAAGTTTTCAATTTTATTTAATGAATTTAAACTCATACTAGTTATAAATTTTCTCTCTGAATAGTCCTAGCATCTCCTGAACTGGTCTGTCAGAAAAAGAAAACAATACAGATTCTTCTTTTGTTTTATGTGTTATTTTAGCCCAAGGAGGGACAACAAATATATCTCCTTTGCTCCAATTAAATATCTGTCCATCTATAGACGTCTCTCCTGAGCCTTCTACAACAGAATAGATTGTTCCATCGGTACTTCTATATGAGTTGCCAGAAAAAGATTTAGGAATTAATTGCATAAAAGTAGCCATAGTGGGTATAGCATGACCACCATTTGAAGGGTTTACATATTTGAGCTTAAGCCCATGGCATTTATCCCATTTATCCGATCTTTTCATTTTATCTAGTGCATCTTTGGTTCTTTCATATGGATAAGAAAAAACGGGTGATGCTTTATTTTCATATAGCTTGTGATCAACAGGTAACAAACCAGAACCATACCTAGCCAGAGAATCTCCTTCTAACCTTTTTATCTCTTGAGTACTCTCATCTAATTTTTCTGCAAAACTTGCGGAAAAATGATTAACCATTGGTATATCTAAACCATCTAGCCAAATCATAGGCTCTTCAGATTCGTTTCCATGGTCATGCCAAGTCCAAGATGGAGTAATGATAAAGTCACCAGGATGCATAATAGTTTTTTCACCATCCACAGCAGTATATGCACCATTTCCATGCATGACAAAACGGAGGGCTGATTGAGTATGTCTATGACTAGGTGCTATTTCTCCAGGAAGTATTAATTGAAGCCCTGCATATAAAGTATCTGTAATTCTACTTTCACCTATCATATTTGGGTTTTCTAATATCAATACTCTTCTCTCTGCTTGCTCAGCTGAGATTATTGAGCCAGAATCTAGTACATGGTTTTTTGTATCTCTCCAGTACCAAATATGTGCTTTAGTTCTTGTATTAGGCTCAGGAGTTACTAATTTAGATAGAACCTCCCACAAGGGAGCCATGTTTAGTTTACTAATATTTTTATAAAAATCATTTTTTTTCAAAGTCTACCTCTTTAGATTCATATTGTAGACATAAGATTAATATTAATATTTAATTAATGCTAGGAAGTTCTAAATTTAATTTATTTACTACTAATTCATGAGTCATTTTTAGATAGTCGTCTAACATTTCCTCATTTTTTCTTTTTTTAATACCCCATTTTCTATAGATCTCATTATTTTTTGATTCTGCACGACCAAAAAATGAGGGAAGCATAGGATAATATCTATTAATCGCATCCTGTATTTCTTTTTTTCCTTCTTCTGTAGCAATAAGTTCTTTGGTAAAATCTTCTCCAAATTTTGCGTGAAACTTCTCTTCAGGCATAGTCATTCTTGCAATATTTTTTAGAGGATGAAACGAACATTCTAATAAATCTTCGACCTGAAGTATTTCAGCTAAATCTGCTAATAGTTTAATTACACAAAATTCAGCCCATGTCTCAAGTGGAAATTCAAAAATAGATAATGGGTTTTTTCCTTCTGGAGTCATATCTACTTCAGGAATTTTTAGCATATCTCCAAGCTCTTTGAAACGCACATGATGCCCATACTCTTCCATGGCAACTCTACAAGTTAACCATTTAGCATATGGATTAGGAGCTAATGCAATTGCAGGTTCATCAAAAACTCTTGCACCATACAACTCATTTACGGCATGACTTCTAACAATTTTTACAATAGCATCTTTAAATTCTTTAGGATGATTATTAAGTTCTTCGCATGTTTTGACTTGTAGATTTTGAGTTTCTAAATTCATAACTTTTTCCTTTATCTTTTTTAATCTATTATAGGCTCAGATGAGAAAGCATCTAAATCAGTTTCAAGGGTAGTTAAGTTGTTATCAAAATTATTTTTAAACCCTACTTCCATATCTTTAATGTAATCATCATTTTTACGAACAAAATTATAAATTGGACGTGCTTGATTAAACAAAAATACTTCTTTTGCTCTAACACCAAAGATTTGTCCTGAATATTTTTTACCTTGATTAGAAGCTAAAAAAGCAGTTAGGTCTCCAATATACTTGGCTTCAACTTTTAAGGCAGATTTTTTATATTTTTCTTGGGCTTCATTTTGAGGATTAATTGATTCTGTAACTCTTGTAGATGCAAAAGGAGCAATAGCATTACAAGTAATCCCTAATCTTTGTAGATCTAAGGCTGCAACTCTAGTTAATCCAATTAAGCCGGACTTGGCTGAAGCATATGCGGCTTGTCCAAAATTTCCCCATATTCCTGCAGTAGAAATTACATTGATAATTCTTCCATTAGTATAATTGCTATCTTTTTTTGATTGTTCTTTCATAATTTTGCTTGTCTGTGATATTAAATTAAATGCACCAGTAAGATTAGTATCTATTACTTTTTTCCAGTCATTTAAAGCGTATTTAAAAATAAACCCATCTTTAAGTATGGCTGCATTATTTACTACAATGTCTATAGAATTAAATTTTTTCATTATTAATTCTATTGAATTCTGCATATCTTTTTCAATGGAAATATCCTTGGTAATGGCTAATGTTTCTACATTATACTTATTACTAATTTCTTCAGCTGTTTTTTCTGCGATATTTTTTTCATCAAAATTGCCATCAATAGTATAGCCAGGGTCAATGATGATTACTTTACAGCCTTCTTTAGCTAGGCTTTCTGAAATAGCTTTTCCTATACCTCTTGCACCACCTGTAATAATTGAGATTCTTTGGTCTAGTATTTTATCAACCATTATACAGTTTCCTTTATTTCATCATAGGGAGTATAGAAAGCATCTGAGTGTATATCAACTTTTCTAATTCCATGAGAGGAAAGTATTTTTTCTGCAGCTTCTACCATTTTTGGAGGGCCTGCTAAATAAGCTTTATATCCATCAAAATCTTTAATATCATTTATTACTATCTCTGTAACTAAGCCGTTTCTTAATGTTTTGTTTTCAGACAATTCCATAACTACAGGAACAAAAGAAAGGTTTTTATTATTTTTAATTAACTCTTCAAATTGTTTCAAAAAATATAAGTCCTTTTCTGATTGGGCCCCATAATATACTTGAATAGGTTGTTTCATTTTAATGTCTTGACTAGATTTTATGATAGATAAAATAGGAGCTAAACCTGTTCCTCCAGCTACAGCAATTATGGGTCCTTTATGGCTGTCTCTTAAATAGGCATTTCCAAAAGGTCCTCTTACTTTAACTGTTTCACCTATTTGTAGAGTGTTTTGTACGTAATTACTAACTTCTCCACCATCAAGAGTCTTAATATGAAATTCTAATTCATTTGTGCTAGGTGGGTTGGCCATAGAAAAATGTTTTTCTTTGCATTGATTAAAATGTAATTCTGCGTATTGACCAGCTTTAAATTTAAATTCTTCTTCAGAACTAATTCTTAAAATTAAAATATATATATCATCAGTAACTTTTGTTAATTTCTTTACAATACATTCCATATCTTTAATCTTAATATCGTTTAATTCATCATTTTGTTGGTCATCTACAATTTTAATCTCACAGTCGCTCCAAGGCACCGACCTACATGCTAATATCATTCCCTTTTCTTCTTCTTCAGCCTCTAAAGCAAATTCTGAATATGGTGACATTTCAATATCACCAGAAATTTTTTCTGATTTACATGCCCCACAGTTACCAGTTTTGCATCCATGTGGAAAGTCTATTCCTTGTTCTAAAGCTGCTTCAAGTATAGTGCTTCCCGTATCCACAAGAATTTCTTTTTTATTTTGAATTTTGACTTTATAAGACATATTTACCTCTGGTTCAATTTAGTGCTTTTAATCAATTAATCAATTAAATTTAAAAATACAATTTATTAAAATTATTTTTTCCATGTACTCCATGGGTTGAATCCATATAAAGGAAGCTCATCTGGAATTTGAAACCCAGATTTAAATGCAATTCTATGTAAAGGATCATGATATAAAGGTATAATCCAATGTCCTGCTCTAAGTAAGCGGTCAAGTGTCTTTGTATATTCTATTAGTTCAGATCTGTTTTTTGCATTTGATATCTTATTAATAACTTCATCGATTGCAGGATGTTTAATCCCAGCATAATTTCTAGAGCCTTTTTGATCTGAAGCCCAACTTCCCCAGTAAATAGATTGTTCATTGCCGGGAGATAGTGACATATAGTATTCAAATATTATTGCATTAAAATCAAAAGATTGGAGGCGGTTTTGAAATTGTGAGCTATCTAATATTTTTATCGATAAGTTGATGCCAATTTTTTTAAGCTTATCTTTCCATACTAATAATAATCTTTGCATTCTATTCTGGTTAGTAATTACTTCGAAGTTCAAAATTTCTTTTGTATCAGTATGTGTCATTTTGTTGTTTATTAATTGCCACCCTGATTTTTTTAAAATACTTAGTGATTGTCTGTATGCTTCTCTTTCCTTTAGTTCTTTTTTATTAATTTTATCTAAAGCCTTTATACTTATTATGTCCTTATATTTTTTTAAAATTTTATTTGTAGTTTTGCTAGGCATTAATGTGGCTGCTAAATCACTGTTATCCCAAGGGCCATATGTTTTTTGTAATAAGCCATGGTTTAAAATTTCATTTATAAAGGTATAAGGAAATATTATAGATATTGCTTTTCGGACATTTCTGTCTTTAAAAGGAAACTGTCTAGAGTTTAATATTATACCTTCTATTCCTGAGGGAGATTTTTTTTGAAATGTTTTTTTTATAATTATATTTTTAGAGTTTTCATGGTATGCAGTTGCCCATCTTACAGCATCAGTTTCTATATTTACGTCGTATTCACCGGATAGAAATGCTTGTAAGCTTATATCCTGATCTCTATAGAAATCGTATTTAATTTTTTTAAAATTATTCCTTCCTAAGCTGTCTTGACTACTTTTTCGCCACCAATTTTTATTTTTAGTATACGTAATAGATTTTCCTGTCTTAATTTCTGATATTATATATGGTCCTGAGCTAATAAATGGTTCAAGAGTAGTTTTAGTAAAATCTATGTTTTTCCAATACTCAGAAGAAAATATGGGCATAAGGCCTATGATAAGAGGCATTTCAAAATTACTTTTTTCAGAAAATGTAAACCTAATTACATTTTTCTTTATTTCTTTCACATCTTTAACTAGGGAATAATATGACCTTGTATGAGGACGGCCATAGCTTTTTAGTGTTTCCCATGAAAATATAATGTCTTTATTGGTAATTTTTTTTCCATTCGAGAATTTTGCTTTTGGATTAATTTTAAATTCTACCCATGACCTATCTTCAGGAGTTATTATTCCTTCGGCTATTCCTGGGTATAAAGAGAAGGGTTCATCTGGGCTCCATGTCATTAATGACTCTATTACCAAACCTTTTATGCCTGGAGGGGCTATTCCTTTAATTATATATGGGTTTAGACTATTAAAGGTGCCAATTTTTGCTAATTTTAATATCTCTGTAATTGGAGCATTGGTATTAACTTTATTGTCTCTTGCTTCTTCATTAGCCCTACTAGCTGGTTCATGCATAGCTATAGTTTTTTTAAAATCTAAGCCAAAACAAGAATGGGAAAAATAAAAAATAATTAATGTAAGAAGAAATATTTTTTTCATGAAATCAATTAATATTATTTATGCATTTAAATCAAAGTATTTTAATATTTATCACTAAGTTATCTAAATTCTAGTAATTTGTTCTTGTTTTGTTCTATAAAAAATGTTATTTTTAAAAAAAGTTTAATTACATCTATTTTTTAGTTGACCGAACGCTATATTTGGTCAGAATAGATATATAAACAACTATATATTGTGTTTATCCCCATTTAATTATCCACAGCTGTGGATAAATGGAGCAAAAATTATAAAAAAATCTAGCATGACTAGATTAATCAGGAGACAATGGATGGATGGCAGCGGTTTAGAGAGTTCATATAAAGGTAAAGATCAAGGTGATATGCTTAACATCGTTCAGGTTGAAAGAGGGAAATCTGTAGAGATTAACTCTGAGCGTGATAACCTTTTAACAGATTTTGGTAGGGCTACACTTGAAGATAGGTATTTAATGCCTGATGAAACGCCGCAAGACCTATTTGCCAGGGTGGCAAGTTATTTTTCTGATGATGATGCTCATGCACAGCGTATCTATGATTATATGTCAAGGTTATGGTTTATGCCATCTACCCCAGTACTTTCTAATGGAGGGACCGACAGAGGTCTTCCTATTTCTTGTTTTTTAAATGAGTCTGATGATAGCCTTCAAGGTATTGTTGATCTGTGGAATGAAAATGTTTGGTTAGCTTCAAGAGGTGGTGGTATAGGATCTTATTGGGGCAATTTAAGGTCTTTAGGAGAAAATGTAGGTAAAAATGGTAAAAATGGTAAAACCTCAGGCGTAATTCCTTTTATAAGAGTTATGGATTCTTTAACTCTGGCAATTAGTCAAGGAAGCTTAAGACGGGGATCAGCTGCATGTTATTTGCCAATAGAACACCCTGAAATAGAAGAGTTTATCGAAATGCGCCGTCCAACAGGTGGAGATCCTAATAGAAAAGCTCTTAACCTTCATCACGGAATAGTTATCCCGGATTCGTTTATGCGTGCTGTTGAAGCAGGTGAAGATTGGGCTCTAAAAAGCCCTAAAGATGGAGCTGTACAAGCTACAGTTTCAGCTAGAGATTTATGGATACGTATTTTAACAGCTAGAGTTGAGACTGGCGAACCTTACTTATTATTTATAGACCGTGTTAATAAAGATATCCCTCAACATCAAAAGCTCGCAGGTATGAGAGTAAAAATGTCAAATTTATGTAGTGAAATAACATTACCTACAGGCATAGATAGGTTTGGAAATGATAGAACTGCAGTTTGTTGTCTCTCATCATTAAACTTAGAGACTTATGATGAATGGAAGAATGTTCCAGGAATGGTTAATGATATAATGAGGTTTTTAGACAATGTTCTACAAGATTTTATTGATAGAGCCCCTGATTCAATGGCTAAAGCTAAATATAGTGCGCAGAGAGAAAGAAGCGTTGGTTTAGGAGTAATGGGTTTTCAAAGTTTTTTGCAAATGAGAAATATTCCTATTGAATCTGTTGTAGCATTATCTTGGAATAAAAAAATATTTAAAAAAATTAGAGAGGAAGCAGATTTAAGTTCAAAAATTTTAGCAAAAGAAAGAGGAGCTTGTCCTGATGCTGCAGATTTTGGAATTGAAGAAAGGTTTTCTAATAAATTAGCTGTAGCGCCAACAGCTTCTATATCTATAATATGTGGCGGAGCTTCTCCTGGAATAGAGCCATCTGCTGGTAACTCTTTTGTGCAAAAAACTCTATCTGGTTCATTTAATGTTAGAAATCGCCATTTAAAGAAATTGTTAGCAGAAAAAAATAAAGATACAGATGAAATTTGGTCTTCTATTACTACAAATAAAGGGTCAGTTCAGCACTTAGATTTTTTAAGTAAACATGAAAAAGATGTATTTAAATCTGCTTTCGAAATAGACCAACGTTGGTTAATAGATTTAGCTGCAGAGCGAACTCCTTATATATGTCAATCTCAGTCTTTAAATGTTTTTATTGCTGCGGATGTGCATAAAAAAGATCTTCATCAAATCCATTTTCAAGCGTGGAAAAAGGGAATAAAAAGTATGTATTACTTAAGATCTATGTCAATACAACGTGCAGATGTTGTATCTAATATGGGGCAATCAACTAATAATATTTCAGATCAAGAGAATACAAATGATTATGAAGAATGTTTGTCATGTCAATAA
>TARA_B110000858_G_scaffold82358_1_pt1 | contig 16850 bp, 7 predicted proteins | sample TARA_B110000858 | Tara Oceans TARA_B110000858 (sample SAMEA4398247) | marine metagenome | biome: Polar Biome; feature: [SRF] surface water layer (ENVO:00010504); material: water (ENVO:00002006), including particulate matter (ENVO:01000060) such as... | depth 5 m | reverse complement strand
TCTTTGATTTAGAAAACTTTCGTACAGACTTCAAAGGAAACAATAAAGGAAAAACTATCCCTACTCCTGAAGCATGATGCTATAGGAATGTCTAAAGACCAATACTTGCGTATGGTCGAACAGACTGGAGAAGAAATAGATTGGGATAGATGTCCTCCAGAGTGGGACGACTTCCCAACCTCTGTAGAAACAGCTATGGGAATATTTAATGCCTTAGGGGATAAAGTATACCCAGAGATTGGATACATTGGAAAAGACTTTACAACTTTAAATTTTCTTTTAGATATGTACAAGATTAAAGAAAACACAGAAATAGAATGGATATTTGAGCTACTACTTCACTTAGAGAGTGACACTATAGCTAAGTCTCAGCAAAGAATTAAAGCTGAGTATGATAAAATCAAGAAGAAATAAAATATGGCACAAGATAAAGTAGTATTTGAGATAATTGCAACTGCTAAAGGCGTAAAAGTAGTCCAGCAGCAAACAGATAAATTAGCACGGTCAGTTGATAATGCGGATAAGTCTACAAAAAAATTAAGTAAAACTCGCGACACTTATAATCGTAAAGAGAAAGGTGCTGCTCAAATTTCTTCAAACCAAACTAAAAACTTCTCTAAAATGCAACAAGGCATTGATGGAGGAGGAGGCTCGGGCGGTCTTGTCCGAGCTTACGCACTATTAGCAGCTAACGTCTTTGCACTAACAGCAGCTTTTGGAGTATTATCTCGTTCTGCACAGATAGACACTTTAACACAATCTATGGAAGTATTAAGTACCACAGGAGGTACTTATGTTAAAAGTCTTGCAAAAAATATGCAAGAAGCTTCAGGCTTCGCTATAGATTTAGCACAATCTTTCAGACAGGTATCCCTAGCAGCAAGTGCAGGGTTAAATACCTCAGAAATTGAAGGTCTAACAAAGGTCGCAAAAGGTGCGGCAATCTCCCTTGGAAGAAACTTACCAGACGCTATGGATAGAATATTCCGTGGTGCAATTAAACTCGAGCCAGAAATACTAGACGAAATCGGACTATTTATTCGTGTCGACGAAGCTGCACAAAAATATGCTAGAAATAATGGTAAAGTTACTTCATCATTGACACAGGTAGAAAAAAGACAAGCATTCTTAAACGAGATATTAGAGCAAGGAACACGTAAATTCGCCGAATACGCAGAAGAAATCAAACCAGACCCATATGTAAGACTAGGAGCGGCTCTTGGAGATATTGCTCAAGGTGGTTTAAGCTTGTTAAATGGTGTACTAGGGCCTTTATTGAATATACTTGCTGATTCTAAAGGTCTTTTAACTGCCGTATTTGGAGTACTAGTATTTTCACTACTTAAAAAAGCCATACCAGCAATGGGACAGTTTAATACTCAAATAGCTAAAAATGCTGCTGAAGCAGCAGATAATGCTAGAGAATATACTGCTGGATTAAAAGCTAGTACAACAGCAGAAGTACAAGAAACAAATAGAAAATTAGCAGAAAAAGGAAAACTATTAGAAGCAGATAGAAAATTAACTGGAAAAGGTAAAGGCCGAACAGGTCAAAGTGCAGCAGCAATCTCAGCTAATAAACTTCTTAAAGTAGAAATGGACGGGCAAAAAAGACTTAATGCTTTAAAAATAAAAGAAAAAGAATTAGAAAAACAAATATTAAATTCAGGTAAAAAGCAACAAGCTTTACTAAAACAAGACTTGGCAGACATGCAAGTAGAATTAAGAAATTTAGAAGCTCAAGAAAGACTTACTAATAAAATAGCAAATAACGAAGCAAGAGGAAGAATCGACCCTAAGAAAGGCTCTCTTTCAAAAAGAAGACAAGAAAAATTAGATGAAAGAGCTACTAGTACTACAATACTAGCAGGAGCTTCTAATAAAGCCGAGCAACAAGGAATGAGGGCAGGATTTAAAGAACTAAATGAAGGATTAAAAACTAATACAGAAAAATTAGGTACGGGTTCTAAAGCAATGACCAGATTCTCGGGCACTGTAAGCATATTAGGAACAGGTATGTCTAGACTCATGATGATGCTGGGACCTGTACTGATGGGTATTAGCCTTTTATCTCCTATAATATTTAAATTAGCAAAAGCATTAGGTATTGGTTCAGTAGCTACTAAAGCCTTTGATACATCTCTTAAAAACGTAAATGACCAGTTTGAAAACTTAGGTAAAAGATTTAATTCTCAAATAAAGGGTATGCAAAGTTTAACATTTAGCTTCAGACAAACACTAGTAGCTTCGATTGCTTTTAACAAAAATCAAGTTGAAACTATCGACACAGTACTTGGACTAGAAAAATCTTTTACGGAATGGCAAGCTGTAGCAACTCCTTTTCAAAAATGGTGGGAAGGTACTAAAAATTGGTTTGGTTTTGGAAGAGAAGCATCAAAAGATGCAGCCATTTTAGAAGGTAGTAAAGCATCAATGTTAGCTTTAGCACTAGCTGGGGATACATCATTAGTTTCAATGTATACTGTTGCAGGAGTAGAAACTGGGAAGTTTATGGAACAAGTAAAAAACCAAACAATAGCTACAAACAATCTTGCGCAGGCAGAAAAAGAACATAAAGATGTTCTCAATACTTTAAGTCCCGCAATCCAGGCGCAATTAGCTGATGCTATTAAATTTGGCATCGAGAACGATAAAAATAGTGGTTATACTTTCGATAGAATAAACAAGCTAGGGAAAGAGGGGTCAGCATTAGTAAAAATAGCTAAGTTAAGAAGAATAGAAGGTGTAGCAATTATTGAAACAAATAAAGCAGTTGATACTTCAAATTTAAATTCAGAGACAGGGTTAGCAGTAATGAAAAAGCAAGCTCCGTTTCTTAAAGCTAGGTCAGAAGCTATGCAAAATTTACAATCTGCAATAAAGGGTGGAGAAGAGTCTATAGGTAAATTTAATCAAGCCATGATGCCAAAGACTAAAGTAGATGAAATACTAGGAAGTTTCACTTCTATCCAAGCAAAAATAGATGAATTAACATTAATAGACCCAGATAAAGTAAACGGCTACTTCGAAGGATTTGCAGACGTAGATAATCCTTTAGCTCCTTTATTTACAAGTATGTTTGAAGATAAAACAATTATAAAAAATGGAACTGAAGAAATCATTAGAGTACTTAAAGAGGGCTTTGGAGCTCCAGAAATAAAAGATGCTTTAAAGACCGTACAAAAAGAATTTGATGGGTACAGGTTAACAATTATAAAAGCAAAAACTGAATTGAAACTATTAAAAGACCAAGAGAAACAATTTAGTAAAATAGCAGCAGCTGGTGAAGGAGTTAATAAGCTACAACAAAACCTAATAACTAAGCAATCTGAAAAACGACTTGAAATAGCACAAAAACTAACCGATATTACTGTAAGAAACGCTGGTTTTGGAAGAAAAGAATTTGCAGAGAAGATTAAATCATTTAATCTTCTTACTACCGAGAAAGACCAAGAAGACTGGTTAACAACAAACAAAATAACAAGAGTCCAAATGTTAGCCTTACAAAATCAATTAATGGATGAAGCTAACATTACTAGGGAAACTGCAATACTACAAGAAACAGAAGTAGATAGAGTAAAAAAACAATATAATACTGAACTTTTAAAACAACTAGATTTAGAACTTAAAGTAACAGAAGCAAAAAGATCAAACTTAGGATTACAGTTGCAACTATCATCAGCTTTAAGAGGTGCAAAACCAAGAGATGTTGATAATGCAACTCAAACAATTAAAGCTGCAAAAGAAAAATTTGACTACGAAGTTTCTGCAATAGATATGAAGAAAAAAATTCTAGAAGCCGAAGAAGGCATTTTATTAGCAAGAACTAGAGTACTGCTTATGGAACTGGGGATGGTTAAAAAAGACCCCGAGACAGGTGAAAATACAACCATACTTACTGCTCAAGCTCAAACTTGGCTCGATGCATTAGGAAAAGGTTTTGCCGCAAAGTCTGGAGCATTAGACGCAGGACTTAAAAGTGCCGCACTAACGTTTGGATTAGCTACAGCTAACGCTATAGGAACTAGTTTTAAACCTGGCTCAGGCTCAGGAATATTAGGAGCAATACAAGGTGCTGCTACTGGAGTAGCAAGTACTGATAAAGACGGTATGATTGATAGTGGTAGAGTAGACGGAGAGGGTAATGCTATAATGGTACAAGGATTAAATAACCAAACTGCTGCAGTACAAGTACTAAGATCTTCTTACCAGGAACTTGCTGAAACTATGGGCCAGTTTGGACCTGCAGGAACTATAGTAGCGGGGGTAGCTCAAGCTAGTTTAACTCTAATGACTGGTATAGATAATCAAGTAGCAGGTAACAATGCTATACAAGCCGCTCTTAAAGACACCAGTAATGGCTTTGAAGAAAATGATGTAGCACTGGCAAAGTCGGCTGGTACAGCTCAGATGGCAGGAACAGTACTATCTGGTATAGGGCAAGCTATGGCTGCAAATTCTAAAGGACAAATCCAAGAAGTTGACCAACAGATAGCAGCTGAAAAAAGAAGAGATGGAAAATCAAAAGAATCTCTAGCTAAAATAGCACAAATGGAGAAAAAGAAAGAAGCTATGCAGAAAAAAGCATTTGAACAAAACAAAAAAGTTCAAATGGCTGTAACAATAGCGAATACAGCTGCATCTATAATGGCAGCACTATCTGCACCTCCGATAGGACTTGGTCCTACTGCGGGTATGCCTATGGCTATAATGGCTGGAGCAATGGGTGCTTTACAATTAGCTGTAATTGCAAAAACTAAGTACCAAGGCGGTGCCTCTAGTGTACAACAACCTTCAGCACAAAAAATGAGTGTAGGAACAAGAAATAATTCAGTGGATGTATCAAGAGGAGGTTCAGCTGGGGAACTTTCTTACATGAGAGGAGAAAGAGGAGCTGGTAGTGGAGCTAATAACTTTACAGCTTCTGGAGGAGCAATGGGCAAAAAAGGTTATGCTTCTGGAGGAGAGGGAATACTTGTAGGAGAAAGAGGACCAGAGCTAGTAGTACCAAGTCAAAAAGTAGATGTAATACCTAATGATAGACTAAGTGGTGGAGCTCAAAATATAAACTTTAGTATCAATGCAGTAGACGCTGCAGGAGTAGAAGACTTACTAATAAATCAAAGAGGTAATATAATTAGAATGATAAGAGAAGCAGCAAATGATACAGGAGAAAGATTCTTAGAAACAGTTGATACACAGACATATGGGAGTAATACATAATGGCAGCATTCAGCGCATTCAATAATAGATTACCAGACCCAAATTGGGGAATAAATGAAGCAGGAGATGGGCATGCAACTAATTATGTGGAAGGCCCTGGGTTTGCTTCCTTAACATTTCAATCAAATCAACCTACTGCTTTTAGTAGAACATTAAGTGGTAGAGTTACTACTCGTTCTATTGCAGGGCAAAATTGGAGAATTAATATAGTATACAACGCTATGACTCGTGCTCAATTTGAACCTATATACAATTTTTTACAAGAAAAGAGAGGAAGATTAAAACCTTTTGAAGTGGTACTACCTCAATACGATTCTCCACAAACAGCCATAACAGTTACTAGTGGAAGTAACTTACTAGTAGACGGAGCAATATTAGCTGGTGCAACATTCTTCAAAGCAGACAATCATAGCCATACTTCTAATGGTTCTTTAAAACCTGGTGATATGTTTACTTTTAGTGATTCTACTAATTCAAACCATAAGAAAGTATATCAAGTAACAAGAGTATTAAATAATGCAGACTACTTAACAGGTGGAACTCGTCCAGCAGCAGATGAAAGATTATACTATGTTACTCCTGCTATAGAAAGAGCAGTTCCAAACAACACACAATTAATTACAACCAATCCAGTCTTTAGAGTAGTACAGTCATCAGATGTAGTATCTTACTCTTTAGGCACAAACAACTTATATGAGTTCGCATTGAGCTTAGAGGAAATTCAGTCATAATATGTCAGTAGAAAGAAATATCGATTCTAATATTAAAACAGCACTTGTCAATAATGACGATTTTGCGTACGCTCATTTAGTTAAATTTGAAAGACCTTTTAAACTAATAGATGGAAAAGCCCCTACAGATGCAAATAGATATGCATACTACACCGATGGAGCAACAGATATTGAGTTTGATGATGGCAGTAAAGCCTCAGATGGAAGTGCTAATAATTCTCAAGTGTATAAAGCAAACAGAATCTTAGCTATAGGACAATATTCAGAAACAACAAGAGCAAGAGCAACCTCTATGAGTTTAACCCTTGCAGCTGAGGACTTAGGAGCTACAGTACAAATAGCAGGAACTTTATCAACTACAGGATTATTTACTCCAACAAGTACAGTACATAATGGAGAAATTTTAGACTTTGCTTTAGAAGGTTTTAAAGAAGGAGACTTAATAAAATTTACTAATGGCTCAACAATATCTAAATATATAATAAAAAACTTTACAACAAATAATACAGTAATACAAACAGAAAGAATAGGACTTAATGCAGACGAATACGAATCATCTTTTCCTGGTAGTAATACTACAGCAACTTTTTTAATAGAACAAGATTCAATAGAGCTAAATGCACCTATGATGGAAAGAGGAGTAACAGCAAGTAGCACTGCAAACGCTAGTCCTAACTTTGTGAATAGAGAAGTATTTATTCATAAAATACTAATAAATCCAGATACAGGAGTACGAATAGGTACTAGTGTAATAATATTTAAAGGTATTATTGCAAGTGTAAATATAGACGAAAACCCTACTAGTGTAAAAGTAAAGTGGAACTTAACTAGTCATTGGGGAGACTTTGAAGAAATAAATGGAAGAATGACTACTGATGAAATTCATAGGTCTTTAACCTCTGCAGGTAACCCTGATTTAGATTCTACACTCAGACCCGAATATGCATCTGACCTTGGTTTTATGCACGCAGAAACATCGTTAAGTGCAATCGCAACTTATAAGACACAAGAAACAAGATACAAAATGAAAACCAAAAAGCGTGGTGGATTCGCGGGGTTTTTTGGTGGAAAAAAACAAGAACAAATAGAATATCAAATTGATATACAAAATGAAGTAGACTTAAACGTTTTTTTACAAGGTAAATATTTACCTGTAGTATATGGGGTACAAAGAATTAATGGTAATCCTATATTTGCAGATACTCTAAATGATAATAATAAAATAATATATACAGCAAACACAATTTGTGAAGGAGAAATCCATGGCTTATTTAATATATATATTGATGATGTTCCTTTAATTTGTACAGATGATAATGATTTTGATGTTAGAAGTCCTGGTGGGTCCGATGCAGATAACACTCAGTTACAATGCCATGGAAAAATGTCAAGAGGGCAGACTATAAGTGGACAAGTATACGACTCTTCTGCTACTCAAGTATCTTCTGCTCAGGAAGCAGCAAATGTAACAGCACAAGAAGCTAGAGAAGTGGCTCCTCAAAGCAATCAAGCTGACGCAATGTCCATTATAAAATTAGTGCCAGACAATTATTCAGCTTATGGTAGTAAGCCTTCTATTGCAGCAGGAGATGCTAAAGGACTAGAGCATGGTGCTCATTATGGAATAATGCACCCTTATAGTATAGACCAAATGTTTATGCATGGTAGACCAAATCAAAAAGCAGCAGCCATGCTAGTAGAACAGGCAGAGTCCGGTGGGGCTGTTGGAAGCATATCAGTACTACATGGAGGAACTTCAAATTATAGTGGAATTCCTACAATAACTATTAGTTCTCCTTCTTCAGGAGTAACAGCTACAGCTGTAGCAGAAATGGGAAGTACTAATACCAATGATGCAAATAGAATCAGAAGCGTTAGAATTACAGAAAAAGGGTCAGGTTACACTAGTGCACCTACTGTAATAGTTAACCAAAGTAAAGGAGCTAGATTATCAGCAAACTTAGGTGGTTATAAAAGACAAACAGATTACTGGACTGGTACACTACCATATTGGAGTTCTCAACATAGATTATTAGATACAGCCTATTCAGCAATGAAATTTGAAATAGATGCTGATGCTACTACTATTCCTGAAATAGAATATGTAGTAAAAGGTAAAGTACTAGACTGTTTTAACTATGATAATTCTTATATTCCAGACGCACTTTTAGGAGCAGATGACTCTAGTGCCGACTTCACAGAAAGTGACTTAGTAGTAGTAGAGACTAGTGTTGATGGTACTAACTGGGTAGTTGACTCTACAGGTATTAATGCAGGAAATAAATTTAAAATTATGCATAAGTCTGTATTTACTACTTCCCGTGGAACAGCACATTTCAGATATAGACTAGACACTACCCCTAACTTAGGATTGGTAAATGGAAGAGCTACAGATAAAACAAGATTAAGACTTAAAAAAACAATTAGTGGAACTGCTAAATACTGGCACATGCTTACTTGGGACCATGAAATAGTAGGTTCAACAGTATTTCCTAATGACTGGGTATCAGCAGGAAGTAATATTTCCGTAAATGGAAGTGGTGCAATAACTATATCAGGAGTATCAGCAGCTAATAAAGCAAAAATAGGACCTTCTAATCCTACTATTCAGTTCTATGCAGACGAGTGGTACACAGGGGCTTTTGCTACTACAGTATCAACCTTAAAGTATGCTATACTAAAAGGAACTTGGAGTGGTTCTGGGGATGCTAATGTATTAACTTTTACTGGTACAAACTGGACAGGAGTTACTTTCCCTAACACTATAAAAATTAGAAACGCTATAGAATTTAATATGACTTCGGTATCAGCTGTAGCAAATATATCAAACTCAAGTGCATTAACTAATAGCTTTACAGATGCTTTTAATAATACAGTATTTGAGAGAGGAGCAATATTAAATAATTTAACTACTGGAGAAAGTAGAGAAATAGTTGCTTTTGGAACAGGAAATAACTTAGTAGAAGTAAATACTCCTTTTTTAACTCCAGCTTACAGTGACCACAAATTTAGTATAAATGGAAGTGGAGCCGATAGAAGAGCTTCAAGTAACCCAGCATTACAAACTTTAGATTATATAATGAATAAAAGATTCGGCAGAGGATTAGAAGAAGCTGACTTAGATATAAGTAGCTTTGTGACTTCAGCAAAATTATGTGATTCTCGTTCAGACATAACAATACAACTAGCAAACTCTCCTAGTGGAGTTGCAGTAGGAGACCTTTTTCAAATAACATCAGATGGGGCAGCCTCGGGCACACACGTAGCCTCAGGTGTTGTAGCTGCTGGTGGAATAGACGTTACAAACAAAACAGTAACACTAACAAAAGTTATTAATAAATTCGCTAAAAAGTACAGTACTTATACTAGTATTAATACAGGTGATATAGTATATACTGATGCAGGAAATTTTTATAGAGCTACAGGTTCTATAGCACTTCCACCTTCTACAGTACCTACACATACATCTAGCACTACTGCTAGTTTAACAGCTCTTTCAGGTGATGTACAAATACATAAAGTATCAGGAAGTGGAAGTGTTAGTGTATTGAATATGGCGAAACAGACTATTCCAATTGATTATTCTTTATATGATGCTGACTGGGTTAAATATTGGAGATACTATGGGTGGAATCATCATCATCAAAATGAAGTAACAAGACATCAAACTAACTTTATACTAGATACAGGTAAATCAATATTTTCTAATGTCAATTCTTTACTTAGCCATTTCAATGGAATACTTTCATATGAGAATGGTAAATACGTACTAAGTGTAGAGACTCAAGAAACTGCACCAACAGCTAGTTATACAGATGGAGTAAACACGAATCCTTATTATATAGATAAAAGCGATATAATAGGAAAAATATCTGTAGTAGATAATTCACAAAAGAACGCTAAAAATACTATTAAAGCTAGTCTACAAGACCCACAGTTAAATTGGGGAACTCGTAGTGTAACATTCTTTAACTCAGACTTTTTGAAGGCTGATAGAAACGTTCCAAAAACTGCAAGTTTTCCTTTTACAGGAATAACTAATTATTATAATGCCAGAATAAATACAGAAAAAGAATTATTCCAAACACGATTCTCAAAAGAAATAAGTTTTGAACTCGGGCCTAAGGCTATGCTATTAAGAGCTGGTCAGGTATTGAGTATAAACTATGAGTCTTTTGGTTGGAGTAATAAATTATTCCGAATCGAAAACCTTAACTTTAAAGCAAATTGCAACGTTTCAGTAAAATGTCGAGAGTATGATGATAGCATCTATGAAATCACAAAACAACAAGCAATGAAGATTTCTCAGGAAACTTCAGGACAGTATGCTTTGAAAAGACCTTCTAAACCTACTATAACTTCGGTAAGTACTAATAAAATCGGGTCTATGTTATTAAGCTGGACAAATGCAGATGACTTCATAGAAGGCTCTGACTCTACTGAAATATGGACTCATACTAGCGATAGCTTAGCTGATGCAGTATTATTAGCTACCGTAGATAACTCTAGTACTTATATGTACAATGCAGCTGTAGCTCAAACTATATATTTCTGGATAAGACATTCTAGATTTAGTAGAGGTTCTACAGGTAACAACCAATTCACAGTAAAGAGTGACTATAATGCTAGCGCAGGTACTCAGGGTACTTCACTAGCTATTGCAGCTGGTGCTCAAACAGTAAAGTTATTACCTAGTACTCATGTTATTGATTACTCAGTGGTAGGAGCAGAAACTACTACAGTTAGTTTTACTACTGTACCTTTTAATGTATCAGGCACAGTTTTTTATGAATTCATAGTTGGCTCTACCTCAAAACAAAATACAACAGGAACAACATTCACACTAGCAGACTCAGATGAGCCAGCTCCAAGTGAAGCACCTGTAAGAGTAACAGTAAAATTAAGGCAAGGTGCCAACAATGGAACTATTATAGCTCAAGATACTGTATCTATATTTGCCGTACAAGATGGACAAAGTGCTGTAACAGGATTCTTAACAAATGAATCTCACACAGTAGCTACTGATACTTCTGGAGATGGAGCAAGCTTTTCAGGTGCAGGTGGAACATTCAAAGTATTTTATGGTAATCAAGATATTACTGGCAATGCTAAAGTAACCTTCTCTGCTGCAACTGGTACAAATTTAAGTGGTTCTATTAATGCAAGTTCTGGAGTGTACACTCTTAGTAACTTAACAGCTGACCTTGGAAATGTAGTATTCTCTTCATTAATTAAAGGTAGTGTTATAGGCGGAGTAGACGGAACAAATGATATAACAATTTCAAAAACATACTCTATATCAAAAGCAAAAGCAGGACAGAACGGAACAGGGTCAGCTGGAGCTAGTTCAAAAACAGTTTCATTAACAGCTTCTGACTATTCAATAGTATATGATAAAGACGGTGCAACCCCAAATCCTTCTGCTAGTACTGATATTACTTTAACAGCTACTGCGCAAAACTTTACAAATCCTTTCTTTAAATTTACAGGAGATGGTATAACAAATGAAACTTCTTATACAGATGGAGCAAGTTCTACTAATGATACTTTTACATTTCAAGTTCCTACAAGTCACTTTGCAGATGTAAAATCTTTAAGAGTAGGTGTATCAGAAGGAGAAGCCGCTACTACTGAACTAGCTTTTGATACTATAAGTATTTTTGCAGTAAAACCAGGAGCTACAGGAACAGAAGGAGATGACGGCTATACAATTATCTGTAGTAATGAAGCACATACATTCCCTGCAGCAAGTAATGGAGCAATTAGTAGCTTCAGTAATAGTGGAACAGACTTTGAAGTATTCTCAGGGGGTACTCAACTAACTGGTATTACTAGCGGAACTCCAGGCAATGGACAATTTACAGTTTCAGCTGCCGTAACTGGTATAACAGCAGGAGCTCAATCAGCCAGTTCTAATAAAATAGTATTCGCTAATCATAGCGGAATGAGTAATGCAACTTCTGTAGCTTCTATAGTTTATACAGTAAATGTAGAAAATACAACTAGTGTAACAAAGAAACAAACATTTACAAAATCAACAGCAGGAGCAACAGGTATCCCAGGTACTGCAAACGCAGTAGTATATGCTTATCTTAGAAAAGCAGGAGATGCTCCTACAACAAACCCAGGAGCAGTAACAGTATCTTTAACAGGAACTACTTCCGGAACAATAACAACAGGAAGTTTAGCCAACAGCTGGCAAAAAACTATACCTTCAGGGGACAATCCTTTATATGTTGTAGCAGCAACTGCTTCAGGCACAGGAAGTACTGATAGCATAGCAGCAAATGAGTGGACATCAGCTGTAGTATTATCAAAAGATGGTACAGATGGAGTAACAGGTACTAATACTGCTATTGTAGTTTTGTATCAAAGAACATCAAGTAATAATGCACCTAGCAGTACTCCAGACGGAAACACAACATACACTTTTAATACTGGAGCAGTTTCTTTAACAACAGCAAACGGCTGGTCAACAGCAAATCCAGGAGTAAATTCTAGTAACCCTTATTTATGGATAACTCAGGCAACTGCTATAGCTTCAGCTTCAGCTTCTACAGATACTATTCCAGATTCAGAATGGGCTGCTATTAAATTATTTAGTACCTTTGCAGCAGATGGAGCTCCAGGAAATAAAACAGCATTAGTATACGCTTATAAAAGGTCTAGTTCAGACTTAAGTGGTATTAATGTAGCTTCAGCTGGCCCAGGAACAGTAACAGTTAGTTTAAGTACAGGGCTAATAACAACAAGTTCATTAGCAAATAGTTGGTCTAAGACACCAGTTGCAAGTGACGGAAATCCTTTATACATATGTGCAGCTTCCGCAGTAGGTACAGGAAGTACCGACTCTATAGCAGCAGCAGAATGGTCTGCTCCTTCAAAACTTGTAGAAGATGGTGAAACAGGTTCTACAGGAAATAGTGTAGTAGTACTATATATTTATAAACAGTCTTCTTACACAGCAGGAATACCCTCTATTAGTGGAAATTCAAACTATAATTTTAATACTGCATCATTAACAAGTATTCCTACAGGTTGGAGTGCTACAAATCCAGGAGCTTCTTCAGACCGTAGTCTAGCTACATATAGGTCAGAAAAAGTATTAGTAGGCACAGGAACTTCAAATTCAGTAGCTTGGCCAACAGCCGAAATTTATTTTGAATCCTTTGATTGGACTCCTTCAATTTTTAAAAGAAGTGCAAGTGCTCCTAGTACACCTAGTACTGCTTCAGATAATCCTCCTTCAGGGTGGTCAAGTAGTATTCCTACAGGGTCTGACCCAGTATGGCAATCAACAGGTACTTTAAGTAACTACTATAGTAGTACTTATAGTTGGTCAGCTCCTATAAAAATTACAGGAGATAGTGGAGGGGATGGACTAAATAATGCAACAATAGTACTATACAAAACATCAACAAGTGATAGCAGACCTGACCACCCAAATTCAGTTCTAACATGGAACTTTGCAAACAAAGCTTTTACAAATGCTTCTAGTGAGCTAGATGGCTGGTCAGTGAATGCTATACCAGCATCAGATAATACTTACTTATGGACATGCTCAGCAACAGCCTCAGCATCAACTGCAACAGATACCATAGCAGTAAGTGAATGGTCAACAGAAACAAAAATTGGTAGTCCTAAACCTGTAAGGTCACACTCAGGGACAATATATTATGATGCTAGTACAACAAGTGTTCAATCAGCTCCAACAACAAGTGGAGTAAGTATCAATTTTGACTCTCTCGTATTATCTGGTTTAGCAAGTGGTTGGAGCACTACTAGAGCTACTCCTGCTTATACCATCTTAGACTTTACAATTACAGAAGCTACTTATGGTGGCTCACAAACAATAAGCTTTGGGAATCCAAAACTTGTTGGAGATATTCTTGATAAAGGAATAACAGATTGGATAATAGATTGGGACGACGGTAATAATAGACTACAGTTAAAAGTTGATGGTGCTGTAACAGCAAATGCAAATTACCCAAACTCAATTAAAAACAATCAAATATCTTTAAGTGGATTAGGTGGTGCAGCTTCAAACTCAATACCTACATTTACTAGTGGAAGTGCTGTACCTACTAATGGCTCACAGCCAAATGGTTCTACATATAGAAGAACAACTACTCCTAATAGACTTTATACAAGTAACGGTAGTACTTGGACAGAACTTACTATTAATACTAATACAGAATATAGTGCTGGTGACTTTAACATAACAAATCTAGCTGGTTACACAGCAGGTAGCTATCTTAATTCAAATGTCAGTGTACCCTCAGTAGGTGACTTTAACATAACACAATTAGATGGGTATACAGACGCTCTATTTAAAAACTCTTCTGTTGTTGTACCTACAGCTTCATCAGGAAGCACACTTCCTACTGCATCAGGATTAGTTCCTGGAGAAACTTTTGCAAGAGCTGATGGAGTATTATATATAGCTACAGCATCTGATACTTGGGTAGAAGCTGCTAACACTACAGGTAATGATAATACTGTAACACAAATTAGACAAGACAATACAGGAACATATAGAACAGGCAGCATCAATTTAGTTAGTGGAAGTAATATGAGTATTACAGAAACTAGTGCTGGAGTATTTAACTTTGCAGCTACAAATACTAACACTCAACTATCAGACGCACAAGTAAGAAGTAAAATATCTGGTACAGGTGTAATATCATATAATAGTTCAACTGGTGTAATTAGTTCAAGTGCTACAAATATAAGTAATACTAATCAGCTAACAAATGGAGCAGGTTATACTACCTATACTTCTAACCAAGCTACAAATAATTCAAGTAATGTTCATTTTGAAGGTTTAATGGTTGGACAAACTTCAGGTTCTACAGCTAATACTATTAAGTGTGTTGGAGATGTTGTAGCTTTCTCATCTTCAGATAAAAGATTAAAAGATAATCTAACACCTATCAGCAACTCACTAGAGAAAGTTGGTAAATTAACTGGTTACGAATTTGATTGGAATGATAAACAAAGTGTTCATACAGGACATGATATAGGAGTAGTTGCTCAAGAAGTAGAAGAAGTAGCCCCAGAGCTAGTAGAGACAAGAAAACACGATGGATTCAAAGCTGTTAAATATGAAAAGCTAGTTCCTTTGTTGATTAATGCAATTAATGAATTAAAAGCTGAAGTAGAGGAACTAAAAAGTGGCAATAGAGAGTAGCGGAACAATATCCTTAGGAACTACAGCAGGTACGAATAGAAGTATCTCTGGAGAGTTTGGTGGTAGCACGCCCCATGCATTGAGTGAGTATTATAGAGGAGGCTCAGAAGTTCCTAATACTAGCGCAAATAATGATGTGCCTACTAGTTCAACAATAAAATTTAGTGATTTCTATGATTCAGTAAACTTTGCAGCAACAGGGAATGAAGCAATTGGTTCTTGGCCTGTTATATTTAGTAACGTTACTCACCCAGGCAATAATACTAATAGTAATGGCTTTAATAATCAGGCGTTTACAAATGCTAACTTTGCAGAGGTTATAGCAACTATAGATTTCTATGTAGATGAATCAAATAATAGAGTAGAAATAAGATACTATGGTTCGAACAGTAGTGCAGCTTCTTCTTATACTGTAGTTTATCTTACTTATGTAGACTTAGATATTTCTCAAAGTTCTGTATGGCAAGTAAAAGCAGATTGGAATTACTCTACTTCTGTTGGAGCAGGAGCAGCAGCAGGAACCATTGTTGAACCAGCTGCAAATTTAGACAACGCATACAGAACACTAAGTGCAAGTAGCAGAACCTCATATACCTGGAAAGTAACATCGAATAGTGGAAATGAAACAGCAACTATAGGTTCAGGGGTTGGCGACTCAGTTACTTTCTATCTCAAAAATACAGATGGTACAGGAACAGCTAGAGAAGTTAACTCGGGCTCAAAAACTTTATTCTTAAAAGCAACAAGAGGGACTCAGCAAGATATAGGTGGTGGCGGAGGCGGCGGCGTATAACTTATTTAATGGTAGTAACCCAACCCCACCTAGAAAATATTTCTTGACATATACCTTAATTTTTGGTATAATTATAAACATGGAGAACATAATATAATGGCAGCAGGAACTTACAATTTCACAGTAGAGCAAGGGTCGACTTTCATACGAAGTCTATCCCTACAGGAGAACGGAGCAGCGATGAACTTGACTGGGTACTCGGTCGCGTCGCAGATGCGTTCAACTCACGACTCAAGTACAGTCGTAGGCACATTTTCATGCTCAGTTGCTAGTGCTTCTGGTGGTACTATTAGTATGCTCATGTCAGCGTCTGCTACAGGCGGTATAGAAGAAGGTATATATGTCTATGACGTTGAGATAACCAATAGTGGTGGAGGTGGAAGTATTAAAAGAATACTTCAAGGTAAGGTAACAGTAACACCTGAAGTCACAAGATAATGGCAATAACGGTTACAGTTACTGAGACTCCAACTTATGTAACAGTCAATGAGACTGATACAACTGTGACTCTTAATCAAAGTGATAACCCTATAACAGTAACAACAAGTACTGACTTAATTACAGCTTTAGGATTTGCATCAGATGTAACTTATACATCTCACAACACATTACCAGGAGGTAGTGTACAAGCTGCTTTAGAAGATTTAGCAGACCAATTTTTCAGACAAGCCTCAACTCCTTCAGGTAATAATTTACAAGAAGGAGATATGTGGTACAATACATCTACAGAACTACTACACGTTTATAGAGAAGTAAGCACTGGAGTTTACGAGTGGCATATAATTGCCTCAGCAGGGGGTTCATCCCCTACGAGTTTCACTATGGACGGTGGCTCATTCTAGGATAACAATATGGCAATAAATATTATTAAAATTAAAAGAACGACAGGTACTACCGCACCTAGTTCTTTAAA
>TARA_B110000858_G_scaffold10881_1_pt1 | contig 16856 bp, 13 predicted proteins | sample TARA_B110000858 | Tara Oceans TARA_B110000858 (sample SAMEA4398247) | marine metagenome | biome: Polar Biome; feature: [SRF] surface water layer (ENVO:00010504); material: water (ENVO:00002006), including particulate matter (ENVO:01000060) such as... | depth 5 m | reverse complement strand
CCACTAGCTGGTGGCATAATGTCCGGTAACTTAGACTTAAATGATAATGTTAGGTTGCGTGCTGGTAACAGTCAGGATTTTGAGTTTTTTCACGACAGTTCTAATAGTTATATTAAGAATGGTACAGGCGTAATAGTAATACAAGGTGATACTGTTCAATTTAAAAATGCTGCAAATAACGCAACTTTTTTAACTGTTAATTCTTCGTCTGGTGTTTTAAGTGAACAAAATTACAAAGCAACCATATCAACCTCTGATCCATCTGGTGGTAGCAACGGGGATGTTTGGTATAAGTATTCGTAATGCCTATCTACGTAAACGACAACGGTACGTGGCGCGAAGTTAACGAATCGTTAACCGTTAATGATAATGGCACTAATCGCGAAATAGATGAAGGTTACGTAAACGACAACGGCACGTGGCGATTAATGTACGAAGGTGTCGCAGCTTATTCAGGTATTATTTCTACTGCTAATGCAGATAATTCAAACCCTACTAATCCTTTACTTGGTTTTTCTAGATCTCTTTTAAATCTTATGCCTTTTGGAGTAATACGTGGTGACGATGCACAGCTTGCCCGTATAACTAATGGGTCTTTTAATATTGGGTCAGGGCGTCAGTATTGGAATGATGGCGCTGGTACTTGGAGTTATGGTGGATCTTTTACACAATTTAACCCACGACTTTATACGGGTGAGACTAGTGCTAATGGAGTTGTTTACCAAACAGACGGTATGACCGCCAGCGCGGGTACAGTTAATTATTTAACTTGGACTGATGCGCTTACTAATCAATCTATTACTTGGGGGCACGCTTATAATGCTCAAATATTTACCATCAGCTCTCCAGTTGCGTACTCCTATAGAGAATTAACTCAAGACGTAGTTGATGGTGGAACAGCTGGTAATAAAACAGATATGATTGTAGCTAATGTTGTGGCATATAATAAGACTAATGGTGATGCTTATGATATGGCTGATCTGCAAGTTAATCTTCGTAGTGGTCAAGCTGAAAATGATGCCAATATAGGTGGACAATTGAGACAATTGTCAGGTTCACCTGCTCCGACTACGGGAAACGTCAGCGGCACTGCCGGCGATCGATTTAGAAGTTTAATGCAACCTGCTAGATCTAAGTATAATCCTACTGCAACCCCGCCTTTTATTCAGCCAAATGATTTAGTTGGTAACGGTTATTGGTCACACAACTTTAGTGTTGGATTTGTAGGGCAAGGAAACATAACTGGTGTAACCTTTGAGGCATATGGTATGCCGCGTTGGAAAGATATTAATGGTGTTATTAGAACAGCAGAATCAATTAATTGGCGAAAAGCTAATAGTTCTGTAAGTATGGGTATGATGGCAGATAGTAGTGGACAAAATAACTCCAATAGAGCAACCTCATTTGCTCGTGTCACTTTTAAAAATTTATCTACAGGAAATACCTATACATTTAAGGCTGGAGATAGTAATGTATCAATATCAACAACAGAAGACATACTTGGTACATATAATGTAAGTTTTACTTTCCCAGGACAAGTTAGAAACTATTTAGGTGACCAGTATACTGATATTGAGTTTAAAGTTTACGTATAGGATAATTTATGGCAACATACGAATCAAGAAGATATAACACACCGGTAGCTGACGCAACCAAGATTGCTGACGGCTCGGTTAACAATACTGAATTTGAACATCTTGATGGTGTTACGTCAGATATTCAAACACAGATCAATACTAAATTAAATACAGCTGGCGGTACTATAACTGGCAATGTAACTATCACTGACAATGATCATCTTTACATTGGAGACGGTCAAGATATTGACATAGTTTCAGACGGTACTACCGGTTTTATAAAAAGTAATGATTTAAAACTACAATCCTCTACCGGTGAAAATTATATGACAGCTCTAATTAACGGATCTGTTGAGCTTATGCACGACAATATAAATAGGATACAGACTACTGGAACTGGAGTAACAGTTTCCGGAGTAATGGCCGCGACTACACTAACAGGTGATGGGTCAGCCTTAACAGCTTTAAATGGTTCTAATATATCTTCAGGTAGTGTAGCTGACGCTAGAATACCTGTGTTAACCGCAAGTAAACTAACAGGTGCTTTACCAGCAATTGATGGATCAGCTTTAACCGGAATAGCAATAGTACCTAGTGCGACTAGTGATATAGGCAGTATTATGCCTTTTATGCTTAAACGTAGTGGTAGTAGTTCAACTGGTAGTCTTACTTTAAGTGCCGGTACTGAAGTTACCCCAAGCACTTATACTAGTGGTATTTTTATAATAGCGGATTATGACAATTCATTAAGTAAAGTAGCAATATCATCTCCTAGTTATCAAATGGGTAATACCAAAGGTTTTATGGGTATAAGTCAACAAACATCAGGCAGTTCTACTAGTAAGACAGGCGTATGGCGAGTAATTGATCCGCTGTTTGCTGGTTCTGCTACCGGTGGTACAGGTGCTGGCTCATATACTTATTACTATTCCATCATGGGTTTAATGCAAAGGATATCATAAATGGCATTAATTAAATCAACATTTACACCTGGAATAGATAAACAAACTTCTACCTATGGTGCTGAAGGTAAATGGGTAGATTCTAAAAATGTACGTTTTAGAACCGGACTACCTGAAAAAATGGGTGGTTGGGAAAAAGTAGTTGACCAACTTCTTATTGGTGTAGTTAGAGGTATGAAAGCTTGGATCTCAAATGCAGGTGTTCGTTATATTGCTATAGGTACTGAAAGAAAATTGTATATATACTCGGAAGGTGCTTTTTATGATATTACTCCTATTAGAGATACAGCAACCAGTTTATCCAATCCATTTACTTCTAATGGTACTATTACAATTACCGTAACGGATTCTAATCATGGAGCTATTCAAGGTGATTTTGTAACCTTTAGTGGAGCTACTGCATTAAGTGGTAATGACATGAACCAAGAATTTCAAATAAGCACTATAGTTAATACTAACAGTTATACTATTACATATCCAAACACAGTTTCTACAGCTACAGGTGGTGGAACAAGTGTAGATGCCGCTTATCAAATAAATGTTGGAACATCTATATCAACTTTTGGTTTTGGTTGGGGCGTGGGCCCGTGGAACGTGGGCACTTGGAATACACCAAGAACAACTTCTACTATTGCATTAGAAGCCACTTATTGGTCATTAGATACGTTTGGTGAAGACTTACTTGCTGTTCGTAATAACGACAAATTATACAAATGGGATTTATCAGCGGGCACCGGAACGCGGGCCGCGGCTGTTAGTAATGCTCCAACTAGTAATAGATTTTTATTAGTATCTTCTCCCGATCGACATGTATTTTTATTTGGCACGGAAACAACTATTGGAACAACTAATACGCGAGATGATTTATTTCTTAGATTTTCTTCACAAGAAAACCCTAGTGATTGGAACCCAGCTTCAACTAATTCCGCCGGTACTTTTAGAATTCAAGATGGTTCACAAATTGTGTCTGCACAAAGATCTAGGGGTTCTATTTTAGTTTGGACGGATACCGCGTTACACTCTTTAAATAATATTGGACCGCCTTTTATTTTTGGTCTTAATCAAGTTGGTTCTAATTGTGGTGCAGTGTCACCTAGTTGTACTGCAGATGTTAATGGTACTACTTTTTGGATGTCGCAAACAGCTTTTTATAGTTTTGATGGTGCCATTAAAAAATTAAATTGCACGGTACAAGATTTTGTATTTGATAATATTAATTCAGTTGCTCAGCAACAAGTGGTTGCTGCAGTTAATACTGATTATAATGAAGTAACTTGGTTTTATCCTACTGCTGGTTCAGGTTTTTTAAATGTTTCTGTTACTTATAATTATTTAGAAGGTACCTGGTATACTAATAATGGGTTTGCTAGAACAGCTTGGTTTGATAGAGGTGTTTACGCTAATCCTTATGCTACAGATTATGGTTTTGTAAGTGGTAGAGTAGGAAATGCAACTCCTATCAATGGTGTGACTCCAGGTGCAGCTTATCTTTACCTACATGAACAGGGTGTTAATGATGATGGTGCCGCTATGGATTGTCAAATAACTTCTGGAGATTTTGATATACAAGAAGGTGATCAAGTCTTATTAACTTCTAGAGTAATTCCCGATTTTAAAAATCTTGAAGGCAGTACAGATATAACTATTACTTTTGCTAACTATCCAGCAAGTACTAATACTAGAACCTTTACAAGTTCAGTAAGTAATACTACTAAGTTTTTTTCTACACGAGGTAGAGGACGACAAGCTAATATAAAAATAGCTAGTAACGCAGTTGATTCAAATTGGCGTTATGGAACGTTACGTTTGGATATAAGACCAGATGGTGGTAGATAATGGCAAGAATTAATATAACTAGATTACCATTGCCACGAGATAATTTTGATCGACAACAACAAGATATATTAATAAGAGAATTAGAAAATATTATACAACAATTAAACTTTACGTATCAACAAGATTTACGTGAAGAATTAACAGCAAGGACTTGGTTTATAGGATGAGTGACGTTTATAAAAATGTTAGTACTATTTTTGCAAACACTGCAGAAACAACTTTATATACTGTTCCAACAGCCAATGTTTCTATTGTACCTGCTCAAAAACCAGTACAATCAATAGTTAAGTCTATCCGGGTCTGTAATACTAATGCTTCTGGATCTATTAATTTTAGTTTAATTAATAGTGACGCAAGAGTAGGGGCAGATGTTAGTATAGTTAAGCTTTTGCCAGTTGCAGCAAATACTTCAATAGAGATTTTAAGTAACCCTTTAGTGTTAGAAAATAGCGATATTTTAAAAGGCACTGTAAGCTCTGCAACAGCAACTATAGTTATATCAGTATTAGAGATATCATAATGAAAAAAGTACAAGATTCTAAACAAGTAGGAACACAAATAATAGATGGTGTATCTGTGCCTATGATACAACCAGAAATATATCAGAGAATCTATTGCAAAAACTGTGAATTTGAAGTAGATTCAGAAGAACAGGCAATAGGCACCTGCTCCGAGTGTGGTCAACCATGGTCCCTCTATAAAGCTAAAGATATACATGTAAAAGTAATTGAAATGCCTGGCAGCATTGGTTCAGGAACAGGAGAATAAATGGCTGGAAATTGGTTAGATAAATTAGCGGATGCTTTAATACCAAAGGAGATAGCTCCTTACTTAGGTACAGCAGCTGCATTGTTTGCTCCACAGTTAGGTTTGCCAGCTGCTATAGCAGCAGGTCAACTAGGTTCAGCAAAATTAAATTCAGGTAAACTAGATCCCTTTCAAGCATTAGCAGCTACCGGTTCTTACTATGGTGGCGGTGGTCAAGAAATAAGAGCTCGAGGTGAAAATTTAACACAAAGATTAGGTGCTGGTATTACAGGTGCTAAAACTGGTTTTGGTACTCCAGCAGGTGGCTTTAAAGGTTTTACTGAAGGATTTTCTAAAGGTGCTGGTAAAGTAACCGGTGATGGTCCAATGGACAGATTGCTTGGTACTACTTATCAAGAAGCTGACTACAAACAATTTCTACAAGATGAAGCTAAATTAAACGAGCTATCAAAAAGTATTGATCAAGAATTTGCAGATGGTACTATAACTAGAGACGATTATGAAATTAAACAAGAAGCTCTTTTTGAAAAAGCAAAAATAGAAGGAAAAATTAATTCCACAGAAATCTATGAAGATTTTAAAGATCCAAGAGGCCTTGAGGTCAAAGCAGGTGATATCTTTAAAGGTTTTGCTGAAGGTATTGCTCCTGGTTTTGCTAAAAGAAATTCTAATGGTGAAATTATTCCAGGAACGTTTGATTTTGAAAATTTTGTAAAAACTACCGGATCAGTTACTACAGTAGCTCAAATGGGTATAATTGCTGAAGAAATAAAGAAGGCTAATCTAAAAAGTAAAGAAGAAGAAGCCGCAGTATATAGAAGATACTTTGAACAATATGAAGGCGCTCTACCTGTAGATAGCGAAGGTAATGCTCAAACTTACATCTCTCACGCTGGTGAATACGCTGATCCAATAATGGTAAAAAAATATAGAGAATATATGGCCAAAGGTGGTATAATAGGCTATAGTAATGGTGGTATGACAAGACAGCGTTATAACCATGGCGGTGGTATTGGAAGTATACCACAAACACCTACTGTTCCAGAGGGCATGCAATTAGATGGTCGGGGCGGTGGATTTATTCCGATGGGTGCTCAAGAGAAAAAAGATGATGTGCCAGCAATGTTGGCAAAAAACGAATTTGTATTGACAGCTGATGCAATGCGTGGTTTTGATAAAGCTAATGGCGGCGATGGAAACCCAAGAGATGCAGCAGCAAAGATGTATGAAATAATGAGCAACTACGAGGCAATGGCATAAATGGCAACTACAACCACACAAGTATTACCACCGGGTTACGTCGACACCTTAGGTGTTGACTTTGCAAATTACACAACTGGAGCAGCTGGCAAACCTAAAATTGCAGATAATCCATATTACGTTGACCCTTCTACTTATCTTCTTAATGAAGATGGCACTCCTGCATTTGTAGCAGGCCAAGATGACATGACTACCGACGCACAAGACTTAGCTAGTGGTTTAGGTGGTTATCAAAATTATTTGGATAGTGCAAGTGGTATTAATACTGCAGCCCAAAATTTAATAATAGACCCAACAACAGGACTACCGAGACCCGCGGCGGGGGCCGGGGCCACTAACACAGCTGCAAATTTAGCTAACATGCAAGCTAACGCAGCGGTGGCCGGACAAGGTGCAGGTGATCCTTATTTAGCAGCAGCGGACGGTTATACAGGACCTAATGCATATGAACAGTTTATGTCACCGTATCAACAACAAGTTATTGATGCGACGATGGCTTCTTACAATCAACAACAAGCTGAACAACAAGCAATGCTTGGTGCAAGTGCTGGAAATGCATTTGGTGGTGGTAGATTTGGAGTAGCTGAAGGACAAATGCTAGCTGATTCTGCTATTGGTGGTGGTCAACTTATGGGTGATATGTTATCACAAGGATTTACACAAGCAAATCAATTTGCTAACCAAGCGTACAACCAACAAATGGGTTTAGGTAGTCAAGCAATGAACCAAGCACAACAAAACGTAGGTATGTATGGTGATGCAGCTTCTGGACAATTAGGTGTAGCAAGTGCGCAACAAGGACAATTAAATAATCAATTAAATAATTTAGGTACTGCAGCACAAAATCAATTAGATGCAGGTCAGTACGATATGACTATGTTAGGTAACCAAATTAATGCAATGAGCACTATGGGTACACAAAACCAAGCTTTTAATCAAGCACAACTTGATGCACAATTACAAGCGGCATCTGGCAGTGCCTATGCAGGTCAAAACACTTTAGGTTTCTTAGGCCAACAATTAGCAACAGCACAAGGTATGCCTTCGCAAACACAAATACAGTCTACACCTGGCCCTTCTACTGCACAAACATTACTCGGCGGCGGTATAGGAATTATGGGTTTATTAGGATACGGGGACAATTAATATGAAAAGTTTAAATAGACCGATGTTTAATATGGGTGGTAGAGTTAATAGAGTTGGTATGGCCGCGGGCGGTAATACTATTACAAGCATGCTTGCTAATGGTGTGCAAAATGCGATGGGCAATGGGCAACAAGGCCTGACACCCTTCACGACTGGTGGACCAGGTTCAAACGGACCAATGGGACCGAATACAAGACCAACTGGATTGAATAATATGGCGATGGGTGTGGGCGGTGTTGGAAACCACGCGGCACCAAAACTATCAGAACGACCAATAAATCAACCGTCTGTACCATTCTTTTATAATCAAGGTGGTATAGTTCAAGGTTATAATAATGGCGGTCAAATTATGCACAATGGCCCACGCGGTATAATTTCAGGTTTTAATAATGGTGGTTCAGTTAGACAAGGTTACTCAGAACTCGAGGAAGATGGTGTACAAAAAAGATACCGTGAACAAACACTTGCTGCGGAAAAAAGAATGTCAGACAGAATTGCTGCTATGAGACGTGAATTAGATACACCTGAGGAAACTAAAGGACCAAATATGAGACTTGTTGAGTTGGCTGGTAACATTATGTCAGCTCCAAATGAAGGTTCCCTTTTAGGTACAATCGGATCACCAATAGCAAAATATGCTGCTGGTGTTTATACTGATAAAGACGCTAAAAGAGAAGCAGCTAGAACTAGAAAAAGCGGTATTGATGAAATTGAATTAGGTATGGACGCAAGTAAATACGAAATGGCGGCTGATGCTGAAGCGGCTTATTCACTTCAAAAAATAGATTTAGATGAGTTTGAAAGAATACGTCGTGATGTAGGTGAAATATCAAAACAAATTCTTAATTTAGATTCAAATGATCCAGATTATGCGTCTGCATTAGCAAAACTTAATAACGATTTAGCTGCGACAGTTGGCAAACAAATATCTCCAGTTGTTGCTGCATTTTCAGACGATGAACGTAAAGCTTACATGAAATCTGCTAAAACCGCTATAGCGGCAAAATATGGAGTTGACGTGCAAGATTTAAGTTTACAACAATTAAAAGAAGCACAAATTTATTACAACTCAGTAATTTATAATGCAGCCGTAAAACAACTTGGGTATGACTTTGGTTATTTAAAACCAGCTACGATAGAGACAAAAGCAAACGGCGGACGAGTTGGTATGTACATGGGCGGTGACCCAATGGACGCGAACCCTACTCCAGGTTTTGAACCGGGTAGTGGACCAGTTCAAGATCCTAATCAACCACCTATAATGACAGCTGAAGCAGATCAAGTAGATCCTAATAAACTTACTTTCCAAGAACTAAGAGCTAGACTACCAATGGAAGTTTCAGATCAAGTAGTAAGATTGTTAGCTGCAAGTGAAGAAGCCTTAATGGTGTTTGCACAAATCGAAACGCAACAAGACGTTTCTAACTTTAACCAAAGATTTCAAGCGGATTTAAAATTACCTGAACAGGTGGTTTAAATGGCCGGATTACAAGACTTATTAGATAAGTATGTTTATGGAAACGCTACTAAACAAAAAATAAGCGACCGTAAAGATGAGACAAGAGAGTCTTACGGTATAGGTAAAGCTGATCCAAGAAAACAAGGTCCTGCGTTTGCATTGGATTCTCCTCAAAATAGAAATAAAAATGTTAGTCCTATTGTAGATACACAAAATGCTATAAGCCGTGGTTTTGTTAATCCTATTGTTGAAATTGGAGAATTAATTGGTTTAGCTGAAGAAGGTTCTAGTGAGAACGTTGGTTTAAAATCAATAGCAGAACGAGATTATTCTGGTCTTTCAGACCAAGAACGTTTAGCACTGATTCGTACTAGATATAAAGAAGACACTAGTCCTATAATTGGTGTTAAAAAAGGTTATGAAGGCGTAGGTGGTTTCACTGAAGACCCTAGAGGTCAGTCTGACATTGGTGGTGTTGATGCTGCTAGATATAGAAACAACATACTTTTTAATGATATACTGTTAGGAGAATACTTAGATCCAAAAGATGGATCAGTTGAATATACTGACACTGCTGTAAGAGATCAATTTGCAAAAATGGTCAAAGAAGATAGTTTTGCTTATCAAGCCGGTCTTGGTGGTATGTATGCAATAGACTTATCTCCTGCTGGTTTAATAGGAGCAGCTAAATTAGTTGCTAAAGTTCCTGGAGCTATTAAAACAGCTTTAACTAGTAGTTATGGTAAAGCTGCAACTCAACTAACAGCAGCTTTAACAATAGCAGAAGCTTCTACTACAGATGCTGAGGGTGCAAGTAAAGGTAAAATTATTAAAGAAGGTATAGAATATCTTACTAAGACAGGTAAAGTTGTTTCAGTAACAAATAAAAAAGGTATAGATGTTGTTAAGCAAACACTCAAACAAATAGAAAAAAATAAATTAAAAAGTAATCAACCCACTGTAGAGAATCCAAACAAAGAACTACAAGCTATTTTTGATGGCATGAATTCAAGACTAAATTCAACTAGCAGATATAAAAAACTAGAAGCTTTAAATAAAGAGATAGTGACTTTTAAATATAACAATCCACTATATTCTGGAAAAGAAATCTCTAAACATTTTGCAAATTTATATGGAAACAAAGGACCTTCTACAGGAACAGTTGGTAAATTATTAGACGAAACTGGATTATCTTCTAGTCGTACAGGTATATTAGATTCTAGTAAAATATTTGCTGGTGAATTAAAAACTGCTTATGCAAAATACTTTGAACAAACCGGACAAATACCTAGAACCGATGAGTTAGCAGCCTTTATGGGTGTTAAACCTAAAAGAATATATAGTTTAAGAGAAGCAGTTAAAAATAATAATAGTGATTTACTAGAAAAGTTTCCTTTTAAAATAGGAACATATACTCAAGGTGGTACTTTTGACAGAACTACGAATGCTGCAAAAAAATTAAAACTTAGATCAGAGTTTTACGCTGATCCAAATATATCTACAGAAATAAAAAATGTTAGAAGAAGAATGGAAAAAACTTTAAAAAAATGGAACACTGCTTTTCCTAATGCTCAAAAACAATTAGATCATATTGATGGTTTTATAAACAGTGAAGTTAGAGGAACTAAATATGAATCTTTAGAAAATTGGCAAATTTTAGATAAAAAACTTAACGGTTACAAAGCTGCTTTATATGAAAATCCAAAAAATGGTCTTATTGCTATTAAAGATAAAATAAAAACTGCTACCGGTCCTGAAAAAATAAAACTTGAAGCTAAATATGAGGCTATGTTAGAAACTTATAATGAAATACTTGTTGATTCAGAAGTTATAATGCGTTTTGATGGTCTTGATGGTATACCTCAAGCTTTTATAGATGCTAATAAAACAACTAGAAGTTCAAATACTGTTGAAGACTTAACCAAACAATTAAACGACATGCAAAAAGCGCTAGATAATAATGCAATGACGGAAGGGGGCCGTGTTCCAGGGCGCGCGCACTACTCAGAGATGACACCGGACGGAGTACAAGTACATCATGCTTTTTTAAGTTCAGATCGTGACAATACTAAACCGGTTATTAATCCGTTAAGAGAGTTTCTTGATGATGATATGCCTTACAATGCTGAGTTAATTCCAGGCACTGCTGAATATGCGGTAGCACAGGCTATCGGGCCGGGGACCACGGAGAGTGATTTAAAAGAACGAAGAAAAAATCGAGAAGAAGCAAAAGAAGAACAAGCGGTAACAGAAGAATCTAGAGAATTTTTATCTTCTAAAAAACCATTGGAGTTTCATTTTACTGAATTGTTAAATCCAAGAAAAGTATTAGACAACCCATTATTAAGAAGAGGTATTAATGCTAATGTCTATGGTGCTGGTACTTATTTAATGGAATTAGCAGAAACAGTTGTAAATGGTGGTGTTGACCCACAGCAAGTAGCTTTAGGTTTTGGTGGTCAAAAAGATGAAAGCATTCCGGCACAAGAAGATAGAATACAGTTTGAAGAATACTTTCCTTATTTACACAAAGCTTTTAAAATGAGTACTGATCCATTACCAGAAACACCTACCGAACAAACATATATATCAGTAATAGACGAACTTAACAGAGGTATGGATAGAGGTTTAATAAATTTATCTTATGATATTTTTGATTTAGCTTTTGCTGGTTTAGATGGTGCTAGTGGTGCATTAGGTAAAGACACTGATTTTGCAGGAGCATTAAAAAAATCTTTTGACAATGCAGACAAGACCGAACCTGAAAGTTGGGTAGGTAAAATTTCAACAATTGGAACTGAGTTTGGTGTACCTGGTGGCACTATATTTAAATTAGTAAATAGGTTTAGAAAAATATTAGGTGGAGCAATGGGCACAAATTTATTTGCGCAACAAACTTGGAATCTAAAGGGTGCTCAAAAAGCTGGTACTGTAATTTCTAATATAGTTAAACGATCAGGCACTGGTGCAGCAACATTTGGTATAAATGATTTTGTAGTTGGTAGTCAATACAATTCTATGAACGAATATTTTGGTGACAACCCTTTACTGTTTGATGAGAAACTTAATTATGAACAAGAAGATATTTCTGATTTAAGTGGCAGCGATTTATTAATGGCTAACTTTAGAAACAGGTTAAGGTTTGCAGCTGATGGCGCTATCATCGGTGGTTTGTTTCCATTAGTAGGACCAGCTTTTAAATATGGTATTAACCCTGCAGCTCGTTATGTAGGTGCACCTGCAGTAGGTGCTGCTGCAAGAGTAGTTGGTGGAGGCATGACAGTTGGTAGTAAAATTCTAGCAGCCGATAAATATATAACACCTAATCTTGTAAAACTAGGAACTAAAGGCGCAAGTTTATTGGGTAAAGATATTATAAGTAGATTAGGGGCTTCTTCGGCAAGTGTATTTTCTGGTCAAAACATGGCGGGTCAATGGGGTAACTTTACTAAAGTTTTAAAATCACCATTACCTAAAATGGAAGACTGGGGCATGTTTAAAGTAACTAGCAGCAATCCACTAGAAGTAGGATTAAAACGTTTTGATAAGTTTTTAGGTTTCTTTAGGGATAGAGGTAATCAAACTATTAATAATTTTTATTTAACTAAACGCACCGAACAATTTATTACTGGTAAAAGTAAAGAAATAGAAAAATTATTAAAATCAATTGAAGTTAAGTCTTATGATTTAGCTAATGGTTTTTTAAAAACTAATAATAAAAACATTACTTCACCTCAAGGTGAATTGTATTTTATGGAACAAGTGTCGTCTTATTTAAGAGGTCAAATACCTATAAGTAAATTACCACTTGAACTACAATCTATGGCTAAAAATCTTAGCGATGAATTTGATACTATAAGAAAAAGTTTTAAAGATGTATTACCTGAAGGAGAACTTAAAACTTTCTTAGATACTAATCTTAAAGAGTACATGCGTCATTCATTTGCTGCTTTTTCAAACCCTAAATATAAAATTATAGATGATATAGATAACGTTGCTATGATAGGTGAACGTTCAGAAAGTAGTTTAGCTGCTGCCTTAGGTAAAAAAGGTTTATCAGGTACAAAAGCACAAGCAGATGCTGCTTTTCAAAGTATTCGTAAAAAAGATTTATATGAAAACGCATTACACTACATAACAAAACAAATTCAAAACAACCCAGAAATGTTAGCGGCAGCTATGAAAAGACCAGGTGGTTTATTAGCTCATGCTAAACATCACTTAAAAGAAATTATAGCTAAAACTAAAATAGAAAATAGAGACCCTGTAGAAATAATGCAAAATATAGCTAGAGAAAATTTAGGTTTATCTGAATTAATAGTTAGAACTGGGGATGAATTGCCGGAAGCAATTAAAAAATTCTTAGGTAAACAAGAAGGTCTAAGAGATAGTGTTGTTACTACCACTGCAAGTTTGTTAACACAATCGGCTAACATGCGTATGTACAATAAGATGTTAGATGACGGTTTAAAAAATAAATGGATATTTAGAACCAGAGAAGAAGCTAGAGCAGCAGGTGTAATTGATCCACAAAGAATAGCTAGTGGTACCGATGGTCGTATGGCTGGATTAACTGGAGAATTTAATCCAAAAATAGCAGAGCATTTTGCTAGTCCAGAAATTGCTACAACTGTTGGTAAAGCAGAAGGTGGTATGTTTGATGATTTATATCAAAATGTTTTTATTCAAGGTTTAATTGGTTACAAAGCTGGGGTACAAACAATGAAAACGGTTTTCTCTCCGTCTACACAAGCTAGAAACTTTTTAAGTGCTGGGTTTTTTCCATTAAACATGGGTCACATTGGTGGTAAAGCTTCTGTTACAGATGCTTTTAAAATGACTATGGATGATATCTTTGGTGCTGGACGAACAATGGATGAAGAAAGTTTAATTAAAAACATATCCCGTAAAGTAGAACTAGGTGTGTTAGATGAAAACATTGTTGTGTCAGAATTACAAGCAGTGTTAAGAGATATTAAATCAGGAAAACTTAAATCGTTAAGTGGTTTATCTGAAAAAATAAATGCAACTGCACTTTCGGATACCGCAACTAAATTATATGCTGGTGGTGATAATGTTTGGAAATGGTATGGACACGAATATGTTAAATCACAACTTAGAGATGTTGGTTTTAAAAATGTAGATGAAGCTTTAGCTTATGCTAAACGTATGTTTAACGTTGACATGGGTAAAATTAACCCAATGACCGGAGCTAATAAAACTATGTTTGATGTAATAGAAGAAGTTGCTGCTTATACTGTTAGAGAAACGTACCCTACTTATAGTAAAGTACCTGAACTAGTAAAAGTATTTAGACGTATTCCTTTTGTTGGAAACTTTGTATCTTTCCCTGCAGAAATACTTAGAACAAGTGCCGCTACAACTGCTTATGGTTTAAAACATGTTATGGAAGATAATCCTTTGTTAAGACAAATTGGATATAGAACTTTAATGGGACAATCAATGGCTCTAGGTGGTGTTGCATCAGTTGTAAAAGGTATTGGGGAAGCATACACAGGAATCTCTGGAGAGAAAATGGACAATTGGAAAAAGAATTTTGCTCCTGAATTTATGAGAAATAGTTATGTAATACCAATCGGCAAAGTAGCTGAAACAAATAGTGTCGGACAAAAAAGGAAAGATAAAAACGGTAATATTAAATACAAAAATGATCAGTTTAGGGTATTTGATATGTCTAGGTTTGCTCCATATGATTTAATTACAAGTTCTGTAAATAACATTATGAATAGATTTATTGGTCCTAAGAAAGAAAAATTAGACCCAAGGGTTGCTGAAGGTGAAGTAATGCGAGAGTTCTTTACTACTGCTGGTCCTTTATATGATTTAGCTGGTGGAACTTTTTTTGGTACCGCAATTGGTTTTGAGCCTATTATACCACTTATTTCTTCTGGTAGAGATAAAAATGGTGTTTCAGTATTTAAAAGTACAGATGAGTTTAGTACTAAGGTAGATAAATTTATGGCCCATTGGTTTAAAACGGTCAAACCAGGTGGAGTAGCAAGTGCACAAAAAGTATTTGACGCGATACAAGGTGACGTGCAAAAAGGATCAGGTGTTCCAATAGATTTGGGTTCTGAATTATTTAAATTATTTGGTGGATCTGACGTTAAAATAGATATGAATAGTGCTTTTAGATATAAAATAGCAGATTATAAATCTTCTTTTATTGATACTAAAGAACCAAGATATATCACTACTGGTGATTTTAGAAGTGCTGGACCAGAGTATTTATTAGCTCAATATAATCAAATGAACAAAGAAGCTTTTAATGAACAGTATCAATTTTTCAAAGCAGTAAGAGCAGCTCGCGGTAGAAATAATATGGAAGAAAGAAGAATAAAAGCAGCAGAACTTGCTTCAATACCTTTAGGACAAAGAGATAAAAAATATATAAATAAAGACGGAACAGCAAAAAATGAATTGCAAATACTTAGTGTGCTTGTAAAAGACGCTAGATTAATTAGTGATGATGCAATAGAAGAACTTTTAATACAACGTGTAGGTAAAAGTGCAGCTGCAGATATATTAGAAGGTGTATTTAATCCAGTTTCTACAGGTATAGGTAAAGGTAAAAAAGACGGTGCTTTAAATACTCGTATGAAAAATATATATAGAAATAATCCAGGTATTGAAAGATACTTTCCTGAAGAATATTTTTTACCAGACTCTTTAGAAGATGCTAAAGATACTTGGTCTGAAAGAAGGTTTGAAGACTACGAAGAGGATAGCAAATATATTGAACGAAGAGGGGATAAAGACCGTTTCCTTAACCCATCACTTAAAGGTATGACCGAAACACAAACAAAACCAGAAACACCGCCAGTTCAAATTGCTGATTCCGGTGTTCCTGTTACATCTAATGTTTCTACATCTAGTGGTACAGTAAACCCTCAAACAGGATTGACTTCTACAGAATTTGCTTTATTATCTCCTTCAGAACAACTTATTCGTAAGACACAACGGGGACAAGCTTAATGACCAACGTAGATGGTATATCACCGGAAGGTGATAGGGAACATATAATCTCATTGTACGGCCACGTCACTGGACTGCAGAGAAACATAGAAGTTTTATCTTCTGACGTAGAACACTTACATCGAGATGTAGAGAAACTGGGCGGTCGGATAGATAGAATCTATTGGGGAGTTATTACTGGCGTGGGGGCGGCAGTTTTATTATTACTTGAGTCAACTATAGAAATGATGATCGGGGGGATCTAATGAAATTATCAGAAGACACATCGGTAAGTTTACCTGCTAAAAATCTTATTGCTATTGTTGCTGGCGCTGTTATGGCTGCTTGGTTTGGGTTTGGTGTAATCGAACGACTTAATTCTATTGAAACACAACTACAACTAATTGAAAAAGACATAGAAGCTGCAAATGAATTTATTGCCGGGGTTCCCAAAGGCGAGATGGTCAGTCCACAGATTCAAGAGCTCTACATGTTGACAGAATTTCTTGCAGGTGATGTAGAGAAACTAAAAGAAGTCATAGAAGACAACGTACCTAATATTGAAAAGAATGAAATGACTATCCAATTTCATGAAGATCGTATTATAGACATAGAGGACAGGAAAAATGGGACTAATTGAAACAGTTATACTGTTAAGTTTATGGACCTATCAAGGAGAAGAGAGAAAAGTTGAAGGTTGGTATCACCAGGACAACATAGGCGCTTGTCTTAAAGCAAAACGATATGCAGAGAAAAATGCTGGTAAAACAAATAAATACACTTGCTCAATTGAACAGTGTGTAATGAAAACAGATCAAACAGGTGCTAAACACTGTGACAAGATTATTAAAGACTAAGTCGGGGGACATATGC
>TARA_B110000858_G_scaffold58665_1_pt1 | contig 17015 bp, 17 predicted proteins | sample TARA_B110000858 | Tara Oceans TARA_B110000858 (sample SAMEA4398247) | marine metagenome | biome: Polar Biome; feature: [SRF] surface water layer (ENVO:00010504); material: water (ENVO:00002006), including particulate matter (ENVO:01000060) such as... | depth 5 m | reverse complement strand
ATTTAATAAAACAACTAGTGAATTAACCTTTTAATTAAAACTCCGTTTCCCGCAAAATCATTTATTTATTTTAATTTTACAGCATGAAAAAAATATTTTTAATCTTGTTATTTATTACTGCTTCCTCTTGTTCCAAAAATAATGCTGAAGATGGCTCTTTAATTACTTCATCTAACTATATTCTATGGAATTCTAATTTTCAAGCATTTATTAAAAAGGATGATACTGACGCTGCTATTGCTAATAATCAAGATCGCCTTACAAATAATGTTTGGATTACAAGAGATAATGACGGTGGGCAGATATATAATGTTGTTAAAGAAAGTTCTGCAAATAAAAATAAGAGTCCTACTGGAACTGAATGGGCAATTGGAACTTTAAATGAATTAAATTTATTAAAATTCAAAAGTTTTAGGTCAACTGTTGATAAACCCAAAGAAGTAGTGGGTAAAGATTTAGTAATGCATTTAATAGATGATGATATTTATTTAAACATAAAATTCACCTCATGGTCTGTTGGAAAAAAAGGAGGATTTTCTTACGAAAGAAGTGCTCCGTAGAAATTTAAAATTTATTAAAAAAAAAGGTTTCACATAAAATAAATTAAACTTTAGAAAAAAATCTTTGTTAAATTTATTATTTGTCAAATAACGTAAGCTTTAAATATTTTTTCTTTAACCGTAAATTATTTTAATTGATTTTTTTTAATAAAAATTATTTCTGTTTTTTTTCTTCCATAATAATTTTAATAATTATTCTAGTTAGATGTTCAAATGATATATCTATAGCTGAGTCTGAAAAAGAGCAAGTAATATTATGTCCTCCTTGTGAAATTGAAGCTATTCAAAATCAAATAAATAGTGTAAAAACTACTTGGCCAGAATATACTGGAGGAGATTTGTTAAAAATTAACTTACTTACTGATCTTAAATACAAGCAACCAGAGAGAGCCTATGATAATAGTTATTGGAATATTAAGCCGTGGTGGCGTGATCAAGGACTAGATCCGTGGAGTACTTCTCCTAATTGGGGAAATGAATATATTCAACCAAACCACAATTTTAAAAACTGTGTAAATGACAATTTAAGATGGATGTGTGGATATTCATATTCGTTAGAAGTTCCTGAAAATTATTCAGAAGAAAGAAGTTATCCATTGATTATTTTTCTTCATGGAAGTGCTGCTTTAAATCAAGAAAGCTTTATTTTTTATGAAAATATTAGAACTGATTTTCATAAGCCAAAAAACGATCCTTATATCTATGCTGCGCCTATAAAGCTCGAAATCGATTGGGATCATAATAAAATTCGTGATTTAATTGAAAATATTAAAAAAAATATTAATGTGGATGAGAATAGAATCTATTTAACAGGTTTAAGCATGGGAGGGAGAGGAACTTTTATAGTATCATCAAAACTATCAAAAACATTTGCTGCAATCATGCCATTATCGCCTCACCATCAGCCTTACAGCTATTTGCCACTAGCGAAAGACGTTAAAGAGATACCTATATTTATGTCGCATGGCGAAATTGATAGGGTATCCTCTTACGATATGGCAAAACAAATGGAAAAAATATTATTGGATATGAATGCAAATATTATGTTTCGAACAGAAATTGGTGTTGGCCATTCAGGATGGAATCAGATTTATAGGGATTCTTCTTTGATTGGTTGGCTTCTTTCGTGGAAAAGGAATATGGATTGATTCATAATATATATCTAAACTCAATTCTATTTTTTGTTATTCTTAATTATCTGAAATACTTATTGTTAGTGTCTAGATTTAGATAAAATAATTTTGTTTAATATATTCTAATAAAGCATAAACAAAGCTGAGTTATTTGTTATACATTCGCTTCGAACTTTAAAAAACAATTATGAAAAAAATTTTATTTACAATCACAACAGTATTACTTATTACATTTTCCGAAAATGTTATTGCACAAGGTACTGTAGTTGATGTTGCTGTCGGAAATAAAGACTTTTCAACCTTAGTTACAGCTTTAAAAGCTGCAGATTTAGTTGAGGCTCTTCAGGGTGTTGGTCCCTTTACTGTTTTTGCTCCTACAAATGATGCTTTTGCTAAAATTGATTCGGAAACATTAAACTCTTTATTAGAAAAGGATAATCAAAAATCATTAGCAAATATTTTAACTTATCATGTTATTTCTTCTAAAATAGTAGCAACTGATGTCGTTGCTGCTTTAAAAAAGGGAAATGGTGTTGTTGAGTTAACAGCTTTAAACGGCCAAGTTATTTCAGTAATTGAAAAAGATGGGAAAATTTGGTTAAAAGATTCAAATGAAAATTATAGTGAAATAACTTCAACAGATATCATGGGAACAAATGGTGTTATTCACGTTATAGATTCAGTTGCAATGCCTAATTAATATTTTATTTATATTAAATAATTATTGCCCTCTTAAATAATTTTAAGAGGGTTTTTTTGTAGATTTATTTTATGGAAAAAAATGTTTTTGGAGAACCTCTTAAAATCTGCTGTACAAACCCAATGACTGGCTATTATAGAGATGGCTCATGTAAAACAGTTTCACAGGATACAGGTACTCATACAGTTTGTGCTATCATGACAGATGATTTCTTAAAATTTTCTGCCTCAAAAGGAAATGATTTAACCACACCTATTGTTTATTATCAATTTCCTGGTCTTAAAAAGGGTAATAAATGGTGTCTTTGTGTAACAAGGTGGATTGAAGCAGAAAGAGCAGGAAAAGCTCCTAAATTGATTTTGGAGGCGACAAACGAAAAAACTCTTGATTATATTTCCTTAGATTTACTTGTGAAATATGCATTTAAATAAATATCACTATTTACCCCATCCTCTTTTTAATACATAAGGTTATAATCAAAAGTGTAGTTTTTATTTATTTACAATATAATTTATATTAATAAATTAAAATTCTATTTTTATTGATAATCTATTTATTATGAGAATATTTTTTTCGCTTATTTCATTAATATTTATATTTTTTTTTTCATGTTCAAAAATTCAATCTTCTGATCGAGAAAATTGGATTTCACTTTTTAACAACAAAGACTTAAATGATTGGACTATAAAAATTGCAGATCGAGCTTTGAATGATAATTATAAGAATACATTTCAAGTTGAAGACAGCATTCTAAAAATTGTTTACGATAGTTATGATGATTTTGATGATAAATATGGTCACATATATTATAAACAGCCTTATTCATTCTATAAACTCCGTTTTGATTATCGATTTAATGGAAATCAAACGCCTGGTGGAGAACTATGGAACAATAGAAATAGTGGCGTAATGATTCATTCTCAATCAGCTCAATCTAATACTTATAGCCAACATTTTCCCGTATCAATTGAAATTCAGCTTTTAGGAGGTCTTGGCATTAAACAAAGGCCTACGGCAAATTTATGTACACCAGGAACAGCAGTGGTTTACAAAAATCAACTTGATTTTACTCATTGTATTTCCTCAATTTCAAAAACATATCATGGTGATCAATGGATAAATGTGGAGGCAATTGTCCTGGGAGGAGAATCTATAACTCATATTGTTGAAAATGATACTGTTTTAAAGTACGAAGCACCTCAAATTGATGATGCATTTTTAAGTAAAAGCGCCGAAGGTAAAGATTGGGAAATTATGGGAGTATCAAATAAAGAGAAATGGATTAATAAGAAAGGTGAGATAATAACAGAAGGATATATTGCTTTGCAAGCAGAAAGTCACCCCATTGATTTCAAAAATATTAAACTCTTAAATTTATGTGGCTGCATGGATAAAAAAGCCAAAAACTACAAATCTTATTATATTAAGAACGACCTTAAAAACTGTATTTATTAACACTTATTTTTTTATTAAAATTGAAAATTTCTTTAATATTAGATTTTCTGTTTTGGTGAGATAATTTATTGTGTATTTCAAATATTTAAGTTTATCTCTGATTTTACAAATATTAAATGTTACAAAATCATAAATGCTTTTTTTTTACATCTAAACGATTAAGATGTTTTTATAAAAAAATCATATCAGTTACTTTGTGATTTAAATTGTTAAATTAATTTGAATAAATTATTCATTAATAATACCTATTTTTAATAAATGAATATATGTATATATCCCTTACTAGCATTTATTTTCTTTTTTTCTAGTTGTACTAAAAGTGATGAAAATGAGGAAGCTTGCGTAGACGAAGATTTAATTAATGAACTTGCAGTCTGTTATTTAATCTACGCTCCAGTATGTGGCTGTAATAAAATTAATTATTCAAATGACTGCATAGCAAATAGCAACGGTGTTTATAATTATACCGAAGGTGAGTGTAAATAAAATAATTAAAATAATAAGTTATGGAATGGTACTTAAAAAATAGATGGTGGGTGTGGTCTATTACTGCTATTTATTTAGCATACAGAATTATTACAAGTATTTATTATTCATAAATGCATATTTTAACTAAATACGAGATTCGAAAGGAATTAAATCAGCTTACTTTTTGGGAATCAAGAGCAGATTATTTACACAGAAAATATTCTTTTAAAAAATTTTCTCAAGCTATTGAATTTATTGTCAAAGTAGCTGAATTAGCTGAATTATTTGAACACCATCCAATGATAATAAATGATTATAAAGCATTGGAAATTAAAATAACCACACATGATGCAGGTGGAATTACAAAAAAAGATTTTGATTTGGTAAAAGCCATTGACCAAATTGAATTATAAGGCAGTAAGTTTAATTTTTTTCCAACGTACTTTTATTCCACCACCGTCATGAATTTGAAGTGCAATAGAACCTTTTCCTAGCCCAATCTTTTCATCTTTTAAAGAAACCATTGGAGTTCCATTTAACCAAGTGTCAACTTGATCACCAACTACTCGAATCTTCATATGATTCCACTCCCCCATAATAAGTACTTTATCTTTTTCTTTTTCAGGTTTAATCAACCAGCCTCTTCCATAAGACTCATAAATTCCACCTGTATCATTTCCAGGAGGGGCAACTTCAACTTGCCATCCATCAACTTTAATTCCATCAACAGTTGATCGAATAAAAACGCCACTGTTTCCATTGGCTTCTTGTTTAAATTCAAGAGATAATTCAAAATCATCATAATATTTTGTCGTAGACAAATATCCATAAGCGTTGTCTGGACCACTTTCACATATCAAAATGCCGTGCTCGACATACCAAAGCTCTGTTCCATGAATATTCCATCCGTCTAAATTTTCTCCATTGAATAAATATTCTTGTGCCCAAATTGAATGATTCGCGGAAAAAGTAATTAAAAGCAAAATCAGTATTCTCATAATATTTAATTTTAAGTTGTCAATATAAAGAATTTCAATAGATGTAAATATATATTAGTTTCAAAAGTTTAATATCTTGGACAAAAAAATGAAAATTTATAGTCTCAGTACGTTAACATTATTCATGGGTATTGTGTACGGTCAAATTGACCCTTCAAATATTGATATTGTTAGAGATAGCTATGGAGTTCCACACATTTTTGCACCTACAGATGCAGAAGTTGCATATGGTCTAGCATGGGCTCATGCTGAAGATGATTTTAAAACTATTCAACAAGGCTATTTGGCTGGCAATAATCAATTATCCAAAAGCATTGGAAATAAAGGTTTAGGTGCAGATTTTATAGCACAATTTATTGGTTCGGAAGCTTTATATGATGAGCGTTATGAAAGTGAAATAAATGATGTTTATAAAAAAGTACTCGATGGCTATAAACAAGGAATTAATAGCTATGCGGACTCTCACCCCGAAGAATTACTAGTAAAGGATTTTTTTCCAATTACTATTAAAAAAATGATCCGCTATGCCCAGCTTCAACTTTTCATTTCATCTAAGGGTGATCAGTGGGTCCAGCGAATTGTCAAGAATGATTTAAGCTATGATTTCAAAGCAGAAGAAACTCCCAGAGGATCAAATACATTTGCGTTTAATAGTTCAAAAACCAAAGATGGAAGTACATTTTTAGCAATAAACACACACCAACCTCTGGACGGTCCTGTTTCTTGGTATGAAGCACATCTGTGCAGTGAGGAAGGCACCAATATTATAGGTGCTTTATTTGCTGGTAGTCCAAATGTTTTAATTGGAGCAAATGAAAATTTAGCTTGGTGCCACACCGTTAATCAACCAGACAAAACAGATGTTTTTGCTTTAGAAATGCATCCTAAAGACAAATTAAAATATAAAGTTGATGGTTACTATTTAAATCTTGAAAAGCATAAGGCAAAGCTACAAATTAGTGTTTTGGGTATTCCAATTCAAATTAAAAAGTCTTTTTATAGCAGTATTTATGGACCTACTTTAAAAAACAGATCTGGGTTTTATGCATTGCGTACTCCTGCTCTTTTTGAAATACGAGCTTTAGAACAATGGTGGAGAATGAACAAAGCGAATAATTTTACCGAATTCTATAATGCTCTTAAAATGAAAGCAATACCGGGGTATAATATTGGTTATGCTGATAAAAATGATACTATTTTTTATATTTCAAACGGACTAATTCCCAAAAGAGCAAAAGGTTATAACTGGGCAGAAGTTGTCCCTGGAAATACTATCAAAACTCTCTGGAAAGAAACATATGATATTGAAGAGCTACCTCAGGTAATACAACCCAAGTCTGGGTATATATACAATGCAAACCATACCCCATTTAGATCAAGTTATAAAGATGACAATCCTAATGAAGAGCTTTTTGATACAGCAATGGGTTTTGAAACCTACGACAATAATCGTTCTTTGCGAATTAAAACTCTAATTGATCAATATGATCTTTTAGATTATAACGATTTTAAAAATATTAAATATGATCACCAATACCCAAAACCTTATAATTTTAGTTGGATGAATATTAATCATTTAGATCAATTAGATTCCAATAAATACCCTGAAATAAAAATACTTATTGAGCGTCTTCAGCAATGGAATCGAAAAGCAAACCCAAACTCCTTAGGAGCAGGAACTTTTGCTGTTCTATACGATCAATTACGACCATTTTATCGAAACTTACCCAAACCAAAAATTTTTCCACCTACAACAATTGTAAAAGCTTTAACAAATACAAAAGCTTATCTTTTGAAATATTTTAACACCCTTAATGTTAGTTTAGGAGACTATCAAAAATTGGTTAGAGGAAATAGAGAACTTCCCATATTTGGATTACCAGATGTAATAACTTCTATGGCATCTAAACCCTATAAAAATGGGAAAGTTAAAGTTGTAAGTGGAGAATCCTATATAGAATTAGTTCGTTTTACAGAAAATGGCCCTAAAATTGAATCCGTAATATCTTATGGTAGTTCGGACAATCCAAAATCCATTCATTATAATGATCAAATGGAACTTTATGCATCTTTTAAAACTAAGAAAATGACTTTTAATAAGGAAACGATTTATTCAAAAGCTAAAAAGATTTATAGCCCAAAATAAATCAATAAAAACTCATTTACTCAGAGCTATATTGTAAATACTTTCATATTGTTTGACAATCTTGTCTATATCAAATAACTTGGCTTGTTCTCTTGCTTGACTTTTAAATTGTTTTAATTTCTTATCATCTAAAAGCAACTTTAATGCATTATTTGCCATTGAGTTAACATCACCAATATCCGAGAGAAAGCCTGAAAAATTATGCTTATTAACCTCTCCTAATCCACCTGCATTTGATGAAATTACCGGTACTCCGTTAGCCATAGCTTCAAGTGCTACTAAACCAAAGCTTTCCATTTCAGAGGGTAGTAAAAACACATCCGAGTAACATAGAATTTTATCAATTTCATTGCTATTACCCAAAAAAAGTACTTTATTTTTAAGGTCTTTACTATTTACATAAGCAATTGCTGAAGACTTTTCAGGCCCTTCACCAACCATAAGTAGTCGGCTGGAAACCTCAAGTGAAATTTTTTCAAAAATATCAATAACATCAAAAATTCGTTTTAAAGGACGAAAATTACTTATGTGTGTTATAATTCTATCTTTTTCGGGTGCAAGCAAGCTTCGTTCGCAAGGTTTATCTTTTTTATTCAACTTATTGGCGTCTATAAAATTTGGAATTACTTTAATATCAGTTTTAATATCAAATAACCGGAGAGTATCTTGCTTTAAACTCTCAGAAACAGCAGTAACGCAATCAGAATGGTTAATACTAAAAGTAACAGCTGGTCTGTAAAAAGGGTGACTTCCCACTAAAGTAATGTCAGTACCATGGAGTGTAGTGACAATAGGTATAGATATCCCTTCGTCAGATAACATTTTTTTTGCCATATAAGCTGCATAAGCATGAGGGATTGCATAATGAACATGTAAAATATTAATTTTATAACTTTTCACTACATCGACTAAACGACTAGAAAGTGCTAGCTCATAGGGCTGGTATTTGAACAAAGGATAATCGGGAATATTAACTTCATGAAAATGAATATTTTGAGTGTTTAATGTGTCTAAACGTACTGGTTGATGGTATGTTACAAAATGAACATTGTGTCCCATTTTAGAGAGGGCTAAACCCAGCTCTGTTGCGACTACTCCACTTCCTCCAAAAGTTGGATAACAAACGATTGCTATATTCAAAAGCTATATTTTTAATCAATTAAAGCCTCATAAATCAAGGCTTGCATTCGGGTTCTTATATTACTTTTACTAAAAGCATTATCATCTTTCGGGTAAGTTCTATTGGCTAAAATAACAATTATTATTTCTTTTTCTGGATCTGCCCAAGCATAGGTTCCTGTGTAACCGGAATGACCAAAACTAGTTTTTGAAACACAACCACAGGTTGAACCGTTAATTCCCTCTAGTTGTGGTTTATCAAAACCTATTCCCCTTCGATTTCCTTTTTCACAATAATAACACTTGTTAAAAGCTTCAATAGTTTCTGGTTTTATTAACTGAATACCATTGTAATATCCTTTTTGTAAATACATCTGCATAATAGAAGCTACATCATAAGCATTACCAAATAAACCTGCATGACCTCCTACTCCATCTTGCATAGCAGCCCCCATATCGTGCACATATCCATCCAATTCACTATGCCTATAATATGTATCAATTTCACTTGGAACTATTTCTGAAGCATCAAATCGATTTAAAGGTTTGTACCCAATCTTTTTTAAGCCTAATGGATCAAAAATACTTTTCTTTACTAACTCATTATATGGTTTATTAAAAGTATTTTCAAAATACTTTTTTAATATGTAATAAGATAAATCTGAATATTTGTATTCTAAAGAATCTATCAATTCACTTTCTTTAATTTGACGATACATGTCATCCTCAAAATCAGATACTAAAAAAAGGTTTTTTGCTACAGATATATTGTGTTTTTCAGAAGATTTAAAATGATAAAATGCTTTTTTGGGAAATCCCTTTTTATTTAATGTTTTTTTAAAAAAAGGAATCCAAGGCCAAAGACGAGAATAATGAGACAACATTTGCTTTAAATTTAAATCTGACTTATTACTATCTCTCCAGCTAGGTAGAAGATCGGAAATAGTAGAAGAAAAACTGAGTATTCCTTTATCAAAAGCTTGCATAGTCAAGGGCAAAGTTCCAAGTATTTTAGTCAAAGACGCTAAATCATATAAATCTGATTCCTTAACTTTCTGTTCTTTTTTATAAGTATGAAAACCAAAGTTTTTTTCATAAAAAATTTTGCCTTTTCGAGCAACTAATATTTGCATGCCTGGTGTCATCATTGAATCAATTGCTGATTTTGCTAAAGCATCTAAAGCAAGAAGTTTTTTTTCACTAAACCCAACAGAGGAAGCTCTTGCATGCCCTAGAGAGAATGCCTTTAGGTCAATACCATCATCCTCCTTGAATGATGAGGAAACATCTACAGGGAGTCGACCAGATAGCTCTTGTGAACCATAAATAGCATCCGCACTTAACTCTTGTGACTCCTTACTATTTTGATAACTCAATAATATTGCATCGATTCCTTCAATTCTTTCTAAGGATTTTAAAGCATAGGGCTTAACAAAAAGGTTAAGAATCAATTGCTTTGATTTGGCAAGACTAGAAATTACTTTCAATTCTTCTTTTTTGAAATCATATGCTTTCCACGGTGTAATGTTTGATCTATGAAAACTAACAATAATTGTATCGTACTCTTTAGTTTTATCAATTATATTTTTAGTTGTAAAATCTTTGATGAAATCAATTGAAGTATACTTTTGTAATTGACTTTCGAATGCACTAGACGAATCGTCTCCTAATGCGATATGAGCAATTTTATCATTTATTTTTAAAGGTAAAATGGAATTCTCATTTCTAATTAAGGTAATGGATTTTCCCATTATTTGACTATTGAGTGACTGATCTTCTATTGTGTTTAAATCTTGATATAGACTATCAATCTTAACTGGCATATATTGAAACAATCCAACTTTATACTTGGCTTTTAAAATCTTTTTTACAGAATGTGACAATCGATCTTCTGTTACTTTACCATTTTCATAGGATCGCTTTATAGCATTAATTCCTTTAGCAATATCATTTGAAATCAAGAGTAAATCATTACCTGCTAAAAAGGCAGTTAAATCAATATTATTTACTTTCGAATATTCTGAAACACCCTTCATATTAAGTGCATCGGTAACAACCAAACCTTTAAACCCCAAGTCACCTTTTAGAATTCCTCGGATAACGTCACTTGAAAGTGAAGTTGGTAATCCTTTCTTTGTAATACTTGGAACATTCAAATGTGCGACCATTACTGAGGACAATCCGTTTTTTATTAATGATTTATAAGGAGCTAATTCAACCTTGTTAATTCGATCAGCGTTAAAATTAACTATCGGTAAAGTCTTGTGTGAATCTTGAGCGGTATCCCCATGCCCAGGAAAATGTTTGCCTGAAGTTAAAATACCAGCATCTTGATGACCCAACATAATGGCAAGAGCCTGACGTGTTACTCGTTCACTTGAGGAGCCATATGATCTATTCCCTATAATAGGGTTTCTTTGATTTGTATTAATATCTAAGACAGGACTGAAGCTATAATGAACTCCGAGTCGATTTTCTTGATCTCCCATTCGTTTTCCAATTGCGCGAAGTAATAGTGTGTCTTTTACAGCACCAAGGGTCATTGGCCAAGGAAATCCTTTTACAGAATCTAACCTCATTGCAACACCCCATTCTGCATCCATGGCAATTAGTAATGGTATTGTAGAATTCTCCTGAAAAGTATTGAGCCATTGAGATTGTTTCACAGGTCCACCTCGAGAAAAAACAAGACCTCCTATTTTGTGATTCTTTATTAAGTCTAATGTTGATTTATAGTGTAAACTATCACGCTCTGAAAAAACCATTGGCATAAACAATTGCCCAATTTTTTCATCTAAACTAAATGTATTATATATACTATCTACCCATTTTTTTTGTGAAGGCAAATTATCAGTTGATACTGCAAGAGGATCAATCTCCTGGCCGTAAGAGAAGAGGGTGAAAATGAAAAAAATACATAAAACTATTTTTTGCATTGATTTTATTATAATTTATTTAATGGAAAATATAAAATATTCCTAATTAAGGTTTTAACTCATGAATCGGCTATGCCAGCTTTGAGAAGCAGGAATTTCCCAATATTTTAAAAAATCCCCTTTATTGTCAACTAAATTATTGTAAACTATAGTTTCTTTGGTTATCGATTTAGATTTTGCCATTTTTCTAAAATCCTTTAATTGTTTATGTACAAAATAATCTCCTTGTTTAAATGTTACATTCATTTTATCAAGTAAAATAATCTCAAACTTCCGTTCTAAATCTTGGATAAATCGAACAGAACTATCAATTGAACATCCACTTGCCTGAGCGGATTCTTGATTGATTCCAATAACAATAAAACGATCATGTGGTAAAATAAACCCAGCTTCTAGTGACTGACTGTGAGCAGTCCAATTACCAAGAAAAATTGTTAATTCTTTTTGAATTTCAATAATTTCTTCTTTTTTAAAAGAACGATCAGAAGGATAAATCCATATCCTTGCTTCGTCTGGTAACTCGTCAAAAGAGACTAACATATGTTATAAATCATTAGCATTTGCAATCAATTCAGCAATATCCATTACTTCAACTTTTCCCTCTTTCTCTTTATTTTTAATTCCATCGGTCATCATAGTGTTACAAAATGGACAAGCAGCTGCAATAATATCAGGTTGCGTTTCTAAAGCCTCCTCAGTTCGCACAATATTTATTTCTTTAGTTCCAGCCTCAGCGTCTTTGAACATCTGTGCACCACCTGCTCCACAACACAAACCTTTGGATTTACAAGATTTCATTTCAAGTAATTCAGCATCTAATTTTTTAATTAATTCTCTAGGAGCCTCATAAACTTGATTTGCCCTTCCTAAATAACAAGGGTCGTGGTAGGTTATCCTTTTTCCTTTAAATTTCCCTCCTTCAATTCTAAGTTTATTGTCGTTCAATAATTGTTTCAATAACTGAGTATGATGTATTACCTCATAATTACCTCCTAAATCTGGATACTCATTTTTTAGGGTGTTAAAGCAATGTGGGCAAGTAGTTACAATTTTTGTTACCGCATAAGAATCTAATGTGGTAATGTTTTGAACCGCTTGCATTTGAAATAAAAATTCATTCCCAGAACGTTTTGCAGGGTCTCCAGTACAGCTTTCCTCGGTTCCCAATACGGCAAAAGAGATATCAGTTTGATTTAATATTTTAACAAAAGCTTTTGTTATTTTTTTTGCTCTGTCATCAAAACTTCCTGCACAGCCAACCCAAAATAGAATATCAGCTTTTTTTCCTTCTGCATTTATTTGCGCCAAAGTGGGTACATTTAACATGACTACTTAAGATTTAGATTTTCCATCATCAAATACCTCGATAGTCATTTCCTTTTCAATAAGATCTGTAAATTTACCATTATAGCGAGTTGCTTTCACCAAGTGATTGTCAATCCAATGGTAATTTCCTCCTCGCGGTTTGCCCATTAACAAGCTATGATATTTAAAACCATTTTTTTTTAGCCACTTTTCCGTAACTCCACGATGAGATTCAACTCGTGAAGTAAAAAAACAAATCAAATGACCTTCATTAAACCATTTATTTAATGTTTCAAGTGCATCTGGATAGATTTTAGCTGTTGACATACGTTCTGGTTCTTCATTGGGAATATCATCACAAATGGTGCCATCGATATCTATCAAATAATTCTTTATTCCTTCAGGAAGAACAGGGCTTACAACTTCACCTGCTTCTACTTTTTGATGTAAATAATTTTCTGCTTCTTCTCGTTGCATTACTAAATGGTTTTAATTACTCGTCTACCCATTGCAGACGATCTTGGTTACTAAAAGGCCATGGGGCGCCATTGTTTTCTATATTACCCATCATAGAATTTAACTCTACAGGAGCTGCTGATTGTTCCATCACCAAATACTGTCTCATATCCATAATAATTGATAACGGATCGATTTCGATAGGACAAGCATCCACGCATGCATTACAAGAGGTACAAGCCCATAGTTCTTCTGGAGTTATATAGTCATTTAAAAGCTGCTTTTGATCTTTTTCAAAAACTCCATTATTTTTATTTAAATTTTTACCAACTTCTTCCAATCGATCTCTAGTATCCATCATAATCTTTCTTGGTGAAAGTTTTTTTCCTGTAATATTAGCAGGACAGACACTGCTACAACGTCCACATTCAGTGCAACTATAGGCATTCATTAATTGAACCCAGTTTAAATCAAAAACATCACTTGCTCCAAATTTTTCAGGAGTAGCTATATTTCCTTCAGGAATTGTAAAGTTTGGGTTCATCATCATTTGAACCTCGTTATTTATATTAGAATCTACAGAAAATTTGCCTTTAAGATTCAAATTTGCAAAATAGGTGTTTGGGAATGCTAGTAGAATATGTAAATGTTTGGAATAATACAAATAATTTAAAAAAATAAAAATTCCAATAATATGAAACCACCAGAAGCTTCGCTCCATTAAATAAAGGTTATTTTTGGAAAGATTTTCAAATAAAGGAACCAAAAATTGTGAGATTGGAAAACTTCCTGCCTTAACGTAATGCTCTGGATCAAGTTCTTGTAAGATGCTATCGGTTGCATTCATGGCAAGAAATAAAAACATTAAAACTACTTCAAAATATAATATAATATCCCCATCTAATTTAGGCCAACCCTTCATTTCGGCTTTCCAAAAACGATTAATTTTAATGATATTTCTTCTTGTCCAAAAGAAAATAACAGCAACTAAAACAAGAAAAGCAAATATCTCAAAAGTTCCAATAAGCACATTGTATAAAGAGCCTAATATAGGTGCGAAAATTCTGTGTTCTCCTGTAAGCCCATCTATTATAATTTCCAATAACTCAATATTGATAATAACAAATCCTACATATACAATAACATGCAAAAAACCTGAAATTGGACGGCTCACCATTTTAGATTGACCTAATGCTAATCGAATCATATTCCTCCAACGAATTCCTCTTTTATCATTTCGATTAATTGATTTTCCTAGAGAAATATTCCTTCTAATACGCTTAACATTTCTAATAAAAAATCCCACACTAAATGAAATTAAAATTAGGAAGATGATGTTAGGAATATAATTCATGTTTTATTCCTTTTTTTTACTTTTATCTTTTCTCCCAAAAAGAGAAAAGTGTACATATTTTTTTGGATTATCTTTAAGGTCTGAAAGCAAGGCTTCAAGAGCTTCTGAGGAATGTAATAATTCTGTATATAAATTATCATCGCTTAAGAGCATTCCTAGAGTTCCATCGCCTTTATTTAAATTGGAAAGAATTAAATTTAATTGGCCTGAAACTACTTCAATATTTTTCATTGTCGTTCCAAATTCTATTTTAGAAAGTGAATCTGTAAGTTGAGCTAAATTTTGAGAAGTTTTACCAACATGAATCATCGTTGAATTAAAAACCTGCTCATTTGAGTTAACAATTCTACTCATGCTTTTAGAAAGCATATTAATATTAGATATACTTTCGGTTAAACCATTTAATGCCAATTTTAAATTATTTTGTGTCTCATAATTTAAAACATTACTAACTCCAGCAAAAATTGAATCAGCTGAGCTCAAGAGCCCTTCAATTTTATCTTGAAGAGGAGCAATTTGTTGATTCACTAATTCTGTAAAACCAGGTTTAACTTCTGATGGTAAAATGTCTCCACTTTCAATAATATCTCCCGAATCGTAGACAGGAATAATAGCAATAGCTTTACCTCCAATAAGACCGGCTTCATACAACTGAGCAATGCTTTGGTTTGAAAAGTGAAGGTCACTTCTAAGACTAAAGGTTACTTTAATGTTTTTATAATTTTTTGCAAAATCAATTTTTTTAACATTACCCACTGAATAACCTCTGATAGTGACTTTTGCTCCCACAACCAATCCCTCAACATCTTGATAGATCGCATGAAGTGTTTTGTTATTATCAAATAAGGAATTGCCTTTTAGATAACTAAATCCAAAAATAAAAATCCCAATACAACCTAAAACTAGAATGGCTGTTTTAACTTCACGTGAAAAATTCAAAATAATAATTGTTTTAAATACTTAACAAAATTAACAATAATTTTCAGATCAACATCATTTTAATAAGTCTAGTGCATCACTAATTGTTATTTTTTTATCCCCATTAAAAGCTACAATAAAGGCATTGCTGAACCCTTTAGATTTTGCTTTCTTAAGATACTTTTGTGCTTCTTCGTAACTAGAGCTTTGTTGATAGAAGTATCGATATAAATTACCAGTTTTCTGCTTTGAAATTAATTTCAAACCCTTAAAGTTATATGGTTTAGTTACGATACTTTTTTTACTTGCAGAGATTTGAATTTTAAACAATAAACTAACTTGTTTTTTTAATTCTATATTTAATTTGGTAGAATCTGAATAAGAAATTTGATTCTGCATACTTGCCTCACGTTGACTTTTATAATTTATTATTGCTTTTGCAATCGCATCAGACATATTACTCTGACCTTTTGAGGAGTTTAAATATGAACCCTCAGAAGAATTCGTTAAAAAACCTGTTTCAACTAGCACACTAGGCATATATGTATATTTCAAAACAACAAAACCTGCTTGCTTTACCGTTCTGTCCTTTCGTTTTAAATTACTTACAAAACTTTTTTGAATCGAACTGGCTGCCTCAATACTTTGATCTAAATAGGTTTCTTGCATCAATATCAAACTAATGACAGATTCAGGGTCATTTGGATTAAATCCATCATAATTTTGCTCGTAGTCATCTTCTAAAAATATTACAGCGTTTTCTTTTTGGGCAATTTTAAAATTTCGCTCATTTGCATGAAGACCTAGAACAAAAGTACCAGCCCCAAAAGCTTTTGGAGAAGTAAAAGCATCACAATGCACTGAAATAAATAAATCTGCATCTGCTTTATTTGCAATATTTGCTCTTTGTATTAGATCAACAAAAACATCCTTTTTTCTCGTGTAAATAACCTTTATATCTGGTGTTTTCTCCAATTTTTTTCCGATTTTTAAAACAATATTTAATGCTATTTTTTTTTCAAAATAACCATTTCCCCTATTCCCAGAATCATGACCACCATGACCTGCATCTAAGACAACTACAAAGGGTTTTGAATCCTTAGATTGGGAAAAGTTTTTTATTGGTAATAACAATAAAAAAAACAGTATGCTGACAAAAAAAATATTAATATAATTTTTGTTCTTCTTTAATCTGAAAGAATAAGCTGAAAAATTCTGACGCATCCTTAAAATTATGATTAATTTTGATAGTTTAAACCAAGTTTAACAAATTTAGGGTTTATCGCTTTGCAATCAAAGTTTTACTATATAGCTTGTCTAATCTTTTTCTTTGGAGAAATGATAATGTATGCACAAGAGATTTCTGCTAAAGATGAAGATAAATCCCTTTTAGACAGTATTAATAAACCTGCAAAAAAGCCCCTTTTGTTAGCTAAAGTAAAATATACTGCTAAAGATTGCGTTCGC
>TARA_B110000858_G_scaffold131272_1_pt1 | contig 17062 bp, 15 predicted proteins | sample TARA_B110000858 | Tara Oceans TARA_B110000858 (sample SAMEA4398247) | marine metagenome | biome: Polar Biome; feature: [SRF] surface water layer (ENVO:00010504); material: water (ENVO:00002006), including particulate matter (ENVO:01000060) such as... | depth 5 m | reverse complement strand
GCTTCGTAGAAATCTAAGTTCGGACGACTAGGAATCAACCGTTCTTTAAGCCAATGATCGCATTCAAGTTGACTTTCAGGAGTAGGGTCATTCATAAAATAGTTGACAAACCAATTATCTGTTCCTACTATTGGATTGTTTTGCCACTTGGGATCACGTGTTTTAGCAAATCTCTTTAGAAGTATTTGTTTAAAACTTGCTGGAAGTTCTCTTGCACCAATGGGTCCTAGTATAAGATTATTATGAACTTTTACACGATTTCTTCTTGCCCATTGATGGAATTGCGGCAGGTGATATGCATTTAAAAATCCAACGCTATGACTAATCCCAAGTTCAATAATTCCTTGATCACTTAGTTTTTGAAATTTTAAAAATATTCCATAAGTCTCATCCCAATTCGCTGGGTATCTAATGTATTCAAACTGTTTACCAGTGTTGTCCAACGACAACATAATTCTCACCATCTTAAATTCTTTGAAGTAACTTATAATTTTTTCTGGCCAAAATGTACAATTGGTAATCCACAATATGTCAATATCTTTTGCTAGGTCATGTTCCACTAAATGCTCAATGAGTTTGATTTGCTTCTTAATCATAAATGGCTCACCACCAGCAAGCTCAATTTTTGTTAAATTTCTAGTAACTAGATTTAAGTCGTCCCAGAACATATCTTTGTCATGCCATTGTTCTACCTTGGGAGATTCAACACCCATACTTTTAAATATACTAGCCCACTTGCTGCTACTGTCAGGTCCACACATTGCACATGCTAAATTACAAGTGTTCCCCATTTTAATGTCAAACACTTGCAACTTGTCATCAGTGAATATTGGCAATGATTCGTGTCTTTCAAGGTTATAATGATATTTCCAATATTTTATCTCACGTAGACGTTTGCTTTCGCCACCGCCTTGTTCAGTCTCAAAGCAATGTTTACATTTGGATTCAAACTGATTATCAAAATCAGCAATGAATTCTTTACGGTCTCGGCTCTCCATAACACTACTGATACTATCTTTAGCAACATTGAACAATTCACCATCATCATTTTTGTATTTTTTTTCAGTAATACAACATGGACTAAACACTCCGTTTGTTCTTATCTCTAGTGCGTTATATACCATTGGACAAAAATATTTTTGTTTTTCACTCATCGTCAATTCCTTGGATTATACTTTAATATATTTATGATAAATAAATACGTAGTTAACTTAGTTAAAGGAAAGTTCAAGGAATGTCTATAATAGAGCAAAACGAAAACTTTTGCAGTGCGCCTTGGATAACCCTACACATAGAGCCTAATGGTGGCGTAAGTCCATGTTGTATAGCATCGTGCGGTCCACACGCTGATAACGCAATTTATGGGAATTTGCACAAAGAGTCCTTTGCTAGTATACTACATGGAAACAAACTTAAAGCATTTAGAAAACGGTTTATGAATAATGAACGACCAGAAGAATGCAGTACATGTTGGCGACAAGAAGAGTTGCATGGCAAAGATAGTAGCCTTCGTAGTGATTTTAATCGTACTAAGTTTAATGAGCAATCTTATCTAGACACGCTAGAAGATGGCACATATGCTAATATGAAAATTACATATTGGGACTTTCGTCCTAGTAATAATTGTAACTTAGCATGTTTGATGTGTTGGGAAGGTTTAAGTAGTGGGTATTTTCAGCTGGCTAAAGATCTGGGTTTAAAAGTTAATATAGATGAGAAATTTTTAGAGGTTCCCAATGATAGATTTGAAGAAATTTTTGAGATAATTAAAAATACACTGCGCACTCATAGTGCAGAAATGCATTTTTATTTCGCAGGAGGCGAACCTTTACAAATGCCACAGCATCATAAAATTTTACAACATCTAATAGATAACGAATACTACAATGTGAGTCTACGCTATAATACTAACTTAACAACACTAAAATACAAGAAAACTAACTGGGCTGATATATGGAAGAAATTTGACAACGTGGTAATAGACGGTAGTGTTGACGCAGTCGGTCCAGCAGGTGAATTTCAAAGGATGAATAGTTCTTGGAGTCATATTAAAGAAAACATACAAAAACTAATCGATAACGATATAACTGTAACATTTAACATGGTACAAACTATGATCACTTATCCTTATATCGTTGACACGCTAAAAGAAATCGCAGCAATGTTTACTGAAGATTATCTACAAAGACATATGAATAACCAAGAAAAAAATATAAGGCTAGTTGGCACTCACCACCCAGATTACTTAACATTACTTAACACACCTAAGGAATTCATCGACTACAGTATATTAGATCAGATCGACGAATTGGGATATAACTCGACTCCGCTGAGAGGTTTACTAAGTGAGTATGATGAATTTAACGCTGACAGATCTAACGTAGATAAAAGATGGCAACAATTAAAAAATTTAGACGATAGACTACGAATTAAAAAGGAAACAGGTTTCAATGACTTATTACCTTGGTTCGATAAACATATGAAAGGAATAATTACCAATGGATGACAGAATGTTAGGAATAAAGTATCACAATGCTTTTAGAGGGGAATGGAATCTTGCCATTGACATTGGTGCTAACCGCGGAAACTATAGTGAACTATATACTCGTTTGTTTTCAACTGTGGCTGGTGTTGAACCAAATGAAGATCTTATTCCCTTGTTCACTAGTTTAAAAAAACGTTATAACACTTTTAATTTATATACGCAAGGCATAGGAGACGGTAACCAAGGTGCTGCTTTGTTTTATAAATGCAGTGATTCATCACTAAGTGGTTTTGATTTAGATTATATCAATGAAAACATTTATAATTTTCACGGAGACAATCCAGACATTGAAATTTCATATAACCTTAAAGGAACAAAAGTACAGACTTTGGATAGTTTTATGAATGATTATTATTCAGACATACAACTAGATTTTCTTAAAATAGATGCTGAAGGTCTAGGTCCGTCTATAATTAAAGGTGGTGCATCTATTATAGAAAAATACGCCCCCACAATACAAATAGAATGCGGACATGAGCGATCGATGCTTCATGACATTGGATATATCTGCGTCGCAGAAACTCTCGATAATAGTGACAGTGTATATATACATGCAAGTAAACTTATTAATAAATTGGAACCCAAAGATGTCTGACAGCGTATTTTGTATATTACCGTGGACTCACATGCATATATGGCCAAACGGCACAACATATCCTTGCTGTTTAGCTACTAATGATTATATTGTTGGGAATACAAATCAAAGTACTATGGAAGAATTGTGGAACAGCGAGAAGATGACAGATCTTCGTAAAAATATACTATCAGGCAAACCCACGTCAGGTTGTAACAATTGTTACGAACATGAAAAGAACGGGGCTCGTAGTATGCGAATGAACTTAAACAACGACTTTAAGCATTTGCATAATCGCACTGAACTAACTAACGAAGATGGTACACTAGACGAGGTATATATGGCATATATGGACATAAGGTTTAGTAATATATGTAACTTTAAATGTCGTAGTTGTGGGCCAGAGCTTAGTTCGTTTTGGGTCGACGATGCAATTAAGCTAGGAAGATATAAAGAAGATCAGCCCAAAATCTTAAAGATAAAAAACACACTAGATGAACTATGGGAAGATGTAGAGGAGTGGATTGACACTGTTGAAAGAATTTATTTCGCGGGCGGTGAACCATTAATAATGGATGAACATTATAAGATTCTAGAGCACTTAATAAAGATTGGCAAGACTGATATTGCTATAGCATACAATACAAACTTTAGTAAACTCACATATAAAAACAAAGACGTTATCGAGTTATGGAAACACTTTAGTAATTTAACCGTTGGCGCAAGTCTCGACGCAATGGGGGCTCGCGGAGAGCATATGCGAAAAGGGACCGATTGGGAACAAATAGAAAAGAATAGGCAGAGATTGCTTAAAGAGCTACCAGACGTTAAATTTTATGTAAGTGCAACTATCAGTGCATATAATGCAGAACATGTCCCTGATTTCTTTGACGACTGGATAAGCAAAGGATATGTTAAATCCGACTGTATAGAATGCAACACTGTATTGTTTCCAGACTACATTAGAGCACAAATATTACCAGAATCTAAACGACAAGAGATAATTTCTAAGTATCAACAATTCTATGATAAACATGGACTAGACAACTATGGTAGAGGCAGTAGCTTTACTGCGTTTATTGATTCATTGAAGACAGATAAGTCAGATCTTGCTCCTAAGTTTATTGAATACAATGATAAGCTAGACGCATTACGAAACGAAAGTCTAATAGACACATTTCCTGAACTTGAATGTTTATATCGCTGATCTATTTTTATAGCGTTGTCTAGTTAAATCGGTGTGTTGATTCCATGCAATTCTTTTTTGTATTAACTCATCATCTGGCTGCATATCTTCAACTAATTTAAAAAAGTTACTTAGATCAGATAACTCACGAGATTCTGGCGTTAACATTCCTAAGATTTTAGACTTTTTAGAAATGAATTCATCACGCTCTTGATGCGTTAATCCCATGTACGTAACTTCATCTTGATGGATCACAGTAGTAAACACAATCTGTCTACCAGGGGTATCTTGATTCCTCCATTCTATAAAATCACATATTGACAATACGTTAAATGCTTGTATTGTATAAAAGTAACTTAAACTCAGCTTGTCTATATTGTGTAATTTTACAGCGTTATTCCTGAACTTTTTCCAATTAGTAGGCCAACGTATATAATCAAATACATCTCCGTATCCATCTACACTTGCGTTAATGTCAAGTGATCTTAATTCGTTAACCCAACGTTTAATAATTTTCATGTTTATTGTTATAATATTACTAAACACATCAACAGCAATCTGTTCTTTGTTTTCTAAATTATCAACAAAGTTAACATAACTATTGCCGTAAAATGGCTCACCGCCTTGTAAACTGATTCGCTTTAAGTCACCTGTCTTCTCCATTACTTTGTTTACAAGTTCTTCACTTAGTGGAGCAGGACTAGCTTGGCCGTTCAATTTACCCCATAATGTACTGACATCACTATGGCACATATTACAAGCAAGATTACATTCATTGCCTAATCTGATATCTAAATATGTAATTCCTTCGCCTAAGTATGTATGGGCGCTGTCGTTGCCTGACTGTCGAACACTTGTTATGCCACGATCTTCAGCATCCCAACATAATTTACATTCAGGTATTTTTATTCCAGCATCAAGTTTTTTTGCATACGTTTCTACGGTTTCCTGATAGTTTTCAATAGACAATGACGTTGTGAAATTACAGCAAGGGCTAATCCTTTTTGGTTCAACCATTATTTGCTTGCGCATTATTTCACAACGTATAGCTGTCATTTAAACATCATCATTTACATAACTGTCTAGTGTCTCAACGTTGCCTACCAATTCAATACTTTTGTTTTGTAGGTTAATTGCGTCAAATGGTATGCTATCGTACCATTCAATAAAACTTGGAAATGCTTCTCTAAAATTTTTACCACGACGTTGGTCGTATGCTTCAAAGAAATATCTAAAATCATTGTACAACTTAGGAGTTTCGCTTGTATCTCTGTGTGGTGTTTTTACTACATCTAGATAATCAATTAACCGTTGTATATGTGAAATTTCACCAACTGTTAAGTGATCCATTTGTGTAGGTAGCCAATTTTCAATTTTATCTTTAAATGTTTTTTTCAGTTCTACAGGAATAATTGCACAACTTTGAAAACTAGGGAAACGCAAAATGTTTAATGTCATTGTCGGAGCACGTTGTCCGTATTCTTTACGAAGCTCTAACATGTCATCCATAAATTCGGTGATAGTTTCCAAACATAAACTGTTTATTGTCATCATGCAATGTAGCTTGGAAACATTAGATTGCTTGAGCATACGTTCAATATTAGCTCTCCATGTTACATAATCAAAACCGTCACGTATGTATTCACTTTGCAATGCACCAGCTTCTGCACTAGTATAGATTTCAAAGTTCTTGATACTATGACTGGCATCAATCAGGGCTTGGAATTGACTCTCTTTTGCTGGTACCAAGTTACTGTTGATTGCAAATCGCATATCGCTAGTAGGGTTAGCTTTAAACCAATCAAACAGTTTCCAAATACTTTTGTGCATAAGTGGCTCGCCGCCTGTGACACGAATTTCTTCTAAGTTATCACTAAGGCCAGTATCCCACCATTTCCAGAATGCTTGGATGTACGGGTTATCTTCTTCTCTCTTGGTACTTCGAGCAGCCCAAGGAGCGTTGTCATTAAAATGTCCTCTGCCGTCACTTTGTATATTCATATAAGGACCATTCTTGTTGATATCAGCTGCCCACGTACTACTAAACGCTGGATTGCAATACGAACATGCAAAGTTACAAGCACGATCAAATGAGATTTCTAATGTGCGTAACATAACATCTTCGTCCCAGGGCGTAGTTGCACATGCACTAACGTCTTCATCTGAGAATATTTCTGTCTTATGTACTCGATCACTAATATTGTTGCGGCCAACGTCCTCAACTTTCCAACAATATTCGCACTCTTGCGGGCGTTCACCTTCTTGCATCATCTTACGCATCTTCTTCTTATGCATAGTGTTGTGAATAGCACTTGGATTGTCAATTAATTCTGATGGTTCAATACGGTGACCGGGCGGGTGGTGACAACTTGTTGATTGGCCATGCCCTAGCCAGATAGTAGCATTGTACCATTTTGCTGCGCAAAAGCTAGGACTTACAGAATCGATCATACGTTCTTTGTACTGATGGAAATCTTCTCCAGATTTTCTCATTTAATATCTACCTTTTCGTGTTTAATTTGTTCTTGTTGACATGAATCCCACCAACTACTTAACTCAGTAAAAATACTAGAGAAATCTGTATTCCTACGGTTATCTAATGCTGAGAAATATACATAAAAATCTCGCTTCCTGGTTATCAACTCTTGTGGTGTTATGTCATTGGCTCCTTGCTCTATCCATGCTATGTTTCTCTTGAGCTTTGCTACTTCGTAGTCCTTAAACCAATTATCATTTTGTTCCATAAAATCCACACAATTAGTCAAATACTTAACAATTTCTGGAAACTCTCTAATATTTTGTATTGACATCCAATTTGGCAAACGCAAATATGGAATATCAAACCATACTCTATGATTTTTTGTTTCCGTACTGTAGGTTTTACGTAACTCCATGACTAATTTTAAAAAGTCTAATAGTCTAGGAATACTCATAATATTAAATGTGTTTATAAAATTTACATGACTATTCTTTGATTCTGTTAAGAACCTGTGTGTATTACTTAGTAGTGTATCATAGTTGAGTCCTGTACGCAAATACTCTGCATGATCTCCAACTGCATCTACACTTACATAAAGGTTAAAATGTTTACAGGCACTACCTGTATGCTCAGTTACTCCATCTTGCCAAGTCCTTGACACTTCGATTTCTTTGACAAGTGTCATAAATCTGTCAAACAATTTAGCACTAGGAGGATTCATATTACTAGTGATACTTAACTCTAAATCTGATTTGGGATTAGCGTTTACATATTCTAGTACTTTAAACGTGTTCTTATCCATAAGCGGTTCGCCACCTGTCATACGAAATACCTTTAGTGTTTTGTATAACTCTGGCCACCAATCCCAAAAAGCCTCTACGTATGGATTCTCTTTACTTGCTCCTGGCAATGGCATGGCACCTTGCTGCTTTAACAATGCTAAGTTATTCCAAGTTTCGTGTTTCCCACTAAGTGGCAATGGGCCGTGTTCGGCTGCTTCCTTTTCCCACTCAGTACTGTACACTGGACCGCAATAACTACACTTAAAATTACATGCTTGATTAAAATTAACTTCTACATATCGGGGATTAATATTACCATCAGCACCAGCAGCAAGTACATCATTCCAACCATCAGTACCTACCCAGTCTTCACTACTGCGATAATGTCTATCACTTAAATGTGGACCTTTGGGTGCATCCTCGATGTTCCAACAATACTGACAACCTGATGGACGTTTGCCGGCTAACATCATACGTCTTTGCTCAGCTTTTTCTTTTGTATTGTGTAGTGCAGTTTTGTTTGTTTTTAATTCATTTAGTGGAACAATATGTGTAGGAGGATGATAGCAACTTTGTGTTTTGCCCAACGGCAAATGCATACTTACTTGTAGCCACTTGGCCATACACATAGTCGGACTAATGGCGTTTAGCTTCTTCTTGGCTTCAGCCGCCGCTTCTAAATATGTCTTAGTCATTAGCTGGTTGTCCTAACATTGATTCTTCATAAGTTTCGCCATGTTGTGCTACGTAACATGTGTTCCACCATCCAGATAGCTCAGGAAATGTTTCAACAAAATTTGTGTTCCGTCTGTTGTCAATTTGGTTAAAGTATTGATGAAACATTCTTTGTCTTTTTTCCAACTCTATTTCATTAATGTCGTGTGTGCCATTCATAATCCAACCTAAATCTCTTTTTAGTTTTTGTATTTCATATTTCTTAAATCCGTGTGTCGTTTTCCAATAATTCTCATCCTCTACATTTTGTTCCATAAAGTCAATACAACTTTGAAGCTCTGCAATGAGAGTAGGGTCAAAGGCTGCTAGTTGGGCACTCATCCACAGTGGTTCTCTGAGATATGGAATATCAAACCATACTCTTTGTCTAGGCTTCCTCACAAACTCGGGGTGTTCGAAGTCGCCATTGTTAGGAGGTTTGATGCGTTTTTCAGTCTGATTTAGTTTTCCAAATTGTACTCTGAGATCTAAAATCATTTGCAAGAACTCACGTAGTCTAGGTATACTTAACAGGCTAAATGTGTTTATAAATGTAATTTCAGTACCATAAGTTTCTGTTAATACACGTTTAGTATTTTTCATTAAGAGATCAAAATCTAATCCAGTACGAATATATTCAGCTTGGGCTCCTACACTATCCACGCTTACAAACAAACTAAAGTGTTTACACGCTGGTGCGACATACCAATTATTTCCACTGTCTGGGTTGAACTTATTATCATCTTTCCAAACACGTATTTCTTCTATCTTTTTTAGTTGAGATATAAATTTATCAAATAATTTAGGCTGTGGAGGACACATGTTACTAGTAATACTAAGTTCTAACCCTGCATTGGGATTATTGTTTACATAGTCAAGTACTTTAAACGTATTTTTATCCATGAGCGGTTCTCCGCCTGTCATACGAAATACCTTTAAGTCTTTGTATAAATCAGGCCACCATTTCCAAAATGCTTCTATGTATGGATTATCCTTAGTAGCACCTTTGATTGGCATTAACCCAGCTTCAGTAAGCCAGTCTAAATCATTATGGACAAAGTCATCCATTACAAACGGGCCATGTTCTTTGACCTCGTCATGTATTGCTGTACTCAAGTGTGGACTGCAATACGTACACTTAAAATTACATGCTTGATTAAAATTAACTTCCACATATCGGGGATTAATATTTTCGTCCCACCCGCCTTCTAATACTTCATTCCAGCCATCTGTGCCCACCCATTCTTCACCGCTGCGATAATGTCGATCACTTAGATTTCCCTGATCTTCTACTTTCCAACAATAACTACACCCACTAGGACGTTTGCCTTCAACCATTTGTTTACGCTGTAATGCTTTTTCCTGAGTGTTATGTAGAGCTTTTGGATTATGTTTTAACTCACTTAGTGGTATTTTATGGGTTGGAGGATGATAACAACTTTGTGTGAGACCTTGCGGAAGATGTATACTAACTTGCAACCACTTAGCCATACACATACTAGGACTAATTGCATTTAGTTTTTCTTTTGTTTCTAATGCTGTAGATAGATAATCAGAAGAGTTGCTCATGTTTATTCAATACTATCATTGACTTGGTCTTCACGCACCATTGCGCCTAACCTATGTGGGTTCTTGTATACTGTCTTAAAGAATCTGCTGCCATCACTTCCCATATCTGCAATTTCTAAGTCTAATACTGAACGAAGGTTTTCGCCGATCTCTATAGTTTTTGCTGTTATTTTGTCAATATCCCATAATACACCGGTGTTTACACATAATTCATTTCCGCCCTCAAACTCTGGGAATAACTCAGTCGTAAAGTAATTACTAAGCCAATCAAAGTCACGTACATTTTTCCAATCCCATGCATTACGTTGTATATTAGTCATCTGGCATCCTTGTCTTGCGCCATACATTGCCCAAATGCCATTAGTAATGTCTTGGCCAACACTCATCCACACCATTAACCGCTTATAATTTTCACGATATATGTGTTTGAGTTTTGCAGGGTCAACTACATTACCATCCTCTAACCCCATTTTAACACCTTCACGGAACCCAGCACGCCAAGCCTGTAGTGGGCTACCATTGTTCATTACATCACAATAGATATTGTTCATTTGTACATAATTGATGTTCCAACAAAAGTCAACTTGCGCTCTTTTGTCGCTTGCTGGTGCTGCTTCGTGTGTGCGCATCTTGTTGACTACATCTACTGGCCAACATTTAATTCCACCGTTGCCGTATACTAATCCATTTACAACATTTTTGCCTGCCCAACTAATAACGTCAGATCCCTTGATGCGATCCATGTTGAGTTCCACATTAAAGAAATCTTCACGGACAATATTGTCAGCGTCAACTGTAATGAATCGGTCAGTGTCACTCATAGCAGCGGCGGCTTTATGTGCGGCGTCACTGCCCCATACCCCATGGCTACGTTTTGCCCAAGGTGCTTTTTCCAATAAATCTGCATAATTTTTATCAGCGTTTGGTTCGTCATAACTAATAAAAATAATGTCAAACTCAGTTATTGGTACTATATTACTCAAATTGCAATCTCCTCTTGGGCAAATGTTATATTTCTAATATTATCGGACACTAATATTCTACACTGATTTATGTCAGATTGCAAGTTAAAATTAACTTCCTGCTTCCATCCAATTTTGTCTAGTGGTAATTTTACCGTTGATATTAAATTATTTGGATTTCCGTCTGTTATGTACAGTGTAAGGTCTCTAAAAATTTTATATTCTTGTGGATCTTCAAAGTTACTTCTGATAGTCCATCCATTAGTAGTGTTACTTATAACAAATGTCGGCGCTGCCAGTTGACCATTATTATAAATTTTTGCATGATGACGTTTGTGACTTTTGTTAGTAGTGTATTCAGCACCAACATAGTATTCTCTGAATTTTATACTATAACTTTTAAAAATTCGTCTTGTTAATAACTGTACATCACTTAAACTGCATATTGTACGTAAATGACTCATATCAAAAATTTTATATCCATTGTTTATCAAATCAATAGGGTCAATTTCAAATGTGCTAACAAGTAAATTTGGATTGTTATTCATAATTAAATATAAAACAATTTTACTGTATTCGTCTGACGAGCTTTGCTTTTTTATATGCCGGCTACCAGTCATCCTATATACTGTATCTTGATTAAAATTTACTTCCATTTTCCAGTCGTTGGTGTAGAAAATTACATTAACGTCAGTGGCCCTGTCTCCTATTGTGGAGATCTTGCTAAGTTGGTCTTCGGCGGCTTTAATGGTAAGTTTTTTACTTTTGGGCATCAGTGTTAGTCCATCAACAGTGTCATGAACTACAAACCGTCTTGCATCCAACTCTCCCAACAGTATCTTTTTAGCGTCTGCAGAGTTAGTTGTTATATATGGGTGTTTACTGGGTGATGCTTTATTGGCAACAGAAAGTACACCGCCATCCCATTCTTCATAATAAACGTAAAAGACGACTGGTGCTTTTTTCTTTATTGTTTCACTAAGTAACTGAAAGTCTGAGGGCATCTAATATTTCTTCTGTTATAAATTGTTCATCACCATAATGGATAATTCCAGCAGGTAAGGTATGGTTTTCTATAATAATATTATGGTCTGTTGTGTACCAATTATTGAGCATTTCTGTCCAGTTTTCCGGAATGTCTTGATGCCAAAGCCCTTGGCTTCGGTTGTCTAGATCAAAGAAATTATTTAGTATAACACCTACTTGGTCACCGCAGTCTAGTAAGTGCGTTACCGTATTAGTTAATGTATTTTTGTTAAACGTTTCTGGTTTCTTTTCATTAAACTGGGCCTTATATACATCTCTCCAGTTTTGGAATACTGGATCAGCCATTTTAAACCATTCAATCGCAAGTGGGCTTGAACTATTAAAATACATCAAATGACTATAATAGTCTGGTAACCCATAATGTGATTCAATTTCAAACTTTCTAGTTTTGTTTGCAATAGTATTCCTAAAATTTCTAGCCATTGTTGGCATAGCAACGTCATGATTTTTAAATTGATCCCATAGTATATCAATGTTGACATTTTGAAATAGTATATCATTATCCAAGTATATAGTTTCATCAAAAGGAGAACAGTGGAACATTTGCCACAGGTTCATTCCGTGGAAGCCATCAATATGTGCAGTATTACCAAATCTTAGTTCAGTTACGTAATCAAATACATGCTGGTATTTTTCCGGCACATCATCTAGTTTTCCTTTGTCAACCACCAAACATACTTCAGCATTGGGGTCACATTTTTTAATACTACATGCCAGTGCATAATTGTATTGTAGTTGATCACGTTCAGTATTAATACCAAGTGTGACAAATCCTCTACTCATCTGATACTCCTTGTTGCATTGTCAATGCATGTGACAGATCAGCTATAATTTCATGAGCATGTCTTGACAACGCACGTTTATTCATTACGTGTAAGTTTTCGTTATTGGTTCTTACCAATATATTTTTCCACTGCTCTTGCCGATTATGTGAAAGAAATGTCCAATCTGTTAAATCTTTTACTCGTGTTACATCATCTTTCTGGTCCATGTTGACAAGAGGAATATTTTTAAAATCATGTATAAACGAATCGTTATTAAATCCGTTTAACATGTGTGCTGCGATGCTGACACAAAAATCTGTTCTGAATAAACTAGGCGGAAATTGGTATAGTAAATGATAGTAGTCCCAATTTTCTTTAACATGTGCCCAGATATCAAAAAATATCTTGCTTTCTTGACTTTTATCAAAATATACGGCTGTACTCCACCAATGGTGTATACCAGCTTCATTGAGCGTTTGCTCATTCAAATATGGAGGTGTAAAATCTAAATAACGTGCAGTTCGGTGCATACCCAATGGAATGTCACTATCAAACAAATACTCATAGAAGTCATTTTGTATTAAGTAATCACTATCAACTAGTAATGTTTTATCAAAAGGAGTTAAATTAAAAATATCATTCTTATTTTTGTTACTAAACTGTGCAGCAAACTCAGTCCACGGGCTATCATAATGCTTACGTGGATTTGGATCATGATCGATTTCATGTGTGATTACATAATCAAAGAACAATTCCTGTTGCTCTTCAGGCATACTCTGTTCCATCCAACCTACTGTACCACTGTCAGTGATTAGTGCGACTTGGATGCCGTTCATGTGCAGTTTAGCATACCCAGCAGCAATTGTTGCGAACTGTAAATAGTCAAGCTGACTGTTGTTGTATGCAATAATTGCAACGCCATTCTTACTCATATGTGATTACCAGTCCATTAATTTCTTAACACTTCGAGCTCTATTAACTTTTTCCATTTGTGTTTTGTATTCATTGGTTGCTGCTTGATATGCTTCAATTAATGTGTCAGAGAATTGTTGTAAATCCTCTATCAAAATTGGATTATCTTTAGTATCCAAAATAACACTTGACGTTTTTTTATTTTGCATAAGTGCATTAACAAACCCAATAGTTGAGGCATCAGCTGAAAACGTGCCTTTATCATAATGCACTGTTTGTAATACTTGCATTCTACTTCTAATTTGTCGTTTTTGATTGCCTAGTGTTGTGCGATAATTGGCAAATTCCAATGCCTTTTCTAAACGCTCGTCCATAGATGTCTTCTCCTATACGTATGTTAGTTAACTACTACTATAACTTATTTATAGAAAAAAGTCAAGCTAACTTTTACGCAGGATTGTCATCACCTGTATTAAAACTATTTGTGAGTGTGCATGTTGGCACTGGGTTAACATCAAATTCTGCGGCACCATATGTAACAATATCAGGCATTAACAGACTAACATTAGCAGTAGTAATACCGTCAACAATTTGTTCTAAATGAGTATCTTCAAGTACTAATTTAAAATGAACTTCTGTTCCATTATTTGCCCATTTTCCATATAGCTTAAATCTCATACTTTGATATGCACCACCGTAACCACTGTATCCACTGTATCCAGTATATGCTGTTCCAATACCAGAATATGCACTGCCACTTCCACTAACATAAACGTACTCACTACCAGAACCATAACCGTAGCCATAACCGTAACCATAACCATAGCCACTAATTGTAACTCCACTACTAGTATATAGTAGTCCTTCGTCAGAAGCGCCTGCATCACTACCGTCACCATAAAATGTCGTTAAGTCATAAAATCCCTTGCCTTCACTAGTACCACCTGTTGCAGCAGCACTTTCAAAAACATTATCATATGTAAAGTTTAACTGGCCCATTTCATTTAAAATGTCACTCCAGTTATAGTAACCAGCAGTTGATCCTCCAGTTATATTCATACTAACTCTTAACTGCCCACCACTGTTAAAGAAATACCTTGCATGGTTATAACTATTAAACGTCCACTTGTGTTCGCCGTTTAATGCATTAGCCCAAGAAGCTGTCCTACTGTATGCTGGTCCTGATGGAGTTATAATAAGACTACTAGCATTTGCTGCGTCTACTGTTAAATGGTTATTATTGATCAATAGTGTATTAAATTTTGATTCTACTAAATTTAAATCTTCAGCACGAACTAAAGTATATTTTGTAACATCAGTACGTGCAGTTGGCACATTGAATATCAATATAGTATCAGGTAAAATAGTCCTGTTTGTGCTAACATTTGTGCGTTCAACTAGATGATTTAATCGTTCAGCTGTAATGTCTGTGCCTATTGTAAGTGCATCAGCTACGTTTATGGCGCCCCACCCAAACTTATGGGTTAATGCCCGGTTTGCGTCTGTAGCCGCAGCCGTACTATATTTGTCACCAAATATTTTATTAACGACTTCTGCGACATCATTATATTCAGACGCCAGGACAACGGTATTCGGGCTCGCGGCCATATTATTTTACTCCAACAACTACTTCAATAAAACCGTCAGTGGTTGTATCTTTGGATTCTAAAGATCTTCCTATCACACATCGATAGTCTACTTCATTTGGTAACATTGCTCTTGCATGTCCTTTTGTGTCACTACTAACTAGTCGTTGACCTTTTTTAATTTTACCAACTACCTTGCATGGCACTCTTCCAGCTAACGCAATATAAGGATGGGTGGCATCAGTTCCTGCTGAACTATTCATTTCAAATCCAGGTGCAGTACTTACTACTCCGAACACATCAGCGTCAACATCAAATATTGTTTGTGTAACTTCAGCATCACCACCAATTCTTACAACTGTTCCTGGAGCATATTCTGCGTCTGCTGCATACCGTTCTGCAAGATCCGCATATTCAGCACTTGTGGCTGTGCCTCTAAATTTGTAGTTTGTGGTGTTGTTTAGCTGATATCCAGCTTGTATAACTGGATATTGTGTTGTAAGTGCAGTTACATTATCTTCTAAATACTCAGATGCGTGTGGCGTCCATGCTGTTGTGTCATCAGTTATAATACTAACAATTGCACCATCAACAATAGTCTCAATTGTTTTGTGAAAAGCCAACGCAGTGTCTTGTCTATTTCGATACTCAATTCTAGTATCACCTGCAGGAGCACCAATGGAATACCATCTGCCACTTTCGTACAGCATTAATGTATTTTCTGTTGTGTCATACCAAAGTTGTCCTTCGGTAGGGTTACTAGGCGGTGTTCCGTCAGCATAATTCTCTAATAACTGCAATAAATTTTCATTTAATGCTTCGCCAAACGCTGTGTAATTTTTACCAATAAGTTTTAAACTGGTACTAGTGTTTACTGTCCCATCGTTTACTACTATTTGCGTCTTGGTGCTATCTGAAAAGTCTAATGTATATGGCATGGTTTTTTCCTATTAAATGTCTTGGAAACTAGTTCTTATTCGCAGTGTGTACACCACTTGTATTTTTCTGTTAGCACTTTTTTGCACTGGGTGGAATACAACATGTGTTAGTAGATCACCGTTTGCGCTATAAATTCCTAGTTCATCAAAAACATACGTTCCTGTTTGTGATGTTGCTGTATCTGTTGCATCTTGTCCTGCTGGAACAATATATCCTAATGTACAGGTTACTTCTACATCACTAAATGTATTATTGTCAGTATGTGCTACAACGCTTTTATTATCTGCATCAGCAGCATCTACGTTAGCAGTATGCGTAGGATTAAATAATACACCCGCAGCTGAGCTAGTATTTGGAACCTTATATGTTACTGCACCAAGACCATCTATTGTTGTACCGCCATTACCAAAACGCATAGTTCCGATTTGATGTGTGCTTGTGGCGCCAGCTTTGTTAGATAGCAAATTGGCAATAGCAATGCTCATATTTTCAAAGTTCACAGCATTCCGTCTGCGCACTAGTACTTCACCTGATTCAGGATCCCATATTTTAATATGTCCTTCAATCCCAATCATTGTATTTTCTGTCTGTGATAAACTCATGTCTCTTCTTCCAATTTATAGTATTTATACTTTAAAATACCAGTGATCATATCGATCCTTGACCTGCGCTTCTAATGAAGGCATGTTCGGGTGTAGTACCTGCGGCGGCTAAACTTACGCCGCTATCGTTATAAGCTAACCGTAAATTGTCACCGTAATGTCCAAAGTTTTCTAACACTGGTATTGTTAGTTCGTAATTAACTAAAGCATTTACCGCATGTGCTTGTGCTGATGTACCTCTTGTACCTCTTGTACAATATCGTAAAGTGGCACCTTCGTAAGCACCATACTCTATTCTTTCAGTTCCTATCCAAACAACTCCACTTAGTGGCATACTTGCGAAAACTTGGTTTAAAACAATTTCAGTATCAGTAACAGCGCAACCGAAAGCTAAGAATGTT
>TARA_B110000858_G_scaffold8128_1_pt1 | contig 17068 bp, 19 predicted proteins | sample TARA_B110000858 | Tara Oceans TARA_B110000858 (sample SAMEA4398247) | marine metagenome | biome: Polar Biome; feature: [SRF] surface water layer (ENVO:00010504); material: water (ENVO:00002006), including particulate matter (ENVO:01000060) such as... | depth 5 m | reverse complement strand
AAAGCAAGATGCAATATAGTTTGTTACTGTTGGTACTGGAATTTCTTTTTTCTTAGCTTCATGAGCGCTTATTGCATAAGCCATGACTGCTTCAGAGAATTCTCTGTTATTTACGTAGTGGGGTTTATCTTTTGGTTTGACTTTTACTGTCATGTTATTTTCTCCATAATGTATATTATATCATAGTTTTAGTTAAATGTAAACGATTAATTTATTTTAATTAATTTCACTCTAGTCGTTTACATTTGCCTGTTTTTATGGTATAATATATTAACACCCGGAGCGGTAGAGGTACAGTAATTAATGAAGTACCTTCTTCTCTGCTCTAATATTAATATCATCAGCCGAACTACTTAAAGAGTCTTCATAGTCTTGCATGAGCTCTTCATCTGATCTTGTATCAGGCGGCTTGATAGGGTTATCCATCTTAAGAGCAAATTGTACATATGTATCTTTTATAGACTCTGCTATAGGTACATGCTGTATTATGCTACTCTTAAGTACTTTAAATTGTTTACTTTCTGAGAATGGGAACCATGCTGAAAACTGAACACCACCTAGAAAACTTGGATTCATCTTTACTGGTCTCTCAATAATAAGATTATCTTCGTTCTTTACTGCAAGAAGACCAATGATATCTTCGCCGTTCATGAGTTTAAAATGTCTAATATTTAATGATTCCATATTATTATTTATATGTCTATATCGTGCATCTTATAGTTAAATCTTTCTTTTGAATAGATTTTAATTCTTTCAGCTGCATGTTGTAATGTATAGTTCTTTCGATTCTTCCAATGTAGATCATCAGCAATATCATATATCTTTGTATCTCTTCCATCTTCACTCTTCCTAAGTCCTCGGCCTATCGATTGAAGTACTCTAATCTGACTTTTGCTTGGTGAAGCAAAGATGATATTGTGTAAATTCCTAATGTTAATACCAGTAGAAAAAGTCCCAATACTTGCAACAATAATGGCATCCTTTTCTTTCTCGGTAATCTCACGAACTGATTCTCTTGTGTCGACATCTGTTTCTCCTGATACGTAAAACAGTTTTCTGTCTTTAGGTATTTTAGTTTGTAATAATGAATGTAATGGTTTACCATGTTTATCAACATAGTTAAAAAGTATAAGTGTATTACCTGTTTGATCTAAAGCAAGATTAGATATAAAGTTATTCCTTGGTTCATACCTTACAATAAAGTCTAATTCTTGCTGATATGTTTCTTTTACGATTTGCTTACAATACTCTTCTTTATATTTAAGTATAAGTATGTCAATGTTTAATTGAGCAAGATCATTGTTATCCATTAATTCTTTTGTTGTTGTCACTTTATATACTGGACCAAAGAGTCCTTCTAATACTAACTGATGAGTTTGTGTTCCATCCAATGTTCCAGTAGTACCAATACGATACTTCGCTTCAGTGCATTTTTCTAATATGCTTGTAAGAGACTTTGCTTTAAAATTATGAGCTTCATCTCCTATGACCATACCAAATCCACTAAACCAAGAAGCAGGTAACTTATAAATCGATTGCCAAGTTGATATAATAATTCTTTGAGTTACTCCTATTTTTTCTCGGCCAGAATATATCCTATGACAGTTTTCTTCATGAGACCAAGTATCCTTTCCAGAGTAGTCTCCAAAGTCAGAGTACATTTGCTCTACCAATGATGTTGTAGGTACTATAAGCAAAACACTACCATCAAAAACATCAAGGTAATATCGTATAGCCAAATATATCATTAAACTCTTCCCAGAAGCAGTAGGTGATAGTAATAACGTTTTCTCTTTCGAAAGCGTGTGCGAGAGTCCCTCCAATTGATATCCCCTAGGTGTTATATCAGCTCCGTTCACAGAAAGGGACAGATTTGATAATAGCCCCTCTATGTTAGGCTCTAGGGATGATTCGAGTGCACCGTATTGTGGTGATTCTATCACTTCTAACTTATAATCCCTCACGTCACAAAACTCACGCAAATATTTGTGCAATCCTGTGTATAATGTCTTTTTTCTGCTATCAAATAATCTTATTTTGCCATCCCACATACGATTACGATATGCTGGCATAAATTTATACCCAGGCACGAAGAATTGGAATTGCTCTGATAGTTCCATCTCTATTGATGGATCGGTTTTGATGTTTAAGAAGACTTCATTCTTCTTTTGAATAGTAACTGTATCCATTAGATTCCGCTAGTGAACTTCCTCCACTCAATCATGTTCTTAATTGTTTGGTGTCTCCACTTAACGTTATCTAAAATTTCCTTTAATGTTGAACACATTTCTTCTATGTACTGCATCTTAGCTTGATGTTCTTGTATTAATGGATCAGCATCGTAATATCTGTCCATATCTCCTTTTAAAACAGTAAGACCATTGAGGGGATCATAGTCCCAACCTTTTTCGTCTATTTGTTCTTTTGGCATTTTACCGTTATAATGCATCCACTTGTCTCTTAACAAGACTTTGAATTCAAGTTCAGCTCTCTTAAGCTGTAGTCTATTTACCGAGAGAAGTTCTAGGTATTTACTGTGGAGTTTCGCGGAATCTCTTGATGTCTCATCTAGATTTATTTCATCTATGATGGAATCAGTTTTCCACATTTCTAAGATTTGTTGCAAATTGTTCATACTATTGTTTTATACTATTATATATCTATTATATCATACTTTGTCGTATTTGTAAAGGACTTTATACGAATTCAAAGTTTGTATAATTAAAAGTAATATCCATTTGGACATACTCAATACTTTCTGTCTGAGTATCAAACTCGACTGCAGACATACTTGTTGGAAACACTCCTTTAAATTGAATCTCTTTTACTACATTGTTATGTGATGTTAATATCAAAAGAGTAGCATCAACTTTAAAGTCTTCTGCTGTACTTGTTTGAGCTAAATTATGCATCCAATCAAAAGTTTCAATATAGTTTTCTAAATTCTCAGTTACGTTAATACGTAATGTTAAATCTTCAAAACTAAGTCTATCACCTGTAAATGCTAAATTGACTCCTCTGTATCCTTGCTCAGAAGCTGTCATGCTAACGCCAGGTAATGTAGCTCCAACAGCAAAATATTCTAAGTTTGCGTATTGAGTACTATTGATCTTAAATTGAAATCCGGTAGGACTTAAAAAATTCTTATTTGTAGTTAATGTTGCCATATATCTATTTATATAATAAGAGAGGCTAAATTAATAGCCTCAATACAATTATTTCTCAGTGACGAACTCATTGAACTGTTTAGCAGTCTCAATAATTTGTTCACTCGTTACTTCAACTATCGGTAATGGTGAATCTTTTCCACCAACACCTCCTTGTTCTATACTAAAATAATGTGCATCAACAACGCGTTGAGCATTTGATTCTAATAGACCCTGTGCTAGGTTAAGTAAGTCGGCTCTGATTTCGAACCCTGATTTTGCATTTGACATAATATCCTCCTGTGTGTGTGTATGTCTGTTAATTTATTTAACATATTTATTTATACGCATAAAAAAAGGGACTCCGAAGAGCCCCTTTAAAGAATTAGATTTAACTAACTACGGTTTACACCATAATGTCGTCAACTCTGAAGATTCTGAAGTACTGGTTAGCACGGTTTGTACCGGTGCCATCAGCAGCTACGAATGGATTTGCAACCATACCGTATCTTGTTTTGAATCCCATTCTAGGTTGGAAGTCATTCTCACCAACTGCTTTAACCATTGTTAAAGGTACGTAAGGACAGTAGAACATACCCGCGTCGTACGGATTTGAACCTCTATAACCTACACATACAAAGTCAACAGTAGCATATGGATCGATATAAACTTTAACTCTTCCGTTAAGAACACCAGCAAAAGTATTACCTGTGTCATCAACATTTAAGTTAGCAGCTAGAGCTGGAGTATAATCCAACATTCCAGCAGCAGCCAAAGCTGAAGCAACGTCTGAAGAACAGATAATAAAGTTACCTTTTCCTCTTCTTGTTTCTTTAGCAATAACGTTACATTCTCTTTCGATTTGCATGATAAGACCTTTAAATCTTTCTACCATCCATCTTCCGTCGGAGTCTGTGTTTACATCAAATACACCAGATAAAGCTGTTGAAGTTTGCAAAGCGCCAATTTTAGCTTTTTGCAAAATAGTTCTTACAACTTCTCTGTTGATTTCAGCAAGAATTTCTGCTGATAGGATGTTAGCAAGTTCGCTTTCAGCGTCTAGTCCGTGGACTGCTTTAAGGTCTTGTGCTAATTCCATTGTGTACTCAGCTTTAAGAGCTCTTGACTTAGCTGTGACTGTAGATTTCTCGATTGAGAAAGCCATCTCGCCAAATGCGCCGTCGCCTGACTCTCCAACACCTAGTCTTTCTGCAGCCGAAGTTGCAAGTCCAATACCGTGTGTTGAAATCGTATCAGCTTCATCAGCAATAGTACCATCAGTGTCAGCATCTACTACACCACTTAACCCTGTTGGGTCAGCTTGTTGTGCAGTTGCTCCAGTGAATTCAGTATTAGCTTCATCAAATAAAGCCTCTGTTCCACCCTGAGTTGAGTATTTTGATTTCATTGCAAAGATAAGTCCTGTAGGACCACTCATTGGTTGTACACCAGCGATATCATATGCGATTAAGTTAGGCATTGCTCTACGTACAAGAGAGATTAATACTGGATCAAATGTTCCAATACTTCCACCACCAATGTTATTTGGTGCTGCAGCTTCAGAAATATAATTTCCTTGAGCTTGTACTCTTTCTTCTTGTAGGGCAATTTCCTGATTTTCTAACAATCTAGCTGTTACAGCTTTCTTGTAGTTGTCTGTAATAGGTGTGGCTGACTCGTGCTCGAGTACAGGACCCCACTTTTCCATTAAATTTTTATCTGCGTTAAACATTTCTGTTTCCCCTATTTAGTAAAATTTGTTATAGCTTGAGTGTATTTAGCCATAGACTCAGATACAGTTTCTTCTGAAACAGTTCCTTCGCCTAATAGACTATCAACTTCATCGGCTGTTTCACTAACATCTGATTTGAAGTATGATTCTTTAACAGTTTTCACTTTCATTTCGAAAGATTCTTTGTTATCAAATTCAATATCTTCAACTAAAGATGCTAATTTCTCAGCTTCAGTTTCTGCAAGCCCTGAAGATTGTTCTCTTACTACATTTTGCTTTTCAAAAGCTTGAACAGCATTGTGTAGATTGATATTATCTTCTGTGGTTTTGTTTAAAGTCTCTTCGAGTTCAGTGACTTGTTCGTTGAGGTCATCAACTAAGTCTTCTTTACCTTCAGGTACTTCTATATAGTGTTCTTTGAACACTGACTGAAGTGAAGTCATAAACTCTTCAGCAATTTCAGTCCTAAGACCTTGTGTTACTGCAAGTTCATTATCTTTAACCCATCCTTCAACTACGTAGTTAAGGTATGAATCTACCTTTTCTACTAGTGAAGATTGAACTTCGGATACTTCTTCTTCTAAATTTTGCGCATATTCTGCTTCAAGCCTATCAATTTCTTCGCTTAACTTACTTGTAAGTACCGCTTCGAATATTGCTGATGCTTTTCCACGAAATCCGTCAGAAAGTGTAGCTTCTTCTTTGATGATTGCGTCAATATCTTCATCAAAATCAATAGCTTCAACTTTAGCTTTCGCTTTAGGTTCTGCCATTTTGGATTTAACTGCATCTGCAGCGTCATCGCTTGATTTTACTGAATCTTCTTCGCCATCAATAGTAACTAACTTACTAAACATTTTTTGCGCGTCTTCTTTTTTTGCCTTTTTAAGCATTTCAACTGCTGCTTGAATAACTCCAGCTTTAGTCTTAGGAACTTCGACTTTAGGAGCAGATTCTTTCATCTCCTCTTCTTTGTCGTCGTCATCTTCGTCTTCGCTTTCGTTTTTCTTAGAAGCTTCGTCTAGAGTCTCTTCTGTTTCCTCGTCTAAAATTGTTTCATTTTCAACGAGCTCTTCAGATGATTCTTCTGAGACTAGCTCTTCTTCAACAGTGTCTACTACTTGTTCAGCATTGTTTAAAACGTCGTCTGACATAGTATTCTCCTATGATTTTAGATTTAATTTAGAGAGGAAATTTTTAAAAGCTCTTATTTCAGCTTCTTGCAAATTTTTGCGAGATGCACTTTTAATTTCAGTCTCAATTTCTTCAATATCTTGTTGACGAATTAGCCCATTATCCCATACCCATTCAACACCTTCCATAACTCCATTTACAAACGCACTTGGAGCACTTGGGTCTTGAACAATATCTACAGTTGATAACATAAAGTCATCTCCCACATATTGAGCGCCATTCTTCTGTACAAGACTTCCCATACCACGACTTGATACACCTAGCTTAACACCGCCTTCAAGTAAACCGCTAACGATATTACCCATAGGAGTATTAAGGATTGATGCCTTTCCTACAACATCATTTCCCTGCCAATGCAGATCTGTGATTTTGTGTGAAACTTTATCAAGGTTAACGGTCGGTCCTTCTGGATGATTTAACTCTCCAACCGCTCTCCCTGTTTTAACTTGTTCGGTTACGTATTTTTCTACTGCTTTTTCAAGATTTTTCTTCTCGTAGATACGACCGTTTCTGTTTTTTTGATTTGATTGCATGAAGACGCCTTCGATAAAATAGTGTTTTGAACCATCTTTTCGCGCTTCACAAATCGTTTCTAAATTGTTTTCTACGTATTCTGTTATTAATTTCATTTATTAGATACCTAGTAGTTTTAGCATATCATCTGCTGCTGTTTGAGCTTCTTTCTCGTTCTTATAGTTATTATCAAGAAGTTCTCCATCTACATAGACGGAAAATTTACTGCCTTTTTTAGCAAGTACGACTTCTTTATCTTTTCTCTTACCAGCTTTAAAAGACTTTACAGTCCTTTCGCCACTTGCAAGTTTAACTTTTTCTCTGAGCTCAACAAATGATAGCACGGATTATTATACCTCTGTTTCTTTTTCAGCTGTATTACGCTGAATCATTCCTGATGCTACTTCAATCTTCTTAGCATCAAGAGCGGCAGCCATTTTGTCAGCCATAAGAGAGTTAAACTCTTTATTAGCATTAACATTATCGCCATTACTTAAATTTTTAATCAATTCATTCATTGCCATTATTTTCTTCCTGTTTAGTTATTTATAATATTACGAGTCCCAACGTGGATCTTCTCCATCTGGAACTTCGTTTTCGCCATCTTTATTTTCTTGATCGATTTGTTTTTGAATTTCTTCAATCTCATCTTCAGTCTGACGTAATACGTTTTTACGTATCCACTCATTCGATATATATTTACCTACATATTCGTCTAGGCTAGATAACATATCAAATCTTTCTTTTAACATTTCAGATTCTTTTAACTCCGCAAAGTAATTGTCTTCAATGTAATCAAAGGCTATTTTCTCTTTCCAGACTTTCCAGTCTTCTCGAGTAATAATACCTTTAAGTAAGAGTTGAGTTTTAAGTAGTTGCATGAATAAGTCAGAGAATCTCTTTCTTAATCTATCAATAAACTTCTTAAACTTAACTTCGTCTCTTGTAATTTCAGATGATCTTCCAAGACTAAACTGAGACTCTTGTTCTAATCTATTAACTGGTACATTAAGTGACTTATATAGTTTCTTTTGAAAATATATGATATCATCTATTTGACCTAAGTTTTCGCCACCTGGTAATGTTGTGATTTCTGTTCCTCTTCCACCTTCTCTTCGTGGTAAGAAGAAATCTTCTAGCATACTCATATGCTTTTTATCGTCTTTGATATCACCTGTATTCGCATCATATACCAATTTATTTCTATATTGATTCATAATACCTCTGAGGTATTCTTCAGCTTTACCTTTAGGTAAGTTACCAACATCAATATAAAATATTCTTCTTTCTGGAGCTCGTGATATCCTATAGATAACAACAGAGTCTTCCAGCATTCTTAATTGATTAACTGGTTTTAAAGCTTTATGCAAATATGATAATATTCGTTTACGACTTGGATCCATCATTCCTGATGTACAATAAGCGATTGCGTCAGGATATATTTTTAAACCCTGTTCACCACCATTCATTGTTTTGTCTTCGAACAAAAAGAACTCATCAACTTTCTTAATAAGTTTTGCTCCTGTCTTAGGATCAATTACTTCTTCGACCTCTTTCACCTTTCTTAATTTGGTAGGATCGATATACCTAAGTTCTGCTATACCCTTCTTAGGATTTTCACTATTGATAATAATATGATATGGTAATCTACCATCAACATACCATCTTCTGAAAATCTCATGAGCATATGAATTAAAACCTAAAAGAGATAAAACAGCTTCAAATTCGTGTTTAATCGACTCTTTAATTTTATCAGATACTTCTAGCTCATCTAAAATAATATTAACAGGTGAATCCTCGTTGTCTCCAACAATTGCTTCGTTAATAATATCTTCAACTGCTGCATCGCATTCGGGTTGTGAAGCGATGTCTCTATATTTCATCATTAAATCATTGTCATTCTTGGCCTTTTCGCCATCCATGTCAATGTACGCACCAAAGTGCCCACCAGCTTGTATAACGCCAGCGCCGTCGTCACCATCAGTTTTTGGTACAAATGAAGGAAAGTCTTTTCCTTTTGTACTACTTTTCCGATTGATTTCGAATCCAAAAAATTCTGCCATAATTTACCTCATACTATCGGAGGGGACATTATATCCCCTCTTCTAATATTATTTATATACCTACGAAGTAGTGTCTGATTCCCAGTATTGTACCTGGAACTCAACTGTGAACTCTTCAATAGTATTTTCTGAATCATAACTTACTTCTATCTCAGAAACGTTAGTAGGAAATAGACCTCTAAAGTCATACTTCTTAGTAACTTCTCCAGCTTTATTCAATTGTTCAACAATTGCATCAGCTTGATAGTCAGTAGGATTAGATAATCCTGTGTTTGAGTTATTATTATTAATACCATTCATCCAACGTTCCATAGCGTTACGAACCTCAAAACCAGTGTCATTAATGACAGTGATTGTCCAAGGATCAAATGTTCTGTCACCAGCTATTTGCAATGTTCTACCTCTGAATAATACAGGGATAGGTGCAATAATTGATGCAGGCATTTGAGCTGTTTTACACATAAAGGATGTAAGTTCTACATCTCCTTGTGCGTAACTCGGATAGTTCATAGTTACCTTGAAAAGGTTGGATCTTGCTCCACCGCCTACTAGTTTAGATTTAAAATCATCTACGCCTAAAATTGCCATGTGTTAGTCCTCCTATGAACCTGAGATCTCGGAGAATTCTACTCCGGATCTGGTTGCTACAAAGTTCAATGATATGAAGTTAATAGATCTGCTTGGCTTGATATAGATATCTGCCACAAATTTATTACCATCGATCACTGCGCTAGTATTGTTAGTGTTATCACAGATTACTGAAAAATCTGTAAGTCCACGTCTACCTTTGACGTCTCTTAAGAACGGTTCAACTAAGTTTCTGAACTGTGCTCTTGTAAATTCGTCGTTAAATTCGAATAGTTGCGCTTTAGCTGCTGTGCTAACCGCTTTTTCTAATGCGATAAAAAGTCTACGTACATTTATTCTATCGAATGCTGAAGGTCTACTTAATAAAGTTTTGTCACCAAATAATAATGTACCTTGTCCAGGTAGTGATACTATTGGGTTGACTCTTGCTTTATATAAAGAATCCCTGTCTGCTTTCTTAGGATTAAATGCTAATTTAGTTACTCCTAAAAGTTGACCTCTGTTTACGCCGGCCGGTGAGAACCATGCATCTGCTACTGAATCAGTATTAGCGCATAATCCCGCGTGGTGTCCTGCTGCTCCAATCCATCGGTATACGTCGTTATATTTGTCGTATACATAAACGGCTGTTGAGTCGCAAGATGCGTAAGAAGTAGATGTTAAACCGTCTGCAAATGCTTTCACATCAGCTGCTGGTGTAGAACTACCTACAGTGTCCTCTATTGGTGGAGATATAAACGCCATACAATCTTTTCTTAGATTTACTATTGATATTAAATCTTCTGCTATAGCTTCTGCGCCATTGGCGTCAGGAGTAGCAAATAATAGATTTACATCAACAGTGTCTGCATCTTCTAAAAGATCATATCCTGTTTGAATCTCTCCAACTGTTGGAGCGTTATCGTCTGAGCCACCACTAAGTGAGTGCTCGATTGCTGCTGTGTTTACAGTAAAAGTTGTGTTAGAAGCAATTGTTTCGCCAGCATCAGTTAAACTTGTGTCATGATCTGCCCACCAAATATACTCGGATGTAGAATTAATTACATCTTTGTAGAAATTAGTAGTACCATCACTATTCTTAGCATCTGAACCTTGCGATACAAATGCGAATGTTTCTAATACTGTTCCTGGTGTACCTGAAATAGCTCCATCCTCATCAACGACTGCAACATGCACTTCGTCTTTTGCGGTTGTTTTGCCCTGGTCGATCGCATATTGCGAAGTTCCTGGAGCAGCATCAAAATTAGCAGCATAAGTCCAACCACTAAAACTAGTGATTCCTTCTGTTACCATTGATACTTTTAAGCTATTACCTAAATCACCTGGATATTTTGCTACCCAATTACCCTTACTTAGACTTCCATCAGCATAATTATTCACGTAGTCATCATTATTTTTTATCAGCTGTCCTGAACCATCTGCAGTCGCGTTGTCGTGACCTGATGCTACTCGAACTACTTTTAGCGCGTTTCCGTACTTTAAAAATGACGCTGCTACTAAAAAGTATTTTGCTGTATTGTTGTCTGGTTTACCAAATGTTTCGGCAAGTTCATTTTCAGAACCTACTGTAACCACTTGACTAACCGGACCCCAGTTGAATGAGCCTGCAAATCCACCAATACTGGTTGATACTGCGGGGACCACATTCGTAGCGTCGATCTCATTGACCTGAACGCCTGGTGATACTTGAAATGCCATCGCTTTGTCCTCTATGTTTTGAGTTAGTTAATATGTTTCATAATAAGAATATTCAATATAGTTATTTATAATATAATGATACTCATCTACCAAATGTCTTTATCTTTAAACATGTTTATAAATTGTTTAGTTATTCCTCCAACGTATCTTTCAATACCCTGAAGTCCTGGATTAGAGTTAACTTCTAAACAATATGGTTTGTCTTTTTCTCTGTCATCAGCTGGTAATAAATCTATTCCTGCTAACCTTGTACCAAATATTCTTGCTATTCTTAGTGATTCTTCTTCTTCCATCTTTGTAAGCTTTATTTCAGAACCTTTGGCTCCAAGCGATACATTACTTCTGCCGTCTCCACTAATAACTTCTCTCTTCATAGCTCCAAGTATTTTGTCTTCGCAAACTAAAACTCTAATATCATAATCAATAGGTACAAACTCTTGAATGATAAGTGGTAAATGTTTATTATAGAGAAGAATCATTTGTACAAGAGCTCTTAAAGATCTCATACTTTCTACAATAACTACTCCTACTCCTGTTTGAGTACCAGTAGATGATTTAAGAACAATAGGAAACTTTGTTTTAAGTTTTTCAACTGCTTCTTCAACTTCAGCTGAATGAGTAATAGGAACTGTTTTTGGAGTACGAATATCGTTCTTTATCATTTTTAGATAACTAAAATATTTACTACTACATAAATCAAAAGCTTCAGTATCGTTTATAAGAGTATAACCATACATTTCTAAGCTTTTCATCTCATCAAACCAATTACGATTACCTGTAAATCCTATAGTACCTAAGCCTCTTGGCATAATCAATGTTTTTTCTGGGTGTATTAATATAGGTTTTTGTTTCTTTTTATTTCCCTTATCATCAGGTTGAATAACAAGACCTTCTTTATCAAACGCGTATGATACAACTAAATGGCTATCTCCGTCTTTTGTTATTTCTAATCCTGGAAAATCTGCAGTATGAACTGTGATTCCTTGTTTCTTAGCCTGATCAACAAAAAGTAATTGATTACCAGAATCCTTTGAATCAGTATCTCTTACGTGAGCTTGTGAATGTGTTATTATTAGTATTTCGTATTTCATATGTTATTACCTGTCCATTTTTGTTCGAACCAGGTGTTCCCATCAGTGTCTTTAGTATATTTATCATTTTCGTAGTTCCCACTGTCAACAAATCCAAATGGTAACATATCATCTTGTATAGCTGCTAATCTTTCTCTATATAACATATCTTTCATATTAATATTTGTAAGTGATTCAAAAATATCAGTTGTTGTAAACCATGCAAAGAGAACTAAGTTCATCATAAGATCATCATGATTTGGACCAACAGCCATATAACTACTTCCTTTACTTACAAAGGTACTCATCTCTATTATCGTTTGAGCATCATTTATTTTAAGCTTACCTTGTTCAATTAAATCTTTTATCGTTGAACAACCAATACGTTTTACTCTTCTTGTCATTGTAGCACCAAGAGCATTTGCTTTAATACTTGATTCTACAAACATATGTTCATATTCTAAATCGTAGTAAAGACCATTACATACAACTCCACCTTGATCGTTACTTTCTACAATAACATAAGCTTCATTATATAAATTAGCATACTTGTATATAATATCTGGTAAAAGCATTGGAGATATATTATTATCTCTAAAAATAGCAACTTGATTAAATGGTTGAACACTTACATCAATAATTGTAAATGTGCTATAGTCTTGATTTCTTCCTTTCGAAACGTCTACGCACATAACATATTCTGCTTCTGCTTTTGGTTGTTCATATATAAAGATATTTTCTTTTATAAATTCAGGCTCTACGCTTTGTTGAGCTAATAAATAATTAGCACCTATAAGAGTGTTACCTCTTCCATGAAATGTATTACCAAATTCTTGTTCAAACTGTAATTCCGATGTATTCGCTACAGTTTGTTTTTTCCAAGCATCATCTCTTCCTGGAACATCCCACCAATCTACTCGAAATGGTACAAACTCATTTGTTTTCTGCATTGCGCCTTCCCATAGTTTATGGTATACATTACCAATTCCATTAGCTGTTGATGTAATTACAATTTGAGTATCTTTACCAGCAGAGACTACTGGATATGTAGAAGTATAAAACTGCGCATCATTTTCTACGAATGCAAACTCATCTAAAAACAATAAGTTAATAGATAAACCACGAATAGAACTACCACTTGTAGCAGCTGCTAATATCTTTGAGTTATTACTAAATTCAATACTTCCTTTATTTAAAGCTTTGCATCCTGGTTGTAAAAAGAAAGGTAAGTTCTCTAATGCTAATGTAATACGAGCTAACATCTCTCTTGCCACTGCACCTTTGTTTGCTAATATTGCAATTGTCTTTTCTGGATGAAACACTGCATACCATAAGAGATATACAACTGACGATATTGATTTACCACTTTGTCGACAAGCTAAAACAATAGAAAATCTATTATCTTTAAAATGATCAAACATTTCTTCTTGGTATGGATAAAGATTAAATGGTACTAATCCTTCATCAAGTGATATAATCTTTACGTGTGCTTTTGCAAAGTATGCTGGGTCTTGCATACATCTTTGATATTCGAGTATTTCTTCTTTTGTAAAAGACGTTTGAACACCGTCTCTTTTTACGTTTGGATTACCTAGGTAACCAAACTCATTATTCTTTATTGACTGTTGCATCGATTACATTATCTTGATTTAATAACATTCTTTGTAGATCAGTAGTACTTCCTACAAACATATTATTATTTGTCACATTCTTTGCGTCTTCACGTTCTTCTTTTGTTAAATCTTTTTTCTGTTTTTGCAGATCCATAAGATTCTTTGTGACATCACTTATATTTTTTATTGTTTGCGAAAGAACTTCAAACGCTCTTGGATGTTCTGATTCTATTGCAAGTTCAGATAATACATCCATTGACCTTGTACCATTATAGATAAGATCTTTATATGTCTTACGAGAAAAATCATAATCGTCTTTTATGTCTTTATCTATTTTAACAGGTCTATTTTTTTCTACAGTTGGCAAATTCTTTTCTAAACTTGCTGCCATCTTTTCTCGCTTATCCATTATTCAGTACCATCCTGTGTAATTGTAGTTGTGACTGTAAAGCTATCAGCATTATCAGTTGCTCCAACTGTAAAGTCCATTTCTTCAAAGAGCTTTGTAGTTGTTACTGCGTCATGAAAGTCAAGATTAACTTCTCGTATAATTGCTTGATCAGCTGTTGGTCCAAAGAACTTCATCTTCATAACAAAATCTAATTGATAGATAAGTACTCTTCTTTCTTGAAAGTCTCCTTCATATTGATCATCAATTGTTACACCACCAAGTATAACAGAAACATCTTGCTTATAAGCAAATCCTGTAACTGGAGTAATTGTAACATTATATTCTGGTTGAAAGTATGGTAGTATCTGTTCGACAATTTGAAGTCCATCATCTTGATTCTTTGCCATAATAAACAATGACATGGCAATATCATATGATGTATGATGCTTTATTGTTTTCTTTTTACCGACGTCTGAAGCATGTGTCTCAACAATTTTATTCATCTTGTTAAGTTTTTGAGTAGTGTCAAGAGATATCCCAGTCATTTCAAAAGCCATTCTTGGAAGCTTAATACTCATTTGAGCATCAAATCCAGTCTCTTGATCGAGACGTGCTAAGAACTTTTGTTTAGGTCCATAGGCTAATGGAACTCTTACTTGATTAAGTACACTTCCGTCAGCAGCTTTACGTATAACTTTAAGATTATTAAATAAAGTACCAAACACTGCTACAGATTTTCTCATTGTAGCATTATAGAAATGATCACCAAACATTAGTATGTCTCCGATGGATCACCAAATGGATTTGACTCAGAAAAGTCTATAAATCCATCAGCATCTAATTCAAAATCAATGTTTTGAGCAGCTTCATCAGCAGCCCAAGAAGTTCCTGTTGTATCTGTTAAGTCGCTATATATTGTAGCAATCGTACCTGTATATGTCGATGTTAGACCCGTAACAGTTCCACCTACTGTAAAGTCTTTTGCAGTTGTTGTTCCGGAAGCTCCAATATTAGATATCCAAAGCTTACTTGATGTATCTGATGATTTAGTTCTTTGTTGAACCTCACCAAATACTTTGACTGGAGATACATGTGCAGGTGTTAACGCAGCTGTTGAGCCCATACCACTATGATTTGGACAATAATAATATAAGGTCGGCGTTGTAGCCGATACAGTTATAACAGTTTTTGCTCCAGCACTACCAGGAGTTCCACTTGTTACTACACCTGTAGTATATTCTGAACCACTTGCATGAGAACCATTAGCTGTTGTACTTAACTTAAATGGATGTCCTGTATTCGAGGAAGCTGATTGGTCAAAGGTTACAACTGAACCTATTGGTAAAGTTAAAGCAGGATATATACTAGCGTCTAAATAAAATGCTCCACTCGTAACTGTCACAGCCTTATTGACTGCTGTAGTATCAAAGCTTACTAATTGTTCTATTATTTCGCCAACTTCAAAGTGATTACCACTCGTAATAGTAACATTCATTGGAAGTTGATATGCTGATTTTGCAGTTGCTTCATCAATACCAGTAATACCTGTTTCGAAGTCTTCGTCATTGTATTCAAACAATGTACATTGCATTTTATATACTGGTAAGTTAGAGAGCTGATAAAACGGAGAATCATCTTCTACATATGAGATCTCAAAGAATGAGTTTGTCATAGGTAAGAATATAAGATCGCCTTCTTGAGGTCTTGGGTCTATTGAATTATCTGAAAAGACACCAACTCGTGTTTCCCATCTTCTTCGTGATACAATAAATGTTGCATCGTCTCGAACTTCTAAACCAAACTTAGCGTATAAATCTCCTGAACCTTCGAAGCCTTCAGTATTTTCAATATACATTTCTAAAAGATATGCATCATCGAATTTTGAAGCGGGATCTTCGCCAAGTATCGCATCTCGATTTACAAGAGTACGTGGAATGTAATAGACATCTTGTCCATATATTCCGAGTGATTCTATTATCAGGTCTTCGTAAAGATTTTGTTCACTCTTTACAGCCTGAGAAAAGTATACTGATCGAGGCATGTTTTATCCTACCATGAAGTCGACTGGTTGTTCCCAATTAAGTCTTGCTTCTTCTTCTAATTTGGTAATTTCTTCTGTTGCATCATCAAACATTTGACGACCATTAAACGTTACGCCACCTGGCATAACCATTCCTTCGAACTTAATTAAATTAGTTCCCCATTGTCTTTTGATTAATGCTGTTGCATATCTTTTTAAGAAGTAATCATTATATACATCAGTGTAAGTGTTTGGATCGATAATTCGATAACACTCAACAACTAAGTAATCTCCTTTAAGAACTTCTTTATCCCAATCCATAAAAATATCTAATTTATTCTGATGTTTGTCAAAGTTAATATGTTTATCATCTGAATCGATTACTGTATCTAAAAGAGAAAGATATTGTTGACTCATAACATATTCTGTTAAGTTACCCATAAAGCCAACTGAATGTAAATCGTTTAAATGAATCTGATATCGTATATCAAACATATCGCTTGAACTTACAGTATCACGAATTGGCATGACTCTTACAACGTCTGTAATAAGATTTGGTACTGTGATATATCCATTTTCAATATCTCCTTTTGAGATACTTGATATCACAGCAGTTGAACTTGAAGTTCCACCTGTAATTGTTTCTGCCGCAGCAAATTGTTTGTTTAAATCTTTTGGTCGATTATATGTAATGATACTACCTGATACTGTTTTGACAACAGCTTTTGCGCCAGATGTTCCACCTGTAATTGTTTCACCTACTGTAAAATTAGTTGCAATTGCAGCCGTTAACGTTAAAGATGAATTAGTAACTTCATGTTTTAAATAAAATTTCTCAATGGAATCTGCATGGTATGTTTGATAGAATTGTAGAGCTTCGTCTATTCTATCGTCTACCTGATCTTCATCAACATTTATTTCAATCACTGGTGAACCAAGTGATCGTAAACAATAATCTATAAGGGTTGTTCTGCTATTTGGTTGGGCCATAATTAATTCCTATTATATTCTATTTATAATAGTTTATACTTCAGATGTAG
>TARA_B110000858_G_scaffold44168_1_pt1 | contig 17134 bp, 14 predicted proteins | sample TARA_B110000858 | Tara Oceans TARA_B110000858 (sample SAMEA4398247) | marine metagenome | biome: Polar Biome; feature: [SRF] surface water layer (ENVO:00010504); material: water (ENVO:00002006), including particulate matter (ENVO:01000060) such as... | depth 5 m | reverse complement strand
GCGTGGACTACAACCCCCTGGACGCTACCTTCGAACACTGCTTTAACGGTGGGTAAAAATATTGATTATATAGCCATTCAAACCTTTAACCAATATACTTTCAAGCCCATACGAGTCATTCTTGCAAAGGCCTTGGTTTCAAAACAATTTGGTAAAAAATATATCCTTAAGGATACTTTAGAAGAATATAACCCTGGAGATAAAAATATTCCTTACTGCATCGAAAATGAGGTAAAAGGAAATGAATTACTTGAGATTCGATATGAACAGTTATGGACAAATTCACCATTGCCACTGGATCATCCGGAAAATGCCTTCCGAGTGATCGCTGGTGATTTTGTAACCACTGAAGATGGAACAGGAATTGTTCATACAGCTCCCACTTTTGGGGCAGATGATGCCAAAGTTGCCAAAGAAGCTAGTCCAGAAGTGCCTCCATTATTAGTCATAGATAAAAATCGTAATGCTGTGCCTTTAGTAGATTTACAAGGACGCTTTAGAAAAGAGGTAGGCCCCTTAGGAGGTCGTTTTGTGAAAAATGAATACTATCCTGAAGGTGAGGCCCCAGTGCGCTCAACAGATGTAGAGATTGCCATCCAGCTTAAAGAAGAAAATCGTGCCTTTAAAGTTGAAAAATACGTTCACTCATATCCAAATTGTTGGAGAACTGATAAGCCAATCTTATACTATCCTCTAGATTCTTGGTTTATTAAGGTAACTGATGTTAGAGATCAAATGGTTGAACTCAATAAAGAAATTAACTGGAAACCGAAATCTACTGGAGAGGGTCGATTTGGAAATTGGCTTTCCAATGCAAATGATTGGAATCTTTCAAGATCACGTTTTTGGGGAATTCCATTACCCGTGTGGCGTTCAGATGATGGTCAAGAAATAAAAGTAATGGGCTCCATTGCTGAACTTAAAGAAGCAATAGATCATTCAGTAACCAAGGGCATGATGCAAGAGAATCCTTTTAAAAATTTTAAGGAAGGTGACTTTTCAGATGACAATTATAGTCAGATAGATTTACACAAAAATATTGTGGATCAAATCGTATTATGCAGTCCTAAAGGACAACCTTTGCGTCGTGAATCTGATTTAATTGATGTCTGGTTTGACTCAGGCGCAATGCCATATGCACAATGGCACTACCCTTTTGAAAATAAAGAAAAAATTGATTCAGGAGAACGCTTCCCTGCAGATTATATCGCAGAGGGTGTGGATCAAACAAGAGGTTGGTTTTATACTCTTCATGCAATATCTACACTTATTTTTGGTCAAAAAGCTTATAAAAATGTTGTTTCCAATGGATTGGTTTTAGATAAATCAGGCCAAAAAATGTCCAAGCGTTTGGGTAATGCTGTAGATCCCTTTAAAATATTAGATCAATTTGGCGCTGATGCCACCCGATGGTATATGATCTCTAATGCAAATCCCTGGGATAATTTAAAGTTTGATGCAGACGGTATTGCAGAAGTGCAACGTAAGTTTTTTGGAACACTTTACAACACCTATTCTTTTTTCAGCTTATATGCCAACATAGACGCCTTTGATCCAAAAAAAGAAACAATTGTAACTTTTGAAAATAGAGCTGAATTAGATCGTTGGATCTTGTCAGAATTACATAGCTTAATTCAAACGGTAGACGCTGCATACGAAAACTATGAGCCTACAAAAGCCTGTAGAGAGATCTCTGATTTTGTACAAGAAAAATTAAGCAACTGGTATGTCCGACTTTGCCGAAGAAGATTCTGGAAAGGGGAATACGGAACAGATAAAATCGCTGCCTATCAAACGCTTTGGGAATGTTTACTTACTGTTTCAAAACTCGCAGCCCCTATAGCACCCTTTTTTACAGATCGTTTATATCAAGATTTGACTCAAAAAACGAAATCGATACATTTAACTGATTTCCCAAAAGCAAATACTGATCTTATTGATGTTGATTTAGAAAATCAAATCAATACAGCTAGAACCATAACTTCATTAGCTTTATCGCTTCGTAAGAAAGAACAAATACGGGTTCGACAACCGCTTCAAAAAATGATTATTCCTGTTAAAAATAAGGATGATCGAAAACGAATCGAAAAAATAATAGATCAACTTAAAGGAGAAATAAACATCAAAACCGTTGAACTTCTGGATGATGAAAACTCTCTCTTAGTAAAAGAAATCAAACCCAACTTTAAAGCTTTGGGGCCTCGATTTGGAAAAGAGGTCAAAGCAATAGTAGAACTCATTAAAGGTTTGAATGAAAAACAAGTAAATGAGTTAGAAGGAAAAGGAACCCTGGAAATACAACTAAACGAAAAAAACCTTACTTTAGAACGTTCGGACATAGAAGTCTCCTTCAAAGATATTGAAGGTTGGCAAGTTGCTCAAGGCAGAGGTATGACTGTAGCCCTTGACATGACTCTCACGCCCGAATTAATTCAAGAAGGTCTTGCAAGAGAACTAGTCAACAGAATTCAAAATTTCAGAAAAGATAGTGGTCTAGAGGTGACAGATAAAATTGCAATTTCTTTGAAAAAAGAACCCCAATTAGAGGCTGTGGTTTCAAAAAATAAAAGTTATATATTATCCGAAACACTAGCTGATAATTTAACTTTTGATCCTAATTTAAGTGACGGTTTAACTCTTGAATTTGAAAAAATAAAAACCATATTAAGAATAAAAAAAATATCCTCATGAACGAAAAAATAAAATATAGCGACGCAGAACTCCAAGAGTTTAAAACTTTGATTGAAGATAAAATTGAAAGTGCACGACTAGATCTTGACTTATTAAGAAGTTCCTATATGAACGATGGGAACAATGGAACAGAAGATACTGCGCCTACCTTTAAAGCATTTGAAGAAGGCTCTGAAACAATGTCCAAAGAAGCGAATACACAATTGGCCATTCGTCAAGAAAAATTTATTCGAGATCTTAAAAACGCCTTGATTAGAATTGAAAATAAAACCTATGGCGTTTGCCGAGTTACTAGTAAGCTAATCAATAAAAAGCGTTTATTTCTTGTTCCCCATGCTACCCTGAGTATAGAAGCAAAAAACATGCAAAAATAAGCAATCAAACCCAATTATTCTGGATAACAATAAAACATATCTTAACCTTAAAAGGGCTTTAGTAATTATCATTGGTGTAGTCTTAATTGACCAGTGCAGTAAATTTTATATCAAGCTAAATTATCCCCTTTCAAGCTACGGAGTTCCTCCAATTATAGATTGGGGATTTTTTAAATTATTGTTTGTTGAAAACAAAGGTATGGCTATGGGAACAAAATTTAATGACATCCTTCCCTTTATTGAAGAGGATTCTGCAAAACTTTTTTTAACGCTCTTTCGATTGATAGCAATTCTAGGCTTAGGCTATTGGTTATTGGACTCGATAAAAAAAAATAGCCCTATACTATTAAGCTGTGCTCTTGCTTTAATTTTTGCAGGCGCATTAGGAAATATTATTGATTCAGTATTTTACGGATTTATCTTTTCAGATAGTTATAATTCAGTTGCCACTCTCTTTCCTCTAGAAGGGGGATATGCTCCTTTATTTTATGGCCATGTTGTAGATATGCTTCAATTTCCCCTAGTAGAATGGACCTGGCCAAACTGGGTTCCAGTTTTAGGTGGAGATACCTTTTTGTTTTTTCAATACATCTTTAATATTGCCGATACTGCCATAAGTACAGGAGTGGGAATATTGATTGTTTTCAATAAGAAAATCTTTAAAGAAGAACCCCTTAAAACGATTGAATCTTTCGAGGAGTAACACAATAGTCTAATTGAACGTCTTCCTCTCGAATTCCTTTAATATGATCTACAGGATCAAAAAAAGAAAGTCCAATTTTCACTACATCTCTTTTACAGTTTTTCAAAAAAGTGTCATAAAACCCTTTTCCATAGCCTACTCTGTTTCCTTTTTTATCATAGCTCAATAAAGGAACAAAAACAACTTCTAAAAGCTCCGGGGCTATCTTAATTCCACTTTCTGGCTCTGATATTCCCCATCTGTTTTCAATTATTTTTGTGCCATCGGTCAATAAAATGTGTTCTAAAATATTACTTCCAAGAGTTTTAGGTAAAACCACTTGCTTGTCTCTCCCTTGAAGCAGGGTTAAAATTAGTGTTGTGTCCACCTCAGCTTTTGAAGCAATGGGTAAGAACAAATGAAAATATTCAAACTCCCATATAGGAAGCTTTAAACACTGATTGGCTATGGCCAAACTATGATTATCTTGAATTTCTGGAGCAAGTGCTGAACGTTTTTTTGAAAAAAAAATACGTAAGCCTTCTTTTGAATTATTCATTAATAATAATTGATTGAAATAACAGTTTCTTTACCCAAAGAAAATCAATATTTTCGTAATGTGAAATCAGATCTCTTTGAAATTCAATTAAAAAGCCTTCCGCAAGTAGCAGGGGTCTATCAATATTTTGATAAATCTGATCGTGTAATCTATGTAGGAAAGGCTAAAAACCTGAAAAAACGAGTTAGCTCCTACTTCAATAAAGTTCATGACAACAGAAAAACTGCTGTTTTAGTAAAAAATATTATTCGTATTGAACATATTGTTGTTGAGACCGAAATGGATGCACTCCTTTTGGAAAACAACCTCATCAAAAAATATCAACCACGATATAATGTCTTACTTAAAGATGATAAAACATATCCTTGGATTTGTATTAAAAAGGAACCTTTTCCACGTATTTTTTACACTCGAAGAGTTATAAAAGATGGTTCTGAATACTTCGGCCCTTATACCAACATGAAAACCGTAATGACACTGTTGGGGTTGGTCCGGACACTCTATCCCTTAAGAAGTTGCAAATTTGATTTAAGCGATGAAAAAGTTAATGCTGAAAAATATAAAGTCTGCTTAGAATATCACATGGGAAATTGTTTAGCCCCATGTACTAAACAAATTGAAGCGGAAGTCTATGATAATAATATCAAAGCGATCCGAGAAATCATAAAAGGAAACTTTAAAGAGTCTATTCAAGGGTTTAAAAAACAAATGGATTCTTTTGCCGCAGAAATGGAATTTGAAAAAGCTCAAACGATAAAAGAGAAAATCGAATCCCTAAAGAATTATCAAGCAAAATCTACTATTGTAAATTCTAAGATTAATAATGTCGATGTCTTTAGTATAGTCTCTGACGAAAGTTATGGATATGTCAATTTCATTCAAGTTTCCCATGGAGCCATCATACGATCACATACCCTAGAAATAAAAAAGAAGCTAGATGAAACAGATGCCACCTTGTTACAATTAGGGGTTATAGAGATTCGACAATTATTCTTTAGTTCGGCTAAAGAAATATTTTTATCAGAAGCCGTTGCCCTTGGGGACGATCTAAAAGTAACCGTTCCACTAATGGGAGATAAAAGAAAACTTGTTGATCTTTCCATTCGAAATGCAAAATTCTTCAGAATGGAACGCTTCAAACAAATGAAAATTGTGGATCCTGAACGACATACGTCTAGAATCATGAGCCAAATGAAAACAGATTTAAGGCTGCCAAAGGAACCCTATCACATAGAGTGTTTTGACAACTCGAATATTCAAGGATCGAATCCTGTTGCCGCATGTGTTGTTTTTAAAAATGGAAAACCAAATAAGAAAGATTACCGCCACTACAACATAAAAACAGTAGAAGGTCCTGACGATTTTGCTTCTATGGAGGAAGTGGTTTACAGGCGATACAAGCGCTTACTTGAAGAAGAAGCTTCATTACCTCAACTTATTGTGATTGACGGAGGAAAAGGCCAACTTTCCTCTGCAGTAAAAAGTTTAGATTTACTTGGATTAAGAGGGAAAATATCTATTGTTGGAATTGCCAAACGACTGGAAGAAATATACTTCCCTGAAGACTCTATTCCCCTATATTTAGATAAAAGATCTGAAAGTCTAAAAGTCTTACAACGTGCACGTGACGAGGCACATCGTTTTGGAGTTACTTTTCACAGACAAAAAAGAAGCAAAGGAAGCCTAAACTCTAAACTAGATCAAATCACAGGAATTGGTCCTGCAACGCGTGATAAATTATTAATCCATTTTAAATCCTTAAAAAGAATCAGAGAAGCCTCAAAAGATGAATTAGAAAAAATATTAGGAAAGCAAAATGGCTCAAAAATATATATAAGCTTACATTCTAAACTAATCATTTAACATTTTATAAACGTTACCTCTATATAACGCACACAAGGAATTGTTATCTTTGAACTATGATTAAAAAGTTAATATTTATATTATTTTTTGGTGTTTTATCAAGCCATTCACAATCTACTTCATCAGATTTGATTGCTTCTTCTCCCTTTCAAGAGGGAGAGTGGTTTCAATTACGTATTCATTATGGTTTGCTAAACGCAAGTTATGCCACTTTATCTCTAGATCGCGACACGATAAATGGTAACCCTGTTTTTCATGCCAAAGCCTTTGGAGAAACTTCTGGAATTGCTCGTTGGTTTTTTAAAGTAGAAGATTATTACGAAAGCTATTTTGATCAAACAACAATTTTACCATACAAGTTCATCAGAGATATCAATGAAGGTGGATACACTAAAAGTATAGAGATTGATTTTAATCATGAGCTTAAAAAAGCAAAAGTAAATAACAAAAAGAAAAAAGTAATTACAGAATTTGAAATTCAACCCAATGTTCAAGATTTGATTTCTTGTTTTTACTATTTGCGAAACTTTTATCCTAATGAAGACATTGGAATTAATGAAAGCTTTGACATTAACATGTTTTTTGATCAAGAAAACTATGTGTTTAAACTTAAGTATCTCGGTAAGGAGGTTATCAAAAGTAAATTTGGAGATATTAATTGTCTAAAATTTAGGCCTGTAGTCCAATCGGGGAGGGTTTTTAAAGAACAAGAAAGTGTTACCTTGTGGGTTTCTGACGATAAAAATAAACTTCCTATTCGTCTTCAGGCAGATATTTTAGTTGGCTCAATAAAAGCAGATATTGAAAATTTCAGGAATTTAAAATATCCTTTCGAAATTAATATCAATTAAGTGTATAAAAAAAGAGGATAACTTTTCAATTGCTTTTTTAATTATTCGCTTTAAGTTTAGAAATTTGTAAAAAAACAACTCTATGTATCGGTTATTGACACTTCTCCTTTTTTTGGTTCTAATATCATGTAATAATAGTGGAGAAGAGTCAACAAATGAAACAACAATGACTGAAATAAAAGTTCAACCCAATCTTTATTATGGCATTGATCTCAACAACTTCGAGTTGCGTGAAAATAAAATTAAAAGAGGGGATACTTTTGGAAAAATTTTAGAAGAAAACGGAATTGATTATCCGCAAGTTTATAACATTCTAGAAGCCATTAAAGGTAATGTTAATGTTCGTAAACTTAATTTAGGGAAACCTTACAGCTTATTTTATAGCAAAGACAGCATTACTACCCCGGAGTTTTTTGTTTACCACCCCGGAGTTTCTGGCTATTCTGTAATTCATTTAAGAGACAGTTTATATGGTGAAGAAATCATAAAACCCTCACGCTTAGTAGAATTGGAAGCCTCAGGAGTGATTGAAAGCTCACTTTATGAAACGATGCAGAACAGTGGTATCAATGAAAATTTAACCTATTACCTGTCTGATGTTTACGCATGGACCGTTGATTTTTTTCGCTTACAAAAAGGGGATCGCTTCAAAGTTATTTATACCGAAAAATTTGTGGATGACTCTATTTCTGTTGGTATAGATCGAATTAAAGCAGCTTATTTTGAACACAACGGGAAACCACTTTACGCCTTTGAATTTATTAGTGATCCTAAAAAAGGAATAGTAGATTATTTTGATGATAAAGCCAATAGTTTACGGCGTGCTTTTTTACAAGGACCATTAAAATTCAACCGTGTTTCTTCTCGCTTTAACCTTAGAAGAAGAATAGCCTATTATGGCAACCGTATTCGGCCACATAAAGGAACTGACTTTGCTGCTTCAGTTGGAACGCCCATTTTAGCGACGGCTGATGGAGCTATTGTCAAATCAAGCTACACCAGGGGCAATGGGAACTATGTTACGGTAAAACATAATGGAACCTATTCCACTCAATACCTCCATATGAAAAAAAGAAAAGTTAAAGTTGGCCAATTTGTAGAACAGGGAGATGTTATTGGATGGGTTGGAATGACAGGAAATACATCTGGCCCCCATGTGTGTTACCGCTTTTGGAAAAATGGTAAACAGGTTGACCCATTCAAGCAAAAACTCCCTGATGCTAAACCAATTTCTTCCGACTTAAAATCTAAATTTGCTTTATATATAATTCCTTATAAAACAAAACTTGACTGTATCCCTTTTGGGATTTAAATTTAGATGAAATTACAGTAAATAAAAATAAACTTAATTATGCAAAAGATCCTTCCTGATAATAATCCAACAGATCTAAATGCTTGGAAATCTCTTCAAAAGCACTTCCAAAAAATAAATAAAACAACTCTCAAAGATCATTTCAAAAATGAACCCAACCGTTTGGATTATACCATTTTAAAATGGGAAGACTTTTATGTAGATTTTTCCAAGAATAGATTAGATAAAAAAGGATTTGATTTATTAATTCAACTGGCAGAGGAATCTGGTTTGAAAGAAACTATTGATGCTCAATTTTCAGGAGAAAAAATAAATGTAACGGAAAATAGAGCAGTTTTACATACCGCATTGAGAACTTTAAAAAAAGAGCCCTTAATCTTTGAAGGAGAAAATATCCTTCCTTTACTAGCAGATACCCAAAAAAAAATGAACACTTTCTGTGATAAGGTTATTTCTGGGACATGGAAGGGTTATACTGGAAAATCCATTACCCATATTGTTAATATTGGAATTGGAGGTTCAGATCTAGGGCCAGCTATGGTTGTTGAAGCCTTAGAATACTATAAAAATCATTTAGCCGTTAGCTTTATTTCAAATGTAGAAGGAGATCATCACCAAGAGATAATTAAGAATCTCAACCCAGAAACTACCCTTTTTGTAATTGTTTCAAAAACGTTTACTACACAAGAAACCTTAAGTAACGCCAACAGTATTAGGGCTTGGTTCTTAAATCAAGCACCTAAAGATGCTGTTGCTAAACATTTTGTGGCTGTTTCAACCAATACCAAAGAAACAGCGGCTTTTGGAATTTCAGCTGAAAACACCTTCCCAATGAATGATTGGGTTGGGGGTCGGTTTTCCTTATGGAGTACTGTTGGTTTGAGTATTTCCTTGGCTATAGGTCCAAAACAATTCAGCCAACTTTTAGAAGGAGCAGGCAAAATGGACGCTCATTTTCAAGAAACTCCTTTTGATAAAAATATCCCTGTAATTCTTGCGCTAATCAGTATCTGGTATAACAACTTTTGGAATGCCGAAAGCGAAGCGATTATTCCCTATACCCAATACCTGAGAAAGCTTCCTGCGTACTTGCAACAAGGAATTATGGAAAGTAATGGTAAAAGTGTCGGTCGTGACGGAAATAGAGTAAATCATCAGACGGGGACTCTTATTTGGGGTGCCTCTGGAACCAATGCTCAACATGCCTTCTTTCAACTTATTCATCAAGGAACCAAGTTGATCCCAGCCGATTTTATTGGCTTCAAAAAAGCACTTCATAGAAATAAAGACCATCAAGATAAATTACTGGCCAACTTTATTGCACAAACCGAGGCCTTAATGAATGGAAAGACCTTAAGTCAAGTAAAAGGAGAGCTAGATGCAAGTGGAATGTCTTCTGAAGAACAAAATAAAATAGCCCCTTTTAAGGTATTTGAAGGCAACAAACCTACCAATACATTACTTATAGATTCCTTGTCACCATCATCTTTGGGTGCTTTGATCGCACTGTATGAACATAAGATTTTTGTTCAAGGGATTTTATGGAATATCTACAGTTATGATCAATGGGGAGTTGAGCTTGGAAAACAATTAGCAAATGTTGTTTTAGAGGACATCAAAGAAAATACGAATCACCCACATGACGATTCTACCAATGCGCTTTTAAAACATATCACTAATTAATTACTAAGAATTTATTTATCAAATTTGAGGTCTTTCACTTTGAGTTGAAGGCTAATAATTCCGTTATATTGATTTTCTTCAAGGGTATATAAAACAGAGAATGGTATTTGATTTTTTATAGTAATTAAATGTACTCCCATTCCAAATGCAATCCCTTGAATCTTAATCCCAGAAGAATCCGTGATTTCAAGCTTAATGTGCTCCTGCGATTTCCCTACTAAACGCGTTCCTCCCAAATCTTTACAATTATGAGTAACAAATACAGGACGCATATTTTTGGGTCCAAAAGGACCCATTTGACTTAATATTCTTAAAAGCTTGTGGTTTATTTCCTGAAAACCCAAAACCATGTCATAGGTCAAACTTGGTATTCGTTGTTCGGGTAAAATATTTTCACGAACATAGACTTCAATTGCTTCTCTAAACCCATCTAATTGTTCTGGCTTTAGGGTTAAACCTGCAGCGTATTTGTGTCCCCCAAATTGTATCATAAATTCCTCACATGATTCCAAGGCTTTATATACATCAAAGCCCCTAACAGAACGAACAGATCCTGACAATAAACCTTCCGATTCTGTTAAAACAACTGTAGGTCGATAATAGGTTTCAATCAATCTAGATGCTACAATTCCAATCACACCTTTGTGCCAAGAGGGATGAAATACAACTGTTGAAAAACTTTCTTTTTGTTCATTTAAAATAATTTGTTGCAAAGCTTCTTGTGTTATTCGCTCATCAGTTGCTCTTCTTTCAGAATTATAAAACTCGATAGAACGAGCAATGGGAAGGGCCTTTGCTGCATCCGTAGCGGCTAATAATTGAACCGCATTAAGTCCATGGTCCATTCTGCCTGCGGCATTAATCCGCGGCGCTATCACAAAAACTAAATCGTTAACACTTAAGGGTTTTTTTATGGTTTTTAAAAAAAATTCAAATCCTATTCTTGGATTTTGGTTAAGTTGCTCAATTCCTAAAAATGCAAGGATTCTATTTTCACCAATAATGGGAACAATATCCGCTGCGATAGCCGTAGCTACCAAATCTAAATAAGAGAATAGATCTTCTTCTGGAAGCTCCAAGCGTTTTTGTAGAGCTTGAATTAATTTAAATCCTATTCCGCATCCACATAACTCTTTAAATGGATAAGTACAATCTGAGCGTTTAGGATCAAGAACAGCAACTGCTTCAGGTAAAATTTTACTAGGTAAATGGTGATCACAAATCACAAAATCAATTCCCAAATCATTGGCATAAGCAATTTGCTCATTTGCTTTGATTCCACAGTCTAAAGCAATAATTAAACTAATCCCCTCCTGTTTGGCGCTATTAATTCCTGAAATTGAAATGCCATAACCTTCTTTATATCGATCTGGAATATAGGGCTTCAGGTTCTCAATTTTATTTTTTAAATATGAATAAACTAAAGCTACAGAAGTAGTGCCATCTACATCATAATCTCCATATACCATTACATTTTCATTCTTTTCCATGGCTGTAATAATTCTATTGACAGCGACAGTCATGTCTTGCATTAAAAATGGATCATGAAGCTGTGCCCAATCAGGTCTGAAAAAAGTTTTTGCTTCATCAAAGGAATTAACTCCTCGTTGGGCCAATAATTGAGCAATCACTGGGGAAACCTCCAACACTTCTGATAAATTTTCAACTAAATTTTTTGAAGCTAAAGGGAGTGCATTCCATTTCATAGTTATGGTATTTTCTTGCCTTCAATCACAATGACAAATTCACCTTTCGGAGGATGCGTTTGAAAAAACCGATGTGCTTCTTCCGCTGTTCCACGAAAAGTACTTTCGTAAAGCTTAGATATTTCACGAATTACAGCAATAGTTCGATCGGCTCCAAAATAGGAAACTAACTGCTCTAATGTTTTGAGGAGTTTGTGAGGGGATTCATAAAAAACTTGGGTTCTAACCTCCCTAGCCATTTGCTCAAGGCGAGTTTGTCTTCCTTTTTTTGGAGGTAAAAATCCCTCAAAAATAAAACGCTCACAAGGAATTCCGCTTTGAACTAAAGCTGGAATTAAAGCAGTAGGTCCAGGTAAACATTGTACTTCTATTCCTTCTTTTATAGCTTCACGAACTATCAGAAATCCTGGATCAGAAATACCGGGTGTGCCTGCATCAGAAATAAGTGCTACTCTTTTTCCACCTTTAATTTGATTTAAAATGCTTTTTACTTTTTTATGCTCATTGTGCATATGAAAACTCTGATAAGGTGTGACAATTTTAAAGTTTTTTAACAGTTTTGAGCTCACGCGAGTATCTTCTACTAAAATTAAATCTACTTCTTTGAGTAAACGAATGGCGCGTAAAGTTATATCCTCTAAATTACCAATTGGAGTGGGGATCAAATAGATCAATAGTTTTTTTTTATGGGTTAGCTTTTGAAATAAAAAATAACTTTAAACACTAAAAAAATTCTGTATGGTAGACATAAACCGCTCTTCGAATATAGCTTTATCATTCCAGTTTTGATATTCCGGTTTTACCATTTCATTTATAAATACTTTTACTTCTTCCCAACTATTAAAAGTAACAATTTGAGAAAGAACACGTTCATAATTGCTAACATCATCATCAAATAAATATTTTATAAAAGTGAGCCGATCATTTAAATCAATACTTACTTTTTTATCAAAAAGATCATTAATGTTTTTACTTTTCTCTTCTATAGATTCTAAAACCGTTTGAGAATTAGTATCTGGATTTTTTACAACAAAAGTAGGGGTGTCTGAAACACTTTCAAAAAGGTTTTCATATGATTCTGGATCTGGCATTTCACTTACCATATTTTTAATTGTATCCATAAGAGGTGGAACCTCTATACTGTTTTCTATTGGTGTTCTTTCATTATTTTGGTCTGATGGATTGAGTACGTCAAGTACTTCCTTTAATTCGGCTTGATGATTACTCCATTTCTTTTCTTTTTGAAATTCTTCTTCATTAAGTAATTTATAATGAACTGATATTTCGTAAAGTCTTTGAATCGCAACATGGGTTTCTTGAGCATCCCAATCACTTTCGTTTTTGAAGACTTTATCTGCCCATCTCAATAAAGCACTTTTTATTTGTTCTGTCATCATTAATGGTTCATCAACCCAAGAGATTTTAATACCTTTGTTTAGATAGGATTAATAAAATCTATTTTGAAATTGAAAATTACAAAATGTTTTTAGAAAATACTGTAAAGTCAAACGAACAATTTGGATGGATTGAAGTCATCTGCGGTTCCATGTTTTCTGGAAAAACAGAAGAACTCATTCGACGACTTAAACGTGCTCAATTTGCTAAACAAAAAATTGAGATTTTTAAACCCGCCATTGATTTACGCTATGATGATGAGTTAGTGACTTCTCATGATCAAAACCAAATTCCATCAACCCCAGTTCCTGCTGCAGCCAATATTCCTATCTTGGCCGATGGTTGTGATGTAGTTGGGATTGATGAAGCGCAGTTTTTTGATAATGAAATTGTAAAAGTTTGCAATGATTTAGCCAATAGAGGCGTGCGTGTTATTATTGCAGGTTTGGATATGGATTTTCAAGGAAATCCTTTTGGCCCTATGCCAGCCTTAATGGCAACAGCAGAGTACGTTACTAAAGTACATGCAATTTGTACCCGAACTGGAAGGTTGGCTCATAATAGCTTTAGAACCACTGAAAGTGATACTCTGGTTCTTGTTGGTGAAAAAGGAAATTATGAACCCTTGTCTAGAGCAGCATTTAATAAAGCTCAAAAAGCTCAAAAGAAAAAGAAGGATAATAACGGTAACATCTAACCAACTGCAGTGAACACACTCAACCTTTATCTATCTCATCTAGATTATAATTATTCTCAGATTCAAAAGCAACTGAATCCCAAAACACAAATTATGGCTGTTGTAAAGGCGGGTGCTTATGGAAGTGCTTCGGAAGCTATAGCTAAAAGATTTGAAGCACTAGGGGTTGATTATTTAGCAGTTGCCTATGCGGAAGAGGGAGAGATATTAAGAAATTATGGGATAAAAATTCCAATTATAGTGTTTTATCCTCAGGTAGATTCCTTAAAAATAGTTCTAGAAAATGCGCTAGAACCTTGCCTATATAGTCGCTCGCTTTTAATGACCTTTAAAAGTCTTTTGACAGCAACAAACAATAAACAGTATCCTGTTCATATAAAGTACAACACTGGCTTACATCGTCTGGGATTTCCCCCTGAGGACACTGACTGGATAATTTCACAAACAGCATCCAACAATTTGAATTTAAAGAGTGTTTATTCTCACTTAGCAGCATCAGAAGATCAAAGGCCATCTCAATTATGTAATCATCAAATTGCACTATTTGAAACTATAAAAAAGGCCCATTCAGTGCAAAAAAATTTCATTCCTAAATTTCATTTACTAAACAGTTCGGGAGTATTCAATTATCCTGAACTTCAATATGACATGGTGAGGTGTGGAATAGCTTTTCACGGGTTTGCAAACCACCCAAAGTGGGACGCCCTATTAAAACCTATTGCCGTTCTAGAAAGTGGGATTTCACAAATTCATAATGTTAAAAAAGGTTCTTATGTCGGCTATGATAAGGGCTGGAAAACTCCAATAGATTCAAAAATTGCAACCCTGCCCCTTGGCCATGCTGATGGAATTGGACGACACTTTGGAAATCATAAAGGAAGTGTTTTTATTCATGGAATAGAAGTTCCCATTGTTGGTAATGTATGCATGGATATGCTAATGATTGATGTCACAAATGTTAAATGTAAACCTCAAGACATTGTATATTTTTTTGGAACGACACATAATACAGCAGCCTCATTTTCAAAGCAGGGTAAGTCTATTAGTTATGAAGTTCTTTCTGGATTAGGACCTAGAATAAAAAGAGTAATCAATGAATAATTATTTGTTACAATTAAAACAAAAATTTATTTTAATTTAAATTTATCGTGAATTATGGTCTCTATATTTTTTAATTCTATTTTTGATTAAAATCAATTAAAATGAAGATAGCCCTGGTTGGTGCCACCGGAATGGTAGGACATGTAATGTTAGAAGTTTTAGCAGAACGCAAACTTCCTATAACAGAATTATTATTAGTTGCTTCAGAACGATCGGTAGGAAAAGAAATTCCCTTTGAAGGAAAAATTCTTAAGGTTATCGGTTTAGAAACAGCCGTTGCAGCAAAACCCGATATTGCATTGTTTTCTGCAGGAGGCGATACCTCTGTTGAGTGGGCACCAAAATTTGCTGCTGTCGGGACCACCATAATTGATAATTCTTCTGCATGGCGAATGGATCCATCTAAAAAATTAATTGTTCCTGAAATTAATGGAAACGAATTGACGTCGGAGGATAAAATTATTGCCAATCCTAACTGTTCTACTATTCAAATGGTTATGGCGTTGGCTCCATTACACGAGGCTTACAAAATTAATCGCATTATTATTTCCACATACCAGTCCATTACTGGAACGGGTGTGAAAGCAGTAGAACAATTAAACAATGAAGCAAAAGGAAAAAAAGGAGAAATGGCTTACCCCTATCCAATTCATAAAAATGCCATTCCCCATTGTGATATCTTTTTAGAGAATGATTACACTAAAGAAGAAATGAAATTAGTACACGAAACACATAAAATCTTAGGTGATGATTCCATGGGAATTACAGCGACTGCAATACGTATTCCAGTTGTTGGCGGACATAGTGAAGCTCTGAATATTGAATTTGAAAATCCTTTTAAAATAAATGATATTAGAAAACTGCTTCATAATACCCCAGGGGTTGTTGTTCAGGATAATCCAGAAACAAATACTTATCCAATGCCCATTTATGCAAAAGGTAAAGATGATGTATTTGTTGGGAGAATTCGAAGAGATACTTCACGCCCTAATGCTGTTAATTTATGGATTGTTGCAGACAATCTTCGAAAAGGTGCCGCCACAAATACAGTTCAAATTGCAGAATATCTCATTGCAAACGTTCTGTAAAAGAAATTAATTGACTTTGAAATTGCTGGTGATAATATTATATTTATATTCTAAAAATTAGAATCAATTGATGATACGATTCACACAAGTAAATCTAAAATAAAAAACTAATTATTATGAATGCACATACAAAAGAAACCCAAGCTCAAATGACGCAGGATTCTTCTCTTCAAGAATTAATAAATGGAAACCAGCGTTTTACTCAAAAAAATCAGCTTGAAAGAGACCTTATGCAACAAGTAGAAGAAACTAGCGCGGGTCAATATCCTCATGCTACCATTCTAAGTTGCATTGACTCTAGAGTTTCTTCCGAGCTGATTTTTGATCAAGGAATTGGAGATATTTTTAGTGTTCGTATTGCTGGAAACTTTGTGAATGAAGATATTTTAGGAAGTATGGAATTTGCTTGCAAACTTGCAGGCACAAAACTAATAGTCATACTAGGCCATACTGCTTGTGGAGCCATAAAAGGAGCTTGTGATCATGCCCGTCTTGGAAACCTTACTGCGTTAATTAAAAAAATCGAACCCGCTGTTGCGGCAGTTATTAATCCACAATCGGAGGCTTCTAGAAATTCAGGAAATATTGATTTTGTCAATGAAGTTGCAGCGAAAAATGTACTAATGACCATTGATAACATTCGAGCTAAGAGTGAAGTTTTAGCTGAAATGGAGCAAAAAGGAGAAATTAAAATTATTGGAGGTATGTATGATATCAGTACAGGAATAGTAAACTTTTACAAATAATATAATTTTAAGATCAAAGATAAGTCCACTTCTAACGGCCATTAAAAGAACCTTTATATGGTTTTTTTAAAAGAGTACCTTTAGGATTCAAAATCATTTTTATGAAACGCTTCATAGCCTTTATCTTTTTATTATTCTTGGCCTCTTGTCAAAATAACTCAGGAAAAATGAACTACCCGGACACTCAAAAAATTCCTGTCACAGACTCCTATTTTGAAACAGAAGTTATTGACAGTTATAGATGGTTAGAAGATGATAATTCTGAAGAAACTAAAAATTGGGTAGGCAAACAAAACGAGGTTACTTTTTCTTATTTAAAAGATATTTCCTTTAGAAGTAAATTAAAAAATAGACTGGAACAGCTCTGGAATTATGAAAAACTATCA
>TARA_B110000858_G_scaffold25243_1_pt1 | contig 17267 bp, 32 predicted proteins | sample TARA_B110000858 | Tara Oceans TARA_B110000858 (sample SAMEA4398247) | marine metagenome | biome: Polar Biome; feature: [SRF] surface water layer (ENVO:00010504); material: water (ENVO:00002006), including particulate matter (ENVO:01000060) such as... | depth 5 m | reverse complement strand
TCTTATTTGGTCCAGATGCGAGAAATACAATAAGGAAGACTACAACACCGAAAACGATCTTGAAAGTCCATCTCGTAATAAACCATAATGTAATAAGTAACTTTTTCATCAGACACACATTATGGCTCTTTTTTGAAATAGATCAACTACTTTATTATTAATTAATTTCAATTACTATATGGATATATAGTGTTGGTTAGCTTATTATTATTAAGAGTAGAAATTAAGTAAAAGGGGCTTTCTATTGTTTATAGCAATCAAACAAATCTTCGCACCTGTAATAGGTATTATTAAAGCTGTGAATTTGTTGGTGCTACTTGTCTTTTGGTTATCAGTAATAATTTCTCTTGTGCCCTTCCTGTTGTAATTTGTGAAAAAAGAAGTTACAATAAAAGAGTATTAACAATTGGAGGATTAGAAATGCAAATGCAATTCATTTATAACGAAGAGCGATCACATCTAGAGAACTTTAGAGCGTGGTCTTATTTAAACAGAAAAGAAAGAGAGATCTGGAATGATGTCAAATTGACACCAACAGCTGAACTTGATCTTTTCAGAACTTATTATGGGGCATGGAAAGATGGCTCATTAAATCATAGGAGTATTAATTATGTCTAATTATATAGAAGGGATTGATAACGAACTTAAATCACAAGTGTTTACATTCCTTGATGATTTGAGAGAAGAAGGATCCATTAACATGTTTGGAGCGCCAAGAGAGGTAAGAGATGCCTTTGGCCTTACTCGAAATGTTGCCATGGATATATTCACAGCTTGGACTGAAGAGCTGAAACATAATGGCGCTGAAGCCAACTTCAATGGAGAGTGCTAATGAAAACTAAACAGCAACAAAGAAACTCTGATGCCATTGATAAATGGTTCAGTGATGCCCATAGAGATATAAACAGATGGATGGGAAGACATGAGTTCTTAACTCTCTTCCTTACTATGGTGGTTGGAGCAGCATTGAGCTTCTTCTTACTCTGGGCATTCGTTTACTAAAGGTCCCCCCACCTTTGCCCGGCTTCGGCCGGGTTTTTTTGTCTTGAAAAAGAGCTGGACTTCGTCCGGGTCTGAATATAAAATCGAACACTCTTCGACCTCTCAGTTGACTTGAGACCTGATCTAGTATAAAATCCAGTTAATGGAAGCGAGCGATTTTATATGCTTTTGAATAGTATGGCTAGAAATATAGTTTTTTTTATTTCAGTCTGGTTACTAGATATAAGTAGATATTCTCACTCAAGTTCATATAATAAACGGGCTTTAATAATCACAAATATAGGAGGATTTAATTATGGCACATAATGTAGAAACGATGGCTTACGCGGGACAACTTCCCTGGCATGGGCTTGGTACAGAAGTAGATAACGATCTGCTTCCTTATGACATGCAGATTGCTGCAGGTCTTGATTGGGCTGTTGAGAAACAGTCTCTTGTTACTTCAGAAGGTATTGTTGTACCTAAGAAGAAAGCTCTAATCAGAAGTTCTGATATGAGCGTACTTGATGTAGTTGGTGATGAATGGCAGCCTTGCCAGAACGATACTGCATTTCAATTCTTTAATGACTTTTGTCTTAAAGGTGATATGGAGATGCATACAGCTGGAAGCCTTCAAGGTGGAAAGATTGTATGGGTACTTGCTAAGGTCAAAGATTCATTTGAATTGTTTGGCGGTGATCAAGTTGATTCATATCTGCTTTTCTCAAACCCTCATAAGTTTGGGCAGAGTATTGATGTTAGGTTTACACCTATCAGAGTTGTATGTAACAATACGCTTACGCTATCTCTTAACTCTTCATCTAAGAATGCAGTTAAGTTGAATCACAAGAAAGCATTTGATGCTGACAATGTGAAAGAGATGCTTGGAATTGCTAATGTGAAGTTAGATGATTACAAGGACATGGCTGAGCACTTAGGTAAGAAGAAGTACAAGAAGGATGAAGTACTTGCTTATCTAGATGGCCTCTTCCCTACTTATAGTAAGAAGGAAAGAAGTAAGACGTTACATGCTCAGGAGCTAAGTAGCCCAGCTAAACGTGTATATGATCTGATTGAGCAATCACCAGGCCATAACTACGCACCAGGTAGCTGGTGGAATGCTTTCAACGCAGTGACTTACTTCACTGACCATGAGAGAGGATCTAACAATGATGTTAGGTTGCAATCAGCCTGGTATGGCCAATCTAAGAATCTGAAGCTTAAGGCTTTAGAGACTGCATTGGAGGCTGCAGCGTAGGACTTACCTACTCAGAAGGCTCCCTAACCGGAGCCTTTTTTTTGACTACCCGCTGAGGTTCGGGGTCGACTTTTGCATATATCTCCAGGTACCACAACACTTAACTTAGTGCACGGGCTCTCAAAGAGGTTAAACCGTTTTCTGAGAATTGCGATACGGATTTTTTTGTGCGGAAATATTTTGCGCTCTAGCTTGGGGGTTGATACATTAACGATAAGAGGTTATAATAAGGCATACATTACAAAGGAGTAACATGGAACCAATACAGAAGTCGAAGATAGAGATATTAAGTGAACGCATTGTTAATGATAGGAGTGAGAGTATAGAGGTGAATTGTATGATACATGGCACCACACACCTTACCATAGGAGAGTTCCTTAGTACAGGCATTGTAAACCAACAGACATTCGATATTGCACCCAGTATACATAAAGACTTCCTTTACATCCCTCTCATAGAGACATTGTTTAAGATGCTAAACAGTAATAACCTTAGTTAGAACTTTTTTGTTGCCTTTGGCAGCTCTTCGAGCTATAATAGATAGACACGCTGATAAAGGAGTATGTGTAATGCGTTATGTAGACTACAACGTCGATATAACAAAAGAAGGGTTTCATTGGTATGAGGACGGTCTTAATAGATTGTTCTTACGAGATGATACACAAGGCTTTAAACCAGGTGATATGTTTGAGCTGACTTATAAGGATGACGATACGTTGTTCTTAAAGAAAGTAAATAACAGTTGCACTGATGCCGAAAAGCCCTTATAATTAGGTATACGTTGAAAGATGTATAATTTTATTAATCATTATGGAGAAGACATATGTCACTATTTGATAAAGTATTCAACACTTTAGTTGTTGAAGGGAATGAAAGAACTGCCGCACAAATGGCAAGCTTTTATAACTCAACACCAGGTTCGATCAAAGCTCGCATTAGCGAAATTAGATTGAATGCAGGTGTAGCGGTCTACGCTAACCAGAAGACTGACTCGCAAGGAAGAACTAAAACTTTCTACAGAGTTGGTAAACCAACGAGAGCAGTTGTAGCTGCCGGTTACAGAGCTTTGGCTTCTGGAGCTGCTGCTTAAATAGTAGCGTCTCATTGAGAAGGCACCTTAGGGTGCCTTTTTTTTGCCTAAATAGATAACAAACTTAACTATTAAGGGGGTCGAATGGACAGACTGATAGGAAAGTTCTTTGCATGGCATGAACAACGAGTTTACTCGTTTCAGAAAGCTCTGCGATTGGATGATTACCATATGATGTGGTTAGCATTCGGTAAAGGACTAGTCTTAGGTATGATCATTATTGCTTTGTTATATTAAGTGAAGAGTCGGCCCATTAGCATTAAGTCTAGCGTGTTTACATTAGATACATATTAATGTTAATTGGGACCCCGGCCAGTACTAGTATTATTATTAACACATTTGGATATATTATGAATCATTTCAACATCTCACTCGTTAAATCACTCATCAGAATCATCTCCTCTTTCTGGGCCATGGCCTCATTAAGTGTATTTGTATTGGCGGCAGGTTATGCTATTGCCGAAGTACTTGGTATAATGGAAGAAGTATATGATAAGCGCGAAGAGCTCTAAGTTTATTCTTAGATTAAATACGTTTGCCTTTATGGTCGTTCTCTTTTGGACATGGCCTTACAGGCTATTAGATAATACTCGTAACAATTGTTATTTTTATGTATTAGAGAAGCTTATCGCATGTGGTGGTACGGCTAAATGGTATAAAAGTAATGCTTGGTGGGGTTATCACGTTGCATGGGTCAAGGATGGTATAGAATATCACTATGATATGACCAAAGAAGACAGAAAGAAGTTGCCTTGGTGGACTATTCCAGTCTATTATAAAGGTGTAGTACGAACTAAGAAGCAAAAGAAGTAGTTTGAAGGCGCCCGTAGCTCAATGGATAGAGCAACAGCCTTCTAAGCTGTAGGTTCCAGGTTCGAGTCCTGGTGGGCGCACCAAACTATTAAAGGAAAATTAATGAAACCAGAAATTATTGATACAAAACTTGATGGAAAGGTCACAATACTTAAGAACTGTCTACCAGATGACCTCGATCATAATAATCTCTTTACAGAATACAGAGATGACTTTAAGTTTCCTAATAATCAACATGGTCATTTACGTCAATATGAGTATCATGCTGGTCATAACGACGAGAGATACCTCCCTCTTAAAAAAATACTTAATGTCCCCGATGAATACTCTATGAAAATAGGATTACATGAGATAACTGGTGGTGGATTTATACCTCCTCATGCTGATAGTAAATATTTTGGTGGACTAACCATATTTTTAAACAGGTCTTGGGAAAAAGCATGGGGTGGATGGGCTATGGCTTATGATGATGATGGGTTTTATGCTTCATCACCTGAATATGGACACGGAGTCTTCTATAGAACGCCCCTACAACATTGCACCTCACCTGTTTATCAGAGTGATCAAGTAAGAAGATCACTACAAATATTTTTTGTTAAGGATGATACATGGGATAGTGAAGTCGATAAACGTAATTTTGTGAATTGGGACGAATAAATGATTGATTTAATAGTGTGGATGGTGTTTATTGCATGGGCGACTTATGGGACGCATGTAGTTACGGAGTTTATCAAGCATAAATGAATGAATTTGATAGAAAAATAAGAATTAACTATACTTATTATAATAATCCTGAGCTTCTTCAAGAGGTTATTGAGTTCTACGAACCATATAAAGATAGTTTTAACTTCTCTATCATTGATGACGGCTCCCAAGAGCATCCTTTAACAAAACAAATGCTACCTGACTACTGGGCTGGATATAGAATAGAAGAAGATCTAGGTTGGGGTAATGAAGTAGCAAGAAATATATTAATGCGTCATACACCTAATGTATGGAACGCACTCTTAGACCTAGACATAGTGATTGACCTTACGGACCCTCGTTCTCTCCAGTTCTTTGCGGCACCTGATACACATATACCCGAGTTTGTGGAATACTTCAATAACCTAAGGGACGCTAAGTTGACATACCAGTTCCCTGTTGGTGGTAGAACTGATTATCATGACTATACAAAAGAGATTACTGGCAATGCCGGTAACTTTGCAATCAACTCATTCATAGTAAGTCACCATTCATGGAATAAATCGTATGGTTATGATATGGCATTTGCTTACACCTATGGAATGGATTGTACTATTAGTGGTAATATGACTGAGGTTGGGATGCCTTACGGCAGACTAAAAAAACTATGCAATCAAGCTGTACCAGACCCAGATAGAATATTAAATAAAGAAGTATATAATGAATTCTTTGCAAGAGCTAAAGCATTCACCCTTGAGTATAATTATAACCCATTCACATTCCTTTGGCCTAATGAGGAAGTAAGACTTAAAAACGTTATAGAATATCCAAAAGTAGTTGCACTTAAGTAAATAAGTTCATATAATATAGGGTATTAGATAGAGAGGTATAATATGAGTCAGTATGATAATGTAGTAGAACGTCAACGGTTATTACTTGAGGCAGAAGAATGGTCTGGTAAGACTAAATGCATTCATGCGCATTCATTATCATCGATGTGGTATGATGATAGACCTCAAGATACTTCAGAAGGTAAATGTGTTACTGATGTAGAGTTTAATAATGGTGTGATTGAAAGGACTCAGCAGGACGGTACAATACATATATTCGGTGAAGCACTTACTGGTGATGAGCTAATAAATAGTTACGTGAGGGCAACTTAATGGGAATGTTAAACTACTCTGGATCAATTCGCTATTCTATGAATGGCAAGAAACGTAAAACTAATTCAATGAAAGTTAAGAAGAAGAATCTTGACTTTAAATCTACGCCTCAATATAAGGAGGTAGTAGCTAAGCAGGAAAAGCAATATAAATCTCTTATGGAAGAAATGATTAAAGATGGAACCTTTCATACTGTTGGTAACTCAGGTACTAAGATAGATAATAGTTGGAAGATCGAAGAGAGTAAAAACTATGCTATTGCCCCTGCTTATAATAAAGGTGCATACCAAGTTGTACCTAAATCAGATTTAAAATATATAGGTAAGTAATGAACGAAGCATATAGACAACTTAAGGGCATGAACTATTTTGTTGTTTGTGACCTTATACCAAAAGAGCTTATTAATGAGATGTATGCTATCTATATGGATCACTACAACAGAGGTGATTATGATGAAGGACTTTCTCCACCTATGCTCGGCACAGCTATTGAGCTGAAAGGTCGAACATTTATGGAGCCCCGAGAAGATAAAAGTGAGCAAGCAGTCGGACCATTTAAGAAGACAGAAGCACTTCTTAGTAATTGGTTACAAGAGAATATGAGTATGCGTACTGCACCTACTTATAATATGGGTAGGATTTATAACAAAGGAACAATAGGCATGTTTAAGCATGTTGATAGACTTCCATGTGAGGTATCAGTTACACTACCTATTGCTTATGATCAAGCACCATGGGATATAACTGTAGAAGATTCAACTGGTACTGATGTACCAGTTAGCTTGCATGTCGGCGATGTTCTATTCTATTCTGGTTGTGTAGCTAATCATCATCGTAAAAACGATTCATTAAATAAATTTCATATTCAGCACTACTTTCATTTTATGGATTTAGATTCAGAAGCTGGATCGTTCTGGAATTATTTTAGAAGTGATACACCTCATCAATGGCCAGGTGCACTTGATGCAATAATGGAAGATAATGGCTTGCCATTAATGAGCGAAGAGGATAAAATACGGTATTCAAAATTAATAGGAGAATACAATGTTTAATATAGAATTAAATTATAATGAAAGTAAATGGGGTGTGAATAGTGAAGAGCTATTTAATTCACCTGAAGAAAGAGCTGACTTAGCCCACTATGAAGTTATTAGCTGTACTGTAAAGAATAATAGTATTAATAAAATACTAGAAAAGAAAGTAGTTAATACTATTGATCTTGCTCTAGTACAATTAGACCGCTTTAGTGATTATGGTGCTAGTGATCTTGACAGTCATCATGTTATAATCATGCAGGGTAAAAAGAAGCCTTCTATGATTAAGCATTGGTTTATGAAGTGAACGAACATCTTATTCAAGCATACAATGATAAGAAGCCATACCTAGTTAAAGATATAACTGAAAGTTTATGTGCTGGATGGAATCGCATTGTTGATTGTATAACTGAAGATACAATATGGTCTGGTGATGGTGCATATGTTCATGAGCAAATTGGTGGCGTGTTTCCACACATTGATGAATTAGCAGCTAATCTATTAGAATTATTTCCACCTAGGACAGGTGATGTAACTATTCATATGTATGTGTCCCTTCTCGCTGGAGCTAAGACCTTCGGTCGTCATAAGGATACTGCTGATGTATTCTTTATAGGTGGTAAAGGACAGACTCAATTTACAATTGAAGGTGAAAAGTATATTGTTGAAGGCGGTGATTTATTATATATCCCTCGTTCAGTATATCACGACCCTAAAGCACTTACACCACGAGTTGGTTTTTCAATAGGATTAGAACATGGACGACACGACTCTTAATATAGCTTATATAATATTTGTTGGCTTAGCCTTTGTACATGGTTATATGACCGGAAGAGAGACAGGTATTAATATTGGCGCTAATAGTCTTTATGATTTACTAATACAGGACGGCAAACCAACTGAAGATGGAAAAATTTTAGTTGAACTCTCTCAAGATAACGAGTAATGTTTAGAGCCGGTAATTATAAATACTAATGAGTAATATAAGAAGACCTCAAATGCCAAAAAGTCGAGCCAGATCGAAAGCAGCCAAGCTACGGCAGAGCAGACGTCGACTCGTACATGGTAAGGCAAGACACTTCAAGGAACTATTTGATAATGACACTCCATTCGGACACAAAATACAGACGGATCGTACAAAGAAAATCCCAAGAGAAGAAAAGCACTCGTCTGATCTCTCAAATGAGGTCTGAAATAGAACAATTAAAAAGAGATGCACATCCGCCAATACCTATGGAATGCTTTGACGGGTATAGAGTATTAGAAGCACGCGTGACAAGATTAGAGAAACATATTTTCCAAGGAATAAAAGATGAAGATTAAAAAAATACATGATGTGTTAACAGTGGTTGACGATCTTTATACTGAACAAGAAATTGAGATAATGGATAACTGGTTTGGTTCTTACACTATGTGGGGTTTAGGATATGATGAGCTTGATTATGGCGCATCAACAGCTACACTTTGCAGATCACTTAAGTGGGATCAGTGGGTAGGATATCATCATATGTTAGATGATATGCAAAACATTATGAGAGAAAGATTAGGTGAAAAGGGAATAGAAGTACCTTTGTTTGGTCGCTGTTTAATTAATAACTTTAAGTTTGGTGACACACCTTTGTTCCATAAAGATGCACCTGGTACTCCTAGCTCACAGACATTTATGGTATATCCTAATAGATGTTGGAATAAGAACTGGGGTGGATTTACAGCATTCGCTGATGATGACGATGACGTAATTGCAGTTGCAGCTCCAAGACCAGGACGTATAGCTATCTTTCCTGGAACTGTAGCTCATACTGGTGTTGCTCCAACTAAAGTACATCAAGGCTATGGAAGATTCTCTGTAGCATTTCAAGACCCAGACGGCTTTCCAAAGGCAGAAGATCGTAAAACAGTAAGACCAGAAGATATAGAGAAGACATCTCTTGTAGCACATTATGGTGATTCACACTCCCGACTTTATTCCTTTGAGAATAGAGTAAATCATATTGCAGTTAATGCTAATGAGAACACACCACCTCAGGTAAGAGAAGATCCAAATGGATGAGTCTGAAGCAATAGAGCAAATGAAGAAGAACAGACAGGCTCGTAAAAGAGGCCCTGTATCTTGGTTTAAAAAATTATACGCAAGATATAAAATCTGGAAAATGAAAAAGAACGACCCGTTTATCTACGAGGATTAATTATGATATATGTGAACGGATGTTCTTATACATTCGGCATTGGTACTGTACCCCATGGCGATGCACCTGAACCCTGTCTTAAAAACTCCTGGCCTTCTCAGCTTGGTGATATGCTTGATACTGAAGTTGTTAACGAAGCACTTCCTGGATCATGTAACGATAGAATATATCGTGATACAATAAACTATCTTTCTAATAACAATCCTGATTTAGTTATAGTTATGTGGTCAGACCCAGGCAGAATGGAAGCTTTTATTCCTAAAGAGGGAGATTGGTATAAAGAGATATTTGATCTCTATCAGATAACACCTCAATCAGTTAATAGCATTAGTTCCTATTTTCATAGAGAGGCTCTTGAGTCATGGTATTCATTCTTACATACTGATGAGAAGGCTAATCTTAATACACTCACACATATGAATGCAATACAGATGATATGTAAGGCAAGGGGTATACCTTATATCTCTCATTGTTATAAATCTAATATTGAAAGACAAGTAAGACATTGTTTAAGCAGATTAGAGAATACTACTGATGTGACTGAAGTGAATATTGTCAGCAAACTAAAGAGCTTAACTGCTTCATTAGATGAATTAAACTATGGTGTAAACAACACTGAATCATTTAATCAATATGTTGTTGATAATTATCTGACATTCTCAGAGTATTCATTAGGACATCCGTCATATGAATCTCATACATTTATGGCTAACTGGTTTAAGGAGCTTATAGAAAAAAATGACTTTACTTGTTAGCGGATGCTCATTCACTTATGGTGATGAGCTTTTAGACCCCCAAACAGAAAGATGGTCGACCCATCTTGGTGAGCTTTTGAAAATGGATGTTATTAATGTTGCAGCTAATGGTAATAGTAATAAAGCTATTTGGCGTTCAGTTAAAGAACAGCTGCTTAATGATAACAATATAACACATGCAATAATAATATGGTCTGCTATTGAAAGGATAGAAGTATTAAAATTAGATTATCATATACAATATAATCTTGATGATGGTGATTCACTAAAAAATACTGATATAAAATTTAGAACTAATAATCCGTTTATACAGTTATCACCTAGTAGGATAGATGTACATCCATATAGACTTATATCTGAAGAGACTACAAATTATTATAATGAGATGTTCTCAGTTGAAGGTGCTATACTTGATACATTCTTTTATATGAAAGATGTTTATAATACTTGTAATATGTTAGGTATTAAATCTTATGGTGGTATATTTCATCAAGCAGTAAACATGAATATTGCAAAGACATTTACAGCGCAGAGATTAAAAAACTATGGTGATAGGTTAGGCAGAGTTCACGACATGTATCAAGACATACGTAGAGGCCTAGAGCCAAAACAAAAGATAGGATTCACTGAACCTAATCCAAGTGATATCTTTGCAAGAGAGCGCCCTCAATATCTCTCATTTAATGAGTTTACTGAGACGCATAAATACGATAGGAAGGAAGGTGGTCATCCAGGGCCTGAAGCCCATAAAGGATACGCAGAATATTTATTTGAGGAAATTTTTAATAATGAGTGATAACTTAATACTAGGTTGGTCAGAAGGCTTTCATGATGCAGCTGCGACTATAATTAATGGTAATACTGGCAATGTTGTGTTTGCATCGCATTCAGAAAGATTTTCAGGTAATAAACATGAGAAGTATATCTCTTCTGAATTTAAAGAGTATATAGAAGAAAAATTTCCTAATATTCAAAAGAAAGCTTTCTTTGAAAAGCCTCTTCTCAAAAAAACAAGACAATTATATTCTGGTCAATATAAAACTGTTGCTAGTAAAAGACAGTTAGCTTGGAAACCGTCTGTTACATTCCATCATCACAAGTCTCATGCTGCTGGTACATTTCAAACATCACCGTATATGGAAGCAGCTGCTGTTGTAGTTGATAGTATTGGTGAGTGGGATTGTACAACAATATGGAAGTGCAGCTATGACAAGAGCGGCAATGCTGTATATAAAAAGGTTTATAATGAAAAGTATCCTAATAGTATTGGTTTATGGTATACAGCTCTAACTCATTTTGTTGGATTACGTCCTTTAGATGAAGAGTATATATTCATGGGTATGGCAGCCTTTGGTAAGTTAGATCCTCAATTAATTGATAAGTTAGAAGATTTATTTAATTATAATCTGCATAAAGGTATACCTGTTGAGGTGTCATTAAACCATATGTTAAATGAGTATAAGGATGTTGACATTGCTTATAATGCTCAATTAATATTAGAAGAGAAGTTAAAGGATATCTTTAGTAAAGCATTAGAGATATCTGAGAATGTTGTTTACGGTGGCGGTGTAGCTCTTAATTGTGTTGCTAATACAAAACTACTACAGCAATGTAAAGGCAATCTATGGATAATGCCTAATCCAGGTGATGCTGGTGCCTCTTTAGGTGCTGCTGCTCTTGCATATGGTAAAAAACTATTATGGAAAGATGCTTTCCTTGGTCATAGAACTGAACAATCATTAACGAGAACAAGTCTACAGTTAGCAGAGCAGATTGTAGCTCATTTACTTGAACATAAAGTATGTGGTGTTGCATTTGGTCGAGCGGAATTCGGTCCAAGAGCTCTAGGTAATAGATCTTTAATTGCTGATCCGAGAGGACCAGATATGAAAGACAAGGTTAATGAGATTAAAAAGAGGCAGAAGTTTAGACCATTTGCTCCTGCCGTATTAGAAGAGCATGCTCATAAGTATTTTGAGCCTAATGTTATTACTCCATATATGCAACATGTAGTTAATGGTACAAAAATAACATTACAGACTCTGCCTGCTATCGTACATGAAGACGGTACTTGTAGAGTGCAGACTATTAATAAGTTTGATAATACTATCTTTAGACAAGTGCTTGAGATATGGTATCGAGAGACAGGATGCCCAGTCCTGTTAAATACATCTCTTAATATAAGAGGTGAACCAATGGTTAATAATGTAGAGGACGCGTGGCGCTTCGAAGAGAAGTACGACGTTAAAGTTTTTTACTAGATCCCCAATGTGATTCCGATAAATACCATGACTAAGCTTATGGTATTTTATGGATGATTTCTTAACACTAATTTCAGAAGTCGGTGTTCCAATTGCTGGAGCGATGGCTGCTGGCGTTTTTATATTCATAATACTTAAGCAAATATTAAGTGGTCTTGTTGATGACATAGGAACATTAACAGGCTTCTGTAAGATGCTAGAAACTCGCTCAACAACAATGAGTAATGAGTTGATGAAAATAGATCTTATAGTATCCGCTGCTCTTGATATACCGCCTGACTTAGAACGGGTATCACGAGCTGAGAATTTTGTTGAAGATGGTAAAGTAGACGCAAGAAGGGATTAGTGGAAATAGGTCAAATAATTGCAGAGTATGGGTTCCCGGTAGTCATGTCAATGGGCATGGCGTATTTCATATACTACATATGGAATTTTATTAATGAAGAATTAGATCCTAAAATAGGTGAAATGCATATTGCGTTAATTAGAGTAATTGATAAAACAAGAATGCTCGATCAAGACATGATACGTCTTAAGTCCAAGATCGAAGTAGTTATGAGGTATAAGAATGCTGAAAAAATGCTTAATGATAGTAAGCCTGACAGTACTGACAAACATAAGTCAGGCTGATATTGTACACAAATTTAAAAATCCATCCTTCAGTGGTGTAGGTACAGGCGCACATTATCTTACAATCGAGAATCAAGAATTTTCAAGAAAAAAATCAATTGAAGAAGCTCTAGAAGCAGCAAGAAAAGCAGCGCAAAGAGAAGAAGATAACTCAGTCATGGCTAAATTTATTCGTAATCTCGAGTCACGAATATATGCTCAAATGGCTAAGCAATTAGTAGAAAGCATGTTCTCTAATGACGGCTCAGTCAGATATGGCTCATTTTCTCTTGAAGGTAATGTAGTTACTTATGAAGTAATAACTATGCCTGACGGAAGTGAGGTTATAAGAATGACAATAATCGACTCTAATGGCACTGAGACAATAATAGAAATACCTGTAGGTACTGGAAACTTCGGGCAGGACAGTGACGGCGGATGATAAGAGCTTTCTTAGCAATTGTACTCCTATCTGGATGTGCATCCATACCTCAATGGTCTGAAAATCCAAAAGATTGTACCTATGAGGATGGGTTTAGTAAAGATATAGTTAATGGTATTAACAAGGTTATGTCACGTAAGTATATTTGCGTTGAACAACCTACTGTTGTTAAGCTACCATCATTTATGGAGCTATTAAACTTGCCACCAGCAGATGAAAAGCCTGTTGTAGCGGTATATTCTTTTAAAGATCTAACTGGTCAAAGAAAGTCTATTGACAACTTGGCATCATTTAGTACAGCTGTTACTCAAGGCAGCACAGAAATGGTTATTGATGCTCTTAAGACAGCTGGTGATGGCTCATGGTTTAGAGTAGTAGAACGAAATGGTATAGACAATTTAGTAAGAGAGAGACAGATTGTTCGTTCTGGTAGACAAGACTTTGCTAAAGCAAATGATGAAGAAACATTTAAAGATTTAAATCCTCTTTTATTCGCTGGAATAATTATAGAAGGGGGAATTATAGGTTATGATTCCGATGTAAGAACTGGGGGTCGCGGCGCACGTACTCTTGGTATCGGTTTCAGCAGACGATATCGTCAAGATGTCGTTACTGTTAGTATGAGAGCTGTTTCAGTTCTAACTGGTGAGGTACTATTGAATGTCCAAACTAAGAAAGGTATTTTGTCCTACGGAGCAGGCGGTGACGTCTTTAAATTTGTAGAACAAGGCACACAATTAGTAGAATTAGAGGACGGTGTGGGTAATAATGAATCAGTGACATACGCAGTACGAACAGCCATTGAGGCTGCAGTACTGGAATTAATATACCAAGGACACGATAGAGGTTTTTGGGTAATTAAGGATGGTCATAGACACCCTCATCAAAATGATGGTAAAAATGAATTACATCCAATAGAGGAAAACGGAAATGAGAAAACTAACTAGTTTTATTTTATTAATAATGTCGACAACATTTGTTTCCGCTCAAGCCACAGATGATAATGAAATCATGATCACACAAACTGGTGATACTCTTATACTATACATTGACCAATTAGGTTTTGGAAACAAAATCGGGCTAGATAACTTTAGCTCTGGTACAGGTAGTAATATGACTATTACAGGTGCGACTCTAAACTTTGATATAGATATGGTAGGAGATCAGAATTTACTTTTTGGTCCTGTCGTTGCCACCAACTCAACCTATGACCTTCTTCTTACAGGAGATGGAAATCAGGTTGATTGGAATATTGGCTATATCGGGTCTAGTACATACAGTGATTACGATTTTATTGTAACTGGAGATAATAACATATTTGATTTAGATCAAGGTTATCAATTCAGTGCAGAAAGGCTAGATGCAGACGTTACCGTATTAGGTAGCGGGAATGTTTTTGACGTAGACTGGGAAGCGGACGATATAACGTTTACAGTTGATATAGATGGTATAGATAATGATATTAATACATTGCAAAAAGACGGTGCTTATGCGAAAATAATATTTACGCTTGACGGTAATGATGCTAATGTTGATATTAATCAAATGACAGGAACATGTGCTGTTGGCGCAGGCGCTTCTTGTTCAACACCTACATCACATATTAACCTAGACGTAACATCAAATGATGCAATTATCCAGATTAATCAGAAAGACTCAGCAGGCGACTCTTAGTCTCTTATTCATCAGTGGGGTCAGTTTTGCTGACTCCATTGGCGATATAGTTGAGTCAACTGGCGTAGGTGCCATTGTTCGTAATAATGAGTCATTAACTACTGACGTTGGTTTTAATGTCAGTTTATATGATACAGCTCAAACAGCTAATGGACGTATGCTGATTGAGTTCTTAGATAAAGCAGAGCTTGCTTTAACAGAACATACCAAAGTATATATTGATGAAGTAATATACGATCCCGATCCATCCAAATCAAAAATGACTATGAGATTTGCTCTCGGCACAGCAAGGTTTGCTTCTGGTAAACTCGCTATGGTTAATAAAGCTAATATAGACATTTCAACCCCAACAGCTACGATTGGTATTCGTGGTACAGATTTTACAACCTCTGTTGATGAGATAGGTAGAAGTTTAATTATTCTACTACCAGATGAAAATGGTAACTCGTCAGGAGAAATAATAATAAGTAATGATGCTGGCTCTATTACATTGAGTGAGGCGTATCAAGCTACAACAATATCATCATATAACTCTATGCCGAAGTCAACTGTAACATTGCAGGGTGTAACACCTTCCATGATTGATAATATGTTTATTGTCAATCCACCAGAAGAGATAAAACAGCAAATAGAAGAAAGTGTGCAGGATGATTTAGATGCAGATGGTGGTATACTAGATGTAGATTTTTTAGAGTTTAATGAGCTTGAGAAAGATGCCTTAGCTGATAATGGTGAGTTAGAGTTTTCTGAATTAGATATTGATATGCTAGATGTAGATTTCTTACAGGACTTACTAGAAGGATTAGACCAATTAGATAAAACACTTGTCTCATTAGGTGACGAGCAGGCAGAGCAGTCTGGTAGTTTTATTTTAAAAGGAGCTTTAGTTGGCTTTAATAAGGATAGCCAGTATAATATATTTGAACGAGATGGTGACATGGTTTTCTTTAGGAGTGTTAACGGGGTGATAAATATACAGATAGCCGCAGGTAATTCCGGGTTTATTGACACAACGGTTGATGCTTATCAAGGTGTTATTAACTTCGGTAATGGTAGCGGTATTGAAATAGTAATCAGGCAAAGATAATATGAGCAATTTTGATAAAAACTTTCTTCCACTAATAATGAGCGCATTTGTTATGCTTATTATGTGTATTTCTTTTGACTTAAAAGCCGATAATGAAATCACAATAAAAAATCAAGAAGGTAATAGTTTTAATTTAAATATTACACAGGTAGGGTCAGACAATGTTATTGATTGCTACCAGACTGCATCTTGCTATAATGAAGGTAATAATCTTTCATTACATTTTGAGCAGAGTAATTATTCTGGTGTAGAAAATAAAATACAAATATGGCATTTAGAAGGGCATAATAATGAAATTAGATGGGGACAGGGTCTCGCTCTCAGTAGCTCAACTGATACAACGTTTTCTTATGACGGGACTGAGGGTGGAGGACATTATGCTCGTCATGATATACACGGGCACAATAATTCAGTAGCTGGTTCTCAAACTAATCAAGGCAGTACATCTGGTCATAATTATACATCATTGATATTTGCTGACTATAATGACGTGTTTGTTAAGCAGCGGGGTGACGGTTCGAAAACATTTAATCTAGTTATATACAATGATAATAATGATGTATCTGTAAGTCAACAAGGATATAATGCGCAACATAATGCTAATGTAACATTATCAGGAACAGACCCAACATCACTTAACTTAGTACAAAACAGCTCCACAGCACAGACATATACTTTACAGCAAAGTTGCTATACTGTTGGTGGCTGCTCAGTATCGGTAACACAACAATAATGGCATATTCAGACGAAGTAGTAAAACGATTCGAAGCAGTTCTTGCTGATCCTAAGAAGCATTCTGTAGGTTCATTAGATCGATCAAATCCAAACGTAGCAACCGGACTTGCAGGTGCACCTGCTTGTGGTGATGTTATGCAACTACAATTATTGCTCGACGAGAATGAGAAGATCGTTGATGTTAAATTTAAAACATATGGGTGTGGATCTGCAATTGCATCTTCGTCATTGTTTGTTGATATGATGATGGGATTAACTATTGCAGAAGCTAAACTAATCAAAGATAAAGACATAGCAGATGTGCTGCAACTTCCACCAATTAAACTGCATTGTAGTGTACTAGCAGAAGATGCTATTAGACAGGCTATGGTTGATTACGAAACAAAGAATGAAGAGGATTACTCTCATCCGATTTTAGACCAGTCAATGATTGGTCATAACAACCCGCCCAAATAAAGATTTAATATGAACAACGATTTAGATAAAAAGTTAAATA
>TARA_B110000858_G_scaffold7095_1_pt1 | contig 17279 bp, 15 predicted proteins | sample TARA_B110000858 | Tara Oceans TARA_B110000858 (sample SAMEA4398247) | marine metagenome | biome: Polar Biome; feature: [SRF] surface water layer (ENVO:00010504); material: water (ENVO:00002006), including particulate matter (ENVO:01000060) such as... | depth 5 m | reverse complement strand
TTAATGACTCGTTACGCTAAGAAGATGATCAGACCAGAATTCTACGGAAAAATATTTATTTCGGATGTAAATCAGATATAAGCATTAACTTAGAATATATTTAAAGAGAGGTCCTAACGGACCTCTTTTTTTATCTATTTATATTAAAACTTTAGCATGGCAAATGTAGTAATATGGGACGGTAGTGCAACTTTTACAACTAGTTCCACTCCTTTTGGCTTCTACGACACTGATACAGACTTTCAAACTGACGCAGTAAAAGTAGCTAAATTTTGTGGCACCCGTCTAGGATATCCGTTAATGGATGTAGAATTACAAGACCAGAACTTTTTCACTTGCTTTGAAGAAGCTGTTACAACGTACGGTAATGAAGTATTTCAATATAAGATTAGAGAAAATTACCTAAATTTAGAAGGAGCACAAACTGGAAGTAACCTTAACAACAGGTTAATTGAACCTACTCTCAATAGAGTAGTAAATATAAGTAAAAATTATGCAACTGAAGCTGGTGTAAATGGTTTAGTTACCAGACATACAGGCTCATTAGCAGTAACAGCATCTAAACAAGACTATGATATGGATGCTTGGGCTACAGACCAAGGTATTGAAGGAGGTATTGAGATAAGAAGAATATTTTATGAAGCACCTCCTGCTATATTAAGGTACTTTGACCCTTATGCAGGCACTGGAACAGGTACTCAATCACTAATGGATGCATTCGACTTTGGTTCATTCAGTCCAGGAGTTAATTTCCTTATGATGCCTATATCATATGACCTTGCAAAAGTGCAAGCAATAGAACTAAACGATCAAGTACGTAAATCTAGCTACTCTTTTGAGCTAGTAAACAATAAATTAAGGATATTCCCTAAACCTAGAGCTAGGTATAGGTTACTATTTGAGTACTTTAAGAAGGATGACAAGAATAACGCATTTACCAACCAAAGTAAAGGTATGGTAACTAACGTAGCAGAGGTACCTTATAACAATCCCATATACTCTCAAATTAATAGTGTAGGTAGACAGTGGATATTTAGGTATACTTTGGCTTTAGCTAAAGAGTTATTAGGTTATGTTAGGGGTAAATACCAAACAGTACCAGTACCCGGTAGTGAAGCTACATTAAATCAAGCAGATCTATTAAATGACTCAAGAACAGAAAGAGAAAAGTTAATGACTGAGTTAAAAGAGATGTTAGAACAAACATCTAGACAGTCTCAACTTGAAAGAAAAGCTAATGAATCAGAAAATCTAAGGAAAACACTAACAGATGTTCCTTATACAATTTATATTGGGTAATGAAGTTAAGTAAGATAATAGAAAATATAGAATTTCGTACTTTTGTTGCAATGGTTAAGGTTGTCTTTAACGATGACATGGGTACTGCTAAGATTGGTGAACTATTAAGAGCTTTACCAGGTGTTACCACCGTTACATTAGTAAGAGAAGAAAGACCAGGTGTTGAAATCTTTAAAATAAAGTTAATAACCCAGAAAGGCGGTCCAGAAGCCTATAATTCATTCAGTAACATGGCCACTTCTAAGTATAGTGTGGTAAGAGTTGTTACAGTTGCTGAAAAATCAATTGAAGAAAAGTAATGCTATTCGGAAGTAACAGAGATTTTGATTTACTGGTAAGTATAAACCGTGAACTACTAAAAGATATAGTAGAACAAGAGGTACTATACCATAAACTTAGTTTAGAAGACTTAGATACCAACTTATACGGTGAATCACTACAAAAATCATATTTTGAATCAGTTAAACTTAACTGCCTTATAACAAGAGGTGATCAAGTAATAGATATCGATGATTTCGGACCTGATTTAGGTAGACAAGCATCATTTGCGTTTTTAAGACCGGATCTAGAGACCTTGAGCGTCGTTCCTGAGGTAGGTGATATTGTTCAATGGCATAAAGACTACTATGAAGTTGATACCGTTCGGGAGAACCAGTTATTCATAGGGAGAGACAAGAGTTATAACCTTTCCTCATATGGAAATGGGTTTGGTTCATCATTATCCATCATTATTGACTGTCACCTAACAAGAGCAGACAGAGTTGGACTAACAGAAGCAAGATAAAATGGCAGAAAACAGAGGATTAGATGTTTCGAAGTTAAACGATACACAGGATGACTTCAGAGTAGGTATCAAAGACATAGATACTGCTATATTTTACTACTTTAATGAGGTAATTAAACCAAATGTCGTTCAAAACGGTAAACAAATTAACGTACCAGTAGTGTATGGCTCACCAGAAAGGTGGAAGTCAATGCAAAAAGATGGTTACTTTAGAGATAAGAACGGTAAAATGCAAGCTCCCCTTATAGTCTTTAGGAGAGAAACAGTAGAAAAGAATAGAACCATTGGTAATAAGATGGATGCTAACAATCCTCATAACTATGGTGTGTTTAAACAGAACTACTCCAAGAAAAACGTATATGATCGATTCTCAGCAGTTAATAATAGAGTCGGCACAACCGAATATCATGCAGTAGCAATACCAGACTATGTAAACATAACATATTCATGTGTAATATTCACTGATTACGTTGAACAGAACAATAAATTGATTGAATCTATTAACTTTGCCTCTGATTCATATTGGGGTGACCCATCATCGTTTCATTTTAGAGCTATGATTGACACTTTCACAACATCGCAAGAGATAGTTCAAGGTAATGATAGAATAGTAAAGTCTAATTTCACTATTAACTTACTTGGACACATTGTTACCGATGCAATTAATGCATTAGCAGTTAATTCTAAGAAGTATTTTAGTAAAGCTGCAGTAAAAGTTACAACAGAAACAGTAAAAAACATAAACGACTTGTAATAGATGGCTAGAGCTGACAGTATATTATCGGGATCACTCATTTTTAGAGAAGACGGCTTAGCAGTTTCTTCTTTAGTACCTAATGGTAATGAAATACAGGTTACTGGATCGATACATGTAAAGAATAAATTAAAATTACAAGGTACCGACATAGGTGAAAGGATAACCACAGTAGAGCAAGCACAAATTGCACCTGCATTAACCATTGGAGGGTTAACTATCTTCTCTGCTTCTACAAATGAATTTACTGCCTCAGCTAAAACACAGCTGTCTAACCTAGAAACCGTATCGGCTTCATTAAATACCTTTACAGGTTCAACAAATACAGCATTATCTAACCTACAAACTACTGCTTCCTTAACTACACAAAGTTTATCTTTAATAGATTCTAGGTTAGCAACAGTAGAAGGTAAAGAATTAGTAAGTAGTTCTGCACAAATAGATGCTTTAGGCTTTTTATCTTCCAGTATACAAGGAATAGTATCAAGATCAGCTCAGATAACCCAATTAGGGTTCATAACTGCATCAAGATATAGCGAAATATTAGAAATACCATCAGGTATAGTGTCATCATCAGCTCAACTAGCAACAGCTATTTCAGGAGCTGGAGCAGTTACCTATGTAACATCAAGTAACTTTAGTTTAAAACAACTTCAAGTTAATGATTACGACACTAACGTAGCTTCAACCTTTAATGATGCAACAGGTAAACTAACTTTAACGTTTGGAACACCAACTTCACCATCATCAGTAGGTTTAACCACATCAGGGTTCAGTACAGACAGGTTTAATCAAACAGTAGATTCATATGATATTAATGCCAACTGGAATAACGGTGGGTATACTATAATAAATGCTTCTTTATTTGAAGGAAACACACTTTTAACACAAACTAACTCAGGAACATCAATTTCTTTTAGTACTTCCTCACTAGGTAACCATTCATATAAGCTTGCTTACACAGCAAGTTCACCTTTAGACGGTACATTATATAAAGAAACGGAAAATCTAACTAAAACCCTATCTAAAAGCAACCCTTCTAACCCTTCTCTAAGTACAACACCAAGTGTACAGTTAGGACATAGTTCAAACCAAATAGAACAAGGAGCTACAGGTAGTATAACCTTCACATCTTCTTCGTCAGCAACTTCAAACCAATGGGAACTAGATAGAACTGAGAGTAGTTTTAAATCACCTTATGCAATTACAGGTTCAGCAACAGGAGCAACAACTATAAGTATCACTGCAACAGCTCATTATGATTCTCCTAGTGGAGAAAATTCACCCGACACAAGTACAACTAGAACCACAACAAATAACTACACTAAAATAAGAAGTGTTAGGTTTGGTGCAAGTGCCTCAACTGAATTTACAGCAATACAACTAGCAGATCTATCATTATGGGACAATACCATAGGAGGTACAGTGGGTACCATTGACAAAGGTAACACAAACCCAAGTGGAGATGCAGTTACCATCTCTTTTTCAGGGGATAAGTACAATTATATTGTTTATGACAGTTCAAGAAGTAACTTATCAAATATATCCACTAGTGGTTTTGGAGTATTAGGTCAATTTACCCTTACTACTGTTGGAGATTATAAAATTTACAGAACAACAACACTACAGGCCGGTGGAGCTGGTAGTAGTATAACTTATAACTTAACTTAGAACATGGCTATAATTCTCCCAGGCGGTTTTAACATAACAAACAACGAACCTTCCGATGCTAGGTTTAGTGTAGCTAATGCTACTGCACGTTATGCTCTATCTTCTGCTAACATATATGAGGGTTTAACGGTATACGAACAAGATACCAATAGGTATTACGTATTAATTGATACTTCTAATGTAACAAACACATTAGGGTGGAACGAAATAGCTACTGGCAATAGTTTTTCTGGTTCTTCAGTGTTAGGTAGTGATATACTTAATTTTCACAGCATAACTGGGTCTGTAAACATTACAGGTTCATTATCTCTTAATCATTCTGATTTAACATTAACCGGTTCTTTAGGAATAGACTTAACTGGTGTTTCTAAATACTTCAACATTAGTATTGATGGTGAGGAAAAAATAAAAGTCAACAATGAAGGTGTTCTTCAACTCTTTTCACAAAGTGCAACTCCAACCGCTGTAGAAGGTGGGTTATATTACGGTAATGATTTCAATCTTTATCTGGGAGTAAATGACTAATCAAACATATTTATACATATAACAGTATCACAACATGGCAATCTGGAAAAAAATAATAGTATCAGGGTCTACAGGGCAATTAGCTAACTTAGAAGTAGATTCACTCTCGTCCGGTGTAGTAACTGGTAACGCAGGCAACTTAACAACAACTCCAATAGCGGGTATTGGTAGTATAGTTGCAACACACGGGGCAACAGGTAATTTTAGTGGGTCTTTTTCAGGTTCCTTCATTGGAGACGGTTCAGGGTTAACAGGCCTTGCATCCAACCTTATAGTAGGTGCAGACACAGGCACAAACACTTCAGTAAACCTATTAAGTGATACTTTAGAATTTACAGGTGGCAAAAACATATCAGCAACAGTAGGTACTGATAGTATAACATACAATTTAGGTAGTGGCATCTTATCAGCATCTGCAATCACTGCTCCTGCAACGCAGGGTCAGGTACAATTGTCGACTAATGGAGCTGCACAAAGTGCTATAAATATTAATAGTCTTGGTACTGGCGATACACCAACATTTGGTGGGTTAAACGTAACTAATGACGTAAATGTTGATGGAAGTTTAACAGTTAACGGTACTTTATCTTATCTTAACACCACTAATACTGAGATTAAAGATAAATTTATTTTACTTAACTCAGGTTCATCTAATCCAGATGATGCAGGTATTGTAGTTGACGAGGGTAGTGGACAAGGAGCTGCTTTAGTATACGATGGCGGTAAAGCACGTTGGGGATTTGTAGAGACATTATCAGCAGCTACAGGATCTGTTGAAACACAAGCATATTCAGCAGCAGTATTGGATCAAAATGACTCAGATCACAATGTAGCAGCAGCTTACTTTCAAAAACGTGGTAACATAAAGGTAGATAGTTCAGATAATATTTGGATATACGTTTAATAGATAAAAATAGTTATGCCAGTAAAAGCAAAAGGATCCGTGATAACGGGAGAAGATGCTAGATCTAAAATTACAGACAACTTAGTAAAGAAAAGCGACTTAACTGTCCGAAATATTGAATTTGTTTTAACTAAACTTAAAACAGCCCAATTCCAAGGCTCTGAATTTGAGCATTTCTATCAAGTTTGGGTAAAGCTTTCAGCTAAGTTAGAAAGTTTGAAATCTAACAAACAGGCTTAGGTTAAAACTACTATTTATTAGTATATTATTGGCCCGTAAGGGAAGTGGACAGGCAAACCTGTAACCAACCGTAATAAAGTAACATGCCGAACTGGAAAAAACTTATAGTTAGTGGCTCTGATGCTACGCTAAATTCACTTAACGTAAACAATGCTGTAACTGCATCAGCATTCCGTTCAACTAACGGAGTCGGCACACCTACTCTTACTTCTGCCAATAGTTTAATTTTAAGTGGTTCCGAAGCAGTTAAAATAAAAGGAGCTTCACTAAGATTAGAAGCATTTACAAACGCACAAACATCATCCCTTACATCCCAAGACGGAGACATAATATATAACTCGGATAGAGATAAAGTATTATTCTATACCGGGTCTACCTGGAAACATCTTGTCGCTGCGGGAGATAGTATATCAATAGCACAAGTACCTTCTGCATCATATGCAATAACCGCTTCTTATGCCCTTAACGCAGGAGGAGGAGAAGGAGCAGGATTTCCATTCACTGGTGATGCAGTCATTACCGGTTCATTATTAGTAAGTACGCACATTTCAGCATCTTCTATTACTGGATCATTTTCTGGTGATGGTTCTAGGTTAACAGGCATAACAGTAAATCAATCAGCTACAGTTACTGATAACTTTAGTAATGTAGAACTTCATAACGTTAGTCACGGGTTTAACACTCAAAACGTGATAATAAATGTTTATGATGAAAATAATGATTTATTTCTACCCCAAAGAGTAAGGTTAACTGATAACAATAATATAGCCTTAACCTTTGCCACATCCAGCACCGGTAAAGTAGTAATAGCAAAAGGTGGTCACATCGTATCTGGTTCACAGCAAGTATCAGAAATAGCTACAGTAACTCAAGATTTTACAAGCGTTACGTTTGTTAGTGCATCACATAATTTTAATACTAGAAACGTAATAGTACAGGTTTATGATGAAAATAATTTTCAAATCATTCCTAACTCAATTTCACTACCTGATGTAAATACAGCAGTAGTAGGGTTTAGTACTAATAAATCTGGTACAGTAGTAGCAGCAAAAGGTGGTCACATCGTATCTGGTTCAATTACTTATAGCGAGTTAACAAACGTACCACAAAATATACTATCTGCCTCAAATAACATATACACAGTTAGCGGGTCGTTCATACCATCTAATAACCAAATATACGATTTAGGTAGTCCAACAAAAAGATTTAGAGACCTTTACTTAAGTGGATCGTCAATCTATTTAGACAACACTAGGTTAAAAATTACAGGTAGTGGACATGTTGAACTTATTGGCCATAACGGTACTAGAAGAGACTTTATAGCTAACTCAATAAGAGTTGGTAACGGAGCATCAGACTTAGTACTATCAAAACACTCTAATAAACTTTTACTTCATCACTCAGGTTCTACTGCACCGTTAGAGATGTTAGTTACTGCATCATTTGCACAAACAGCCTCTTATGCACTTAATGCTGCAGGAGATGGCTTCCCGTTCACAGGTTCAGCACAAATTACAGGGTCATTAGGAGTAACTGGATCTATATCAGCTACCACCTACTACGGTGATGGAAGTAACTTAACTGGTGTATCAGGAGCTGGAGGTAGTGTGGTAGAAACTGCAACAGTTGTAGATAATTTTTCAAATGCAACTTCACATACAGCAACACATAATTTTAATACTAAGAATGTATTAGTACAGGTATATACAACCAATGATGAATTAATAATTCCATCTTCAATACTTACTAACACAGTCAACACAATAAGAGTTACTTTCCCTGAAGCAGTATCAGGTAGGGTAGTGGTTGCTAAAGGTGGTCATGTAGTGTCAGGATCTGGAGGAGGAGCAGGTGATGCCTCAGCAGCAGGAATATTAAAACATGCTAAAACACTTACATCAAATATTACTGTAGAAGACAACTACAATGCATTATTAATCAGCCCAGTTTCATTCGATTGCACAGTATCGGTAAACGATGGGGCAGATTTACATATTATATCATTCTAAACATATTTATATAAAATGAGTATATTAAAAGTTAATTCGATTCAGCCATTCAGCGGCGGTAGTGTAAAGATTACCGGCAACTCCGTTATATCTGGATCTTTTTCTGGATCATTTGAAGGCTCGTTCGATGGTAATACCGGATTCGAAGACATTACTAATAAGCCAACGTTGATATCTGGTTCTAATCAACTAGCAGGAACATCAGTAAATGGTAACCTTACTATAAACTCAGAACTAAAAATTTTATCCTCTTCCTTATTATATGGACAGAATACAGATATAGATGGAGAAGAGGTTGTACTTAGTAGAGCAACAGGTAGTCATAGGAGTGTATTTTATGATTACGTTATGACCAGTGAATCCCATGCAAGAGCAGGAACAGTGATGGCAGTGTGGTATGGAGGAGTAGTAAATTACGCTGATACATCAACAGCAGATATAGGAGATACTTCAGAAGTAACATTATCAGTAGCGTTAAGTGGTAACAATGTAAATCTTCAAGCATCTGGTTCTATAAATAATTGGTCTATAAAGACAACAAGTAAATTAATTTAATATTTATTAACATGGCTAACAAATTAGTAATACACAGTCAAGTAGAAACCAAACAAAATGTATTTGTTACTGGTTCTATTGATGTTACTACAAGAATTGAAGGACAAACAATTAACGCACGTACTGCTTTAGAACAAGGAGGTGCAGGACAAACTTTTGTTACTGACGGGTTAGCAACAGCATTGGCAATAGCATTAGGATAAACTAAAAAAAGATGGCAAAAAAACTAGTAACACATTATAAAATAAATCGAGCAGCAGGAACAGTATCTGTAAAAGACAGAATACAGCCAGACCGTTTACTGTTGATTACAGATGTAGATACGAATAGAATCCTTTACAACTTTGCTGTAACTGGGTCTGGTATAACATCCCACTCATTTGATAACGCTACAGAGCACACTGTATTTCATCTAGAAAAAAGTTTAAACGCTAATAACGTAGATTCTGGTTCTAGACTGCAAATCTTTATTGAAAAAGATAGTCAAACAATTACCTTTGATGATACATTTGTAGACCCGGTAAGTAAGATACGGGTATCTAGTCCTGAAAACCTTATTGATACTGACTTTGAATACGGGTTACAGTCAACCAAGTGGGAGACAGTAGAATTGTCCAACAATGTCCCTTCTTACTATATATCAGATGCTGACTACGGAGTGAGTGGAGTTGTAAATATTCAGTCAAAAACTGATTCAGACATTATTACAGTCTCTACAACTAACCCACACAGACTTGCTCAAGGTACACCAATTGATGTAAGAGGATTGTCATCACAGACTGCTGAAGGTAAGTACATTATTCAATCAGTAACAGATGATAACACATTTACTTACAAGGCTAGAGCCGTTCAAGGTTCCACAAATAGACTAGATGGTACATACACAGTACTAACACCAGGTCAATTTTATGCAGGTTCTCAAATTTCATTTACAAGTAAAGATGGTATTACAACTGATGAAGCATCTAATTCTACCATAACGGTAACAACACCAGATGAACATGGATTTGTTTCACAGTCTAACTTCTATTTAATAAATTCAGTTTCACCAAAAGTAATTGAATTAGGAGCATCTTCAGCTACTGCACCAGATGGTAATCCTTATATAGATCCAGACAACACAACTACTGCAGTTCTTCGAGCTGATATGTCTAATGCAGAGACTAAACAAATGAAGTCCACTTATGCATTTAAATTCAATGCAAATAATGTTGATGTATCTAGTGACAAAATACTTTGGACTAATAGTGGCTTAAAGGTAAATGACACCTTACTTTATACTCCACCACAAGGTGATTCTCAAATTGGCGGATTAGATAGATTCCAAGTTTACTACGTACAGTCTGTAGACCCTTCTGGTATTACATTAGCTCTCACATACGATGGAACAAAGGTAGTGTTTTCTAGTGCAGGTACTTATCTACACGGTAAGGGAAGTGTGCACTTATGTTACGAAACAGTAAGATTAAGAAAACCATATAACAACCCAAACAACTATTACCACACCAGATACAACCAACAGGGTATAGGTTCAGGATGGGATCGACATAGCTCGTCAGGTTTCTATAACGGTAACTATTGGGGAATATCAAATACAGTTCCAGAAAAATTAGCTTGGTTTTCACCAGTAGGTTCTAACTGGACTACTATTGTAAAACAAAATCCATTTTATTCTGCAGGAAGAAGTTCTACTTGTCAAATGCCAGAAGGTACTCATGCTAATGTAGCTAACTTTATGGAAGACTTTAGTATGTATAATAATGCAACTAGGTCTAATCCAAGTCAATACACTCATGGTAGTACAGCAGATATGACAATTTACTATACGTGGAGTTATAGATGGAGTAACTATGATTATTCAGCATACGCTAAAAACCTATTCTACATTTTACTAGAAACCGATAATGAAGCAGATACATTTTATGTACCTTCACACGGGTTGATTGACGGATCCAATGTAACTCTTGAAACTACAGGTTCCAGTATATATACAAGTACACACGGTACAAGTTGGATATCCTACACAGGAGTAGGTTCAGCATCTTTAGCTGATGGTGACTTTACAGTCGAAGTACCTTCTACAGATAGATTTAGATTAGTTGATTCAACAACAGGAGATAACTATAGATTACAAAATGCACAAGGGGAGTATACTATTACAGCAGAGATACAAAAACCTTCAGCCAATTCATTTTATTCTGCTGATCATGGATTAACAGATGATGAATCTGTTGAGTTTACAGTATTAGCAGGTGGTACAGTTCCAACATCAGATACAGGAAGATTAAGTATTAATTCTGACGTAATAACCGGTAATGTAGAAATTGCATATACAGTACTTAATGATGCAGTTAAAACTTGGTTAGAAAGTAATTTAGCAGGTCATGTTGACCTTACTATGGATGGACCAGATGCACGTAACCCGATTACCAATGGAGGAACGGATGCTTCTTGGCTGTATAGTTACTACTATGACGGTGTATACATAAACACACCAAATGGTGCAAGTAATACTACTAATGCAGCAGCAACTTACACCTGGGGTGATACGGTAAAAGATTTAGGTGTTGGTACAAGTAACGCTAATAAAGGGTTTAGTGCTTTTGGTACTAAGTATAACTCTAACCAAACCACACCTACTTACTCACACGTAAGGATGGCATCTAAAGTGTTACCTTGGAGTGATTTTAGAGTATACACTCGTACTTATTCCAACAGTGGACATGACAACCAAGGTACATGGTACAGAAGAAGTCACTCAGATAACTTCTACACTTCAGGTTGGTATGCATTAGAATATTCTGGTGGTAGAAAAGGTCACGCCTCTTTTGAATTTGTACTATGGAGTGAAAATTGGCAATCTGATAGGACTGCATCACATACAGGATACTTTAACAACAGTAGTTCAGGATACGGATATACATATACCAACAACTCAGAAGGGAAGTACGTAACATTTAACTGTTTATTCCAATATGCAAATGGTACTAGTTTTAACAGTACTAGTTTCTTAAGTATGATTGATTCTGTGATAACAGCTTGGAAAACTAATTTTGCACAACCAGCTCTTAACAGTGGTACGGTTTACAAAACACAGGTAATAAATAATGATAGATTTAGATTAAAATCTACTACATCAGATGTAGCGGTAGATATAACTAGTTACGGTTTACCTTCATTTCAATTCACCATAAGTAGAAACGGAGCAGCAGATGGAGCTTACGTTGTATCAAATATACCAACAAATAAGTCGTTTGATTTAAAACTACCATTTAAAGTAAATGAACGTTTATTATCATTTAATGCAAACTTTGTTACATCTTCATCAGACCTTGTAGGTGTAGTTAATCATAAATTGATACCCGGTTTACCAATGGTTTACAACCCAGGTGGTAATGTAGCAATACCACCGTTAGTATCAGGTTCAACTTACTATTCAGTTGTAAGAGACGAAACATTATTTGGATTTGCCTCTTCATCAGAAGCAGGATCAAACGGTACATTAATAGAATTAACAAATTCAGGTTCAGGTACACATACTTTATCCATTAATGCAATGAATGGTCAGTTCCCTGGAGAAGGTAGTATTACTATATCTAGTGGTTCGAACGTAGTCTCTGGCTCTGATGATACTTTATTTAAAAGGTACTTTAAAGTTGGTGATACGTTTAGAATAAAAGATAAATCATCTTCACCAGCAAGGTTATCTGATTTTTCAATCGCTGCTATTGCTGACGATAATAACTTAACACTATCATCAGTATCACCTTTTGATCAAGCAGATACTAAATACTTTATACAAACACAACTATATGCTAGACCAGATGGTACATTCTTACACAGACCCTTTGATGGTGGTGTAGAAATTACTGCAGGAACAGCACCATTTTCACAAATTGTTAGACAGACACGTAAGTATTTCCGTTATCAATCTGGTAAAGGTATTCAGACTTCACTAGCTATAAACTTTAATCCACCTATTTTATTTGAAAATATGTTTTCTAGTGGATCAACAGCTACAGGAACAACTAGATACCCGCACAGATTAAATGTTAACGACACTATAAATGTAGAAGGTTTTACAGATCCAGCTTACAACAGTAGACAGAATATTGAAACTACACCTAGTGAGTTTTCATTTACTTATGACCTAAGTGGTAGTATACCTCAAACTTCCATACCTGGAGGATTGGGTCAATTTAATGTTGATTCATGGCAAAACAGTGTTATTAGAGCAGGAATGTTTGACTTTCAAAATGGTTTCTTCTACGAATACGATGGACAATCGGTATATGCAGTTAGAAGATCTTCAACACAACAAATTTCAGGTGATGCAGCTGTTGTTAATAATTCAAACGTAGTAACTGGTACTAGTACAAACTTTACCGGTCAATTATCTTTAAATGAAATGATTGTGATAAGAGGGCAATCATACAAAGTGGTTAACATCAGAAGTAACACTCAGTTAGTAGTACAACCTCAATATAAAGGAGTAACAGCCAATGGAGTAATACTAACTAAAACAGTAGACGTTAGAATACCACAAACTGATTGGAATGAAGATACATCAGATGGTCAAGGTAAATCTGGATTCGATTTAGATGTAACCAAGATTCAAATGGCATACATGGATTATTCATGGTACGGAGCTGGTAAAGTGAGATTTGGATTTAAAGATAGAAATGGTAAAGTGATTTACGTACATTCCTTCTTGCATAATAACCGATTAACAGAGGCATATATGAGATCTGGTAACTTACCTGCTCGATATGAAATTTTCAACACAGGTAATCCAACATACGTACCGTCTCTATTCCACTGGGGTACATCGGTAATAATGGATGGTAGGTTTGATAAGGATGATTCATACTTATTTACTGCATCATCTAAATCATTATCATTTACGAACGGTCAAACATTATCAGCCACCACTAATGCTAACTCTAGTATTCGTAGGATTTACGATAGAAACGCTAGAGTGTACAACTGGTACGTAAGATTATCCTTTCCAGTAGCAGATGATTCTAAATTCTCAACCGGAACTAAACTATCAGCAGCTGGTACTCAATTACAAGGACAGGAGATTACATATACTGAATATTCTGGTAATACTTTCTACGTATATATTTCATACGGTACTAGTTCGGTATATTACCAACAACCATCAGGAGGATTTTCAATTAACAGTTCTACTGCAGTAACGATTGGTGAAGTTTCAGGAGGTACAGGAGTTAATCTTGGTACAGATTCTATACCATTGATTACTATTAGATTGGCACCTTCTGTAGATAGTGGATTACCAGGAGCTCTTGGTGAAAGAGAAATTATCAACCGAATGCAGTTAATCTTGAATGAGATTGGTATGATTATCACCCATGATTGTGAGGTACAGTTGTTACTTAATGCTGATTTATCAACAGCAGCATATGAAAATGTAACATCACCATCATTATCAGAATTAGTGAAACACGAACAAGGCGATTCAGCTTTAGGAGGAACACAGATATTCCAATATAGAGCATCAGGTGGGTCGGTAGATAGTGGTGGTGTAAGAGCATCCAACACATCCAACCAGTCATTAGGTGCAATTATCGATTTAGGTAATTCAATACTTGGAGGAGATGGAACGTTCCCTAATGGACCTGATACACTAACAGTAGCTATTAACGTAGTTGATACGACAGGTATATCGGCAGTATCACCATTCCAAGTTTCATCTCGTATAACATGGTCAGAATCACAAGCATAGTACATGAAGATATACGACGCAATTGGATTCAATTCCAACCTAACTGGGTCTTTCACTGGTAGTTTTACCGGTGATGGGTCTGGTATTACAGGTGTTACAGCAGCAGGTACTATATCTTCATCTATTCAGATAGGTTCAGATATATCAGGATCCGTATCACAACTATCAGCTTCAATAGCTACTAGGTTCGGTACACTTACTACTGACTATACAGGACTAAATAACATACCTCAAGGAATCTTATCTAGCTCTAATCAGATCAATGCTCTTAGTAACACATCAGCATCATACTCTACTACATCTTCTTTTGCTTTAACAACACCATCGGTATTTCCTTTTACAGGAGCAGCTACAATAAACGGTACAACCACTATTACTGGTTCGTTAATCGTATCAGGAGCAGCAGTTACAGGTTCTTTTGTAGGAGATGGATCAGGATTAACAAATGTTGGTATAGTAACAGCTAGTTTAGTATCTGAAACATTCTCAGTAACAGGTTCTTATACAGTGAGACATAACTTTGGTACTAAAAACGTACTAACTCAAGTATTTGATACCAATGACTTTGTAATCACTCCATCTGAGATTAAAACTGTAAATGATAACCAAGTAAAAATAAGTTTTTCAACTTCAGAATCAGGTAGAGTAGTAGTAGTAAAAGGAGGACACTTAGTAACAGCAACCCAAAATACAGTTTCATCCTCTTATGCAGCAACAGCAGTTTCATCTTCTCGTTCAGTATTGTCAGATACAATACATAATAACTACCTTCTTAGCGGTAGTTTAAAACTTTGGTCAGGTCCTAAGCAAGTACATGATAGTATTTCTGGATCACCAGATCCTAACACTATCTACTTTGTAAAGGAATAACTATGGCTGTATACATAGGAAAAAATAAAATATCTAATATATACATTGGGAAAACCAATGTCACTAAAATATTTACCAATAAAATTAATCTATCTACATCCACACCTGCAGGAATTCAAGCACATTTTCTTGTAGTAGCAGGCGGTGGTGGAGGAGGAAATGCATCTGATGGAGGTGGTGGAGCAGGAGGATTAAGAACCTCTTATGGTTCAACATCAGGAGGAGGATCACTTGCTGAAACTCCCTTAACTCTTGCCGCTGGTACTCAATACACTATAACAGTAGGTGGAGGAGGAGCTGCTGCAATAGTAGCATCATACGCAAGAATGCCTACAACACAAGGAACACAAGGTGTTGACTCTGTAATATCAGGAACAGGTATTACCACTGTAACCTCAATAGGAGGAGGTGCTGGAGCAAATGGTATTTATCGTTCTTCTGCTGATAACACGACAGTTGATGGAGGTTCAGGAGCTGGAGGAGGTAATTTATCAGGATGGACATTAGTTCCACCCGGTACTGCTAACTCAACTCAAGGTTATCCAGGAGGAATAGCAGGCGGTAACGGTGGAGGAGGTGGTGGAGGAGCCTCACAAGCTGGTGATGACTCAGTCGACAATGGTTCAGGTAGTCCTCAGTATAGGTCTGGTGACGGAGGAGATGGTTTGGCTGTAGCAATTACAGGTACACCTACCACCTATGCAGGAGGAGGAGGAGGAAGTATGTACCCTAACTACGGTGGTAATAGACAATCCTCTCAAGGTGGAGCTGGAGGAGGTGGAGCAGCTGGTATTTCAGCAGCTAGTTGGTCTACTTCAGGAGCTTATCTAGGTCAACCTGGAGGTACTAACTTAGGAGGTGGTGGTGGAGCATCAATGATGGAGAATAACTACGTACCAAGAGGAGGTAACGGTGGCTCAGGTATAGTAATCTTAAGAGTAGCTACATCAACATATTCAGGAACAACTACCGGTAGTCCTACCGTTACAACAGACGGTGCTGATACCATTATGACATTTACTCAATCAGGTACTTATACCACAGACGCTGATGCAGGAGGAGGTCTTACTGAAGCCGATGTACTTGAACTTAACAGTAGTAGTTTTGTGACACTGGGTCAAGGAATTTCAAATTGGACATATATCTTTAACACTGGTAATGCTTTTGATGGTGGATATAGTTTACCTAGTTCTACCTTTTGTGCATCAAGCGGAAACGATAACCATGTTGGTTACGGTACTACTATGACATTCACAGTACCTACTGCTCTTTATGAATTCAGAATACAAACTGGATATACAAAGATGATGACTATGAAGTTAGAATACAATGCAGGTAGTGGTTGGGTTACTTACGCAACTAATCTTGATAAATCCACTGGGTCCAGTTTATTCGTTACAATAGACTCTAGAACATGGTGGCAGGTACTAACCAACAATACAACAGTATTTGCAACAACCTGGAGAATGGTATGTATCACCAACGGATCAAACGTATCAAACGAATATTGGCAAGAACTTTACTTAAGAGGATTTCAAGAATAATGGGATACTACGCTAACATATCAGGCAGTCAAGTAATACAGAATATAGTATCTGACTCAGAACCTAACCCTTCATCAGGTAACTGGGTAAAACATACACATATGCATGTTTGTGAAGGATTCATTTATGACTCTGGAAGTTTCTACACTCCATCTCCTGTTGAAGGTTGGGTATTAAACAGAGATACTCTACTTTGGGAAGATCAAAACGACTAGTAGGTAGTTAAGAATTTAATGCTTATTTATAATATATGAAATACCACGACATACAACTTACAGGATCATTACAAGTTACTGGGTCTCTATCCATACCGGTTGGTACTACAGCTGAACGACCTACCAACCCTAAGTCTGGTAGTTTAAGGTTAAACTCTTC
>TARA_B110000858_G_scaffold66789_1_pt1 | contig 17630 bp, 13 predicted proteins | sample TARA_B110000858 | Tara Oceans TARA_B110000858 (sample SAMEA4398247) | marine metagenome | biome: Polar Biome; feature: [SRF] surface water layer (ENVO:00010504); material: water (ENVO:00002006), including particulate matter (ENVO:01000060) such as... | depth 5 m | reverse complement strand
GTTTTTGGTAAAGCTTCAACAAATTCTATTTTTCTAGGGTATTTATAGGGTGCTATTATTTTTTTTATATAATTTTGAAATTCAATAATAAGCGCCTCCGATGGAATATTTCCGTCTTTTAAAACGATGTAAGCTTTAACAACAAAACCTCTCTCCTCATTAGGGACGCCGATGACCGCACATTCGGATATTTTTTTATTTGTATAAAGCGCATCTTCCACTTCTGGCCCAGAAATATTATACCCTGAACTAATAATCATATCATCACACCGGCTCGTAAAATAAACATAGCCATCTTGATCCATTGAACAGAGATCACCGGTAATATTCCAACCGTTAACCACATAATCTTTTTGACGGACATCATCTAAATACTTACAGCCAGTTGGCCCCCTAACAGCGAGGCGACCTATTTCATTCTTACCTATTGGCAAATCATTTAAATCTAAAATACATACCTCATAACCATCAATAGCTTTACCAATCGCACCGGGGCGTATGCTTTCGTCAATGGCCGAAATAAACATGTGGGTCATTTCAGTTGAACCAAAAGCATTAATTAGTTTACCCCCATTTTTTTTGTGCCACTCGTCAAAAATATAAATTGGCAAATGTTCACCCGAAGAGACAGCCTTTTTTAAACTAGACAAGTCATAGTGATCATAATCTTTAAGCATTTTTTTATATGCCGTTGGCGCAGTAGCACAAATTGTAGCTTTATATTTCTCAATAGCCGCCATCAGGTCAACAGCGCTTGTTTTTTCTAATAATATAGTTGTGGCCCCAACATGCAGAGGAAATGCTACAAGCATGCCTAATCCGAATGTAAATGCCATGGGAGGACTGCCAACAAATAAATCATTTTCAGTCAGTTTAAGCAACCCCTCTCCCGCACAAATGCACATAGCCATCACATCCCGGTGGAAATGTATAGTTCCTTTAGGTGCGCCAGTTGTTCCGCTTGTAAAGGCAATTAATGCAGGATCATCATGCATAGTAATAACATTTGAAAACTTAACTGGTTTGCTCTGCGCTAGAGTTTGCAGATCACCTTTTAATGGCACTTTAGTAATCGCATCAAAAAAACAGATGCTGTTTGTTTGGATAAAATTGGTTTTCGCTACCTCCTCTTTTAAGCGCTCGTCACATAAGATAAAATTTATTTCAGCTTTATTTATAATAGTTTTCAATTCTGGGGCACGCAACATGGGCATGGTTGATACAACTATTCCGCCCACTTTGATGATAGCTAGCCAGCAAGCAACAGCCATTGGGGTGTTGGAGGAACGAAGCAAAACGCGATTACCTTTTTTAACCCCGAAATTATCTTTAAGAAAATGAGCAATTTGATTACTTGTTTGATAAAGTTTTTTATAAGTCCATTCATTTTCTGGGCTTATAATAGCTTTTTTTTCACTACGCCCCAGCAGGATATTTTTATCAATTAACTCTACCGCACAATTTAATTCACCAGAAAATCTTAATTCATTAAAGTTAAACAAGTAATCCGGTTGTTCAGAAATAGTCGGTAAGTTTAGTTTTACAAAATTGTCGCTATTTTGATGAGAATTAACCATTTTCTAGCGTTTATAATGATCGTTTTTATTGCTATAAGGAACATCGGTATAACCAGACTGTATGACCCCATTCCGTTCAGCATATTGATCCCATAGTTTTATCATCTCATTCAATTTTTCCGTTTCAGAACTTGATAAGTCAATTCGTTCGAATGGATCATTTTTTAAATTATAAAGTTCCCAACTACCCTTTCCAAATGGCTCATTATTATCAATTATTTTCCAATCATCTTGGCGAATAGCTTTACGGCCAAACAATTCCCATCCCATATATTGCTGATCCCCTAAATAACTTTCTTTTCCAGTTAAGTAAGGAAGTAATGACCGGCCTTGTAGTGGAAATAAATCACGCCCTCTGTATTCACCTGTAGGATATTCGGTGCCCGCAACCTCAAGTAACGTTGGAACTATGTCCAATATTGTCATAAAACTGTTATCAAAAGCTGGTTTTTCACCTATTTCAGTTGGCCAAACAACAAACGCAGGAACTTTAATTCCCCCCTCACTTGAGAAGGCTTTATGTAATTTATAGGGTGCAGAACTTACACTTGCCCAGCCGGGACCATATGCAGTGAAGCTTCCAGGTTTACCTAAGCTCTCGGTATCAGTTGTAAATGTTTCAGGTATCCAAGAGACATTATCTTCGATGTGATAAGGATCATTACCATCTGCACCATTGTCTGACATGAATATAATTATGGTATTTTCTAGTTTACCAGAACTTCGTAAATTCTCAACAATACGGTTAATATTAAAATCCATGGCCTCGACCATTGCCGCATATACGGCCATGTTTTTAGCTTCTTTTTGCTTTTGTATATCACTCAAATCACCCCAATTAGCCGCCATTGGGGAGCGAGGAAAGTCTTCGGGTATTTTAGAAATTAGACCCAGTTTGAGCATTTTTTGCAACCGCTCGTGCATAATTTCATCGTAGCCACCATCATAACGTCCCTCATATTTTTCGATAAAATTGTCTGGTGCCTGTAATGGCCAATGTGGCGCCGTATATGATGCAAACGCAAAAAATGGCTTGTCATCTTCAATGTTATTCAAATATTCCAACATTTTATCAGTATAAGTTTTAGTAGAATAGAAATCTTCTGGCAAAATAGTTTCTTTACCATTTTCAAGATAAATGGTGGTTGGTATTTTACTAGAAGCTGCCAAATTTGAATAATGACTGGAAGTCCCACGTGGCATAATATAAGTTTGCTCAAATCCTCGACTGTGGGGCACCTGATCATCCTCTAGGCCTAAATGCCACTTACCTGTCATTATAGTATGGTAGCCAGCATCTTGTAAAAGTTCTGCAATAGATGCTACTCGAAAATTAAGATATCCCTCATACCCAACCTGAACACTACCCAAACCAACACCTTCGGAATCAAAACCACCAAGACCTGAAAGGTGGTTATCTACGCCCGAAAGAAGCATTGAGCGGGTAAATGAACAAATAGGGGCAGAGTAAAAGTTGGAAAACTTAACACCTTGATTAGCTAAAGTGTCTAGTGTTGGCGTGGCTATCTCTCCACCGTAAACCCCTAGATCAGAATATCCTAGGTCATCAGCAACAATTAATAAAATATTTGGAGTATTTTCTTTCTGACTAACAAGTTCATCAGTACCCTCATTGAATGAGCAGGCCGTCATACTAGAAAAGAATATTATCAATAATAAAACTAATATGGGGTGAGTTTGACCAGTTTTTTCAAACACAATATTCTCCAAAATTATCTAATAGTGAACACGAACATTTTTATCGTATTATTATATATATGTAAATATAAATACGATTGTAATCGTATGCATGATATTGTATTAAAACAATTTTTATGTAATCTTGAGTTTTTAAATTTCAAAGGGTTGTGCCGTGACAAGTAAAATAAAAAGTTTTATTGAAGATGGAATTGAAACCTACGAAGCTAATATCGACGGTGAAAAAATCATATGGGATAAAGGCCTGTCGTACAGTAAGCACCTTCAAACTAAAACACTACTTGCTTGCCAAATTCCAGTATCTGAAGAACCAGAAGAATTAATGTTTATTATTGTACATCAATCAATGGAGTTATGGATAAAACAGTGTATCCACGAAATAAACTTAATCATAAAGTTCATTGGGACTAACCAATTAAATAGGGCATATAAGTCTCTTGACCGTATTGCCGTGATTTTGCGCCATATGATTAATTCCTGGGAAGTATTAGCCACATTAACACCAAATGATTTCTTGACATTTAGGCCTTATTTACAGAAAGCATCAGGTTTTCAATCTTATCAATACAGAGAGTTAGAATTTTTATTAGGCAATAAAAAGAAAGATCTTATTTTGGTTCATAAAGACGATAAAGCCGTATACGACCACTTAGAAGACGTACTAAATGCTCCATCACTTTATGATGTTACCTTAAAATTATTAGCTGACCGCGGATTCAACATTCCAAGTAAAATTTTAGATCGTGATTTTTCTCAAGCATATGTTCCAGCGCCTGAAATTGAAGAAATTTGGCGTGAAATCTATTCGGAAGCCGATAATATGTGGGATCTATATACATTAGGTGAAAAAATCACAGCCCTCGAGTATTATTTTCAAGAATGGCGTTTTAAACACATGAAAACCGTTTCACGTGTTATTGGATATAAAAAAGGAACAGCAGGCTCTGCAGGAGTAGCTTATCTAGTGAAGGCACTGGATAATAGTTTTTTTCCTGAACTTTGGTCAATGAGATCACAAATGACTTCACCTGAAGATCAACAATCAGATAAGTGCCCAATATAATGACTATATCTAAGAATGAGATTCAGAAGATGGATCGCGAAGATCCAATCAGAGAATTTAAAGAAAAATTTCACTTGCCCAAGGGTATAATTTATATGGATGGTAATTCTCTTGGAGCATTACCCATAGCCACTCAAAAAGTTATTAGTGATACAGTCAGTAATGAGTGGGGTGACGGACTAATTACATCTTGGCTAGATGCTAATTGGGTAAATTCCCCTGAGAGGATTGGCAACAAAATTGCGTCGTGCATTGGCGCCAAGGATGGCGAAGTGACAGTTTGCGATTCCACATCCGTCAATCTCTTTAAGATCCTTGTTGCTGCATTGCAAATTAACAATAGCCGTGAGGTTATTTTATCAGAACAGGGAAACTTCCCTACAGATCTTTATATAATGGACGGCATTAAAAAATTATTTAAAAATAAAATTGAAACAAAAATAGTAGATCCAAAAAAATTACTAGACGCCCTTGATGAAAATGTTTCCGTACTTCTTCTAACACAAGTTCATTATAAGACGGGACTTATTAAAGACATGGAAAAAATCACAAAAAAAGCCCATGAAGTAGGAGCGTTAATAGTTTGGGATCTTAGTCATTCTGCGGGGTCTATTCCGCTAGATCTTAATGGGTGTAATGTTGATTTTGCAACTGGTTGTGGATATAAATTTTTAAATGGGGGACCTGGTGCCCCTGCATTTTTATTTGCTGCAAGCCGCCATCATACAAAATGTGTCCCTGTATTATCTGGCTGGTTTGGCCATTCAAATCCCTTCGAGTTTACAGATGACTATTTTCCAGCTCAAGATGTAAGAATGTTTTTATCTGGAACACCACCTGTTCTAGGTTTGAAAGCACTTGAGGTTGGTGTTGATATTTTTTGTTCTGCGGATATAGAAAAATTAAGAGATAAAGCAAAGAAGTTAGGAGCATTATTTATTAAATTATTAAATGAAAAGTGTAGCCAATATGAATTTGAAATAATAAGCCCTATCGAAGATAATCTTCGTGGAGGTCATGTTTCGCTTAGTCACAAAAATGGATACGCCATCATGCAAGCCGTTAAGGAAAAAGGGCTTATTGGGGACTTCAGGGCCCCGTCAGTATTGAGATTTGGTATCACACCTCTTTATATGACTTACGAAAACATTTATGAAGCAATAGAGATTATTAGTAAAGTAATGGATAGTAAAGAATGGGATAATCCAGAATATATGGTTCGTGCAGAAGTTACGTAACCAAAAACTTAATTTCGTTAAAATCAACTGGAAAGGGTGCATTATCGATAAAGATTAGCTTTATAAAATTGTCGGCTCCGCAATTATAACTAAAACCTTTCCCTCTGAAGGTTATATCAGAACGGAGCAATCTATCCCCCTATAGTTTTTATAGCTTTTGGATATAGTATTATTTAGTTTAGAAGATTATTAAATTTACAAAGGATGTAAAATGACTGCAGTCAGATCACAATTTAACTCACGTATTGGGTTTATTATGGCAGCGGCAGGTTCCGCAGTCGGATTGGGTAATATTTGGGGTTTCCCAACCCAAGTTGCTAGCAATGGCGGTGCTGCTTTTGTTCTAGTCTATCTAATACTTACCTTCTTATTAGCATACCCAGTCCTTATCGTCGAAATGACGATAGGACGTTATGCTCAATCAAATGTTGTTTCAGCTCTTAGTAAGCTCTCCGATAACAAAATAGCCGCTAATTTTGGCTACGGTATTGGGCTATACGCAATCATCGTTGCCTGTCTAATGTTAAGTTTTTATGCAATTATATCTGGATGGTTATTTGCCCACTTGATTGGTTCTCTCAGTTCAATAATTGGATTTCCTGATTTTGAAACCTGGCTGTATGAAAATACTGTTAGTAGGAATTTAATTTTCGCTGCAATATTTGCAACACTTACTATTTACGTCGTAGCAAAGGGTATCGAAAAAGGTATTGAAAAGTGGTCAAAAACTTTAATGCCTATTTTATTGATTATCCTGGTATTGCTTGCAGGCTACACATTAACATTGCCAGGGGCTCTGGCAGGCGTGCGTGTTTACCTTCTTCCAGATTTTTCTAGTCTTGCAAATCCGAGCATATACATAAATGCGCTCGGCCAATCATTTTTTTCCCTGTCGTTGGGGATTGGTGGAATGATTGTTTATGGATCATATTTAAGTAAGAATGAAAGCATCCCAAAAATTGGCGCTACGGTAGCATTGTTTGATGTGTTAATAGCTTTCTTAGCGGGTTTATTGATCATACCAGCCCTTTATGCGGCGCTACATTATGGAGCAAATATATATGATGCTAATGGTCTTCTGACATCAGGTGAAAGTCTAATTTTTGAAGTTCTACCAATTTTGTTTGACATAATAGGAACTTCAGGAATTATTGTTTCTATCTTATTCTTTTTCTTATTAAGTATTGCAGCCCTAACCTCCGCTATTTCAATTTTGGAAGTGCCGGTTTCACTAGTTATAGAAACTCAAAACTTAACAAGAAGAAAAGCAACCCTTTTAACTGGTGGAGCGGTATTTTGTGTTAGCGCAATAACTATAATAAACTTTGATATTCTTTTTCCACTAATTCTAGATTTCACAACCAAATACAGCATAACTCTAATCAGTGCAATATTCTGTATTTATGTTGGATGGATATGGAAAAGAACCAATCTATTAAAAGAACTTCAGAGAGGAAGTTCAGATATATCAAATTCCTTATTTTGGAAAATTTGGCCTAATTATGTTAAATTTGTTTGCCCAGTTTTAATCGCACTTATTTTTACACAATTTTTTGTATAGGTAGCTCAAAATACTAATCTGCAAGCAAGGTATAGAAGGGTATTATTTGTTAATAACCATCTTAGGATTACCGCTTCTAAGGATCCAAATAAGATGACTGAATATTAATATTTTATGATAGTTGGAGAGCTTCATTTCGAAGAATGTGCTCAAATAAAAAGCGGCATATTAACTTTTAAATTAATATGCCGCACTTTAGTAAAATAATATTATTTATTAACGGCGTCTTTTAGTGCTTTACCAGCTTTAAATTTAGGTCTTGTAGAAGCTGCAATTTGTATTTTTTCACCTGTCCGTGGATTACGACCAACAGATGCAGCTCTTTTTGCTGTACTAAAGGTACCAAAACCTGTCATGCGAACTTCCCCGCCAGCTGCCAAAGTAGCAGAAATTGAATCTAATACGCTATCAACCGCATTTGCAGCATCTGCCTTTGACAGACCGGCTGAAGCTGCGACGCTATTTACAAAATCATTTTTATTCATGTGTTTTCTCTCTATGTTAAAATATTATTCTAAAAAATCCCCTTAATTCAACAGATAATAAACACCTTATCTGACGAAAGTAAGAATATTTTAAACATACTCTTGATAAAAAGGCAATAAGATTTGACCGTAGTTGGTTAATTATGCCATTTAGTGTCACTATAGGAGCAATAATAGGCCAAATAAAACTATGTTCGCTTAAAAATAGTGATAATTTCAAGATGTGGTGAAAATAAAAATTGATCAACTGGAGTAACAGACCCCATCTTAAACCCAGCTAATGACAAATCCTGAACATCACGAGCAAAACTAAGTGGGTTACAGCTGACCATTACTAGTGTTTTTATTTTTGAATTTATAATTTCTTGGATTTGATGCTTTGCACCCGCTCGCGGTGGATCGATGATTGCAACATCAAACTTATCAAGTTCATGAGGAAGAAGTGGGCGCATAAATAAATCGCGTAACTCTGTGGTTATCTGTTTAATCCCTGTCATAATATTAGAACTTGATTTCAATGCGCTGAGCATCTCTTTATTATTTTCAACGGCATGCACATTAGCTGTCTGAGCCGCAGCAATAGAAAAAGTTCCGCAACCTGAAAAAAGATCAACAACATGGCTTCCATCCTGAAGGCTTGCTAGCATAATATTTATAAGTGTCTGCTGACCCTGCTCGGTAGCCTGTATAAATGCCCCTTGAGGAAAAAACACCTTGTTCCCCTCAAAAGTTACATAAGGTTTTTTAAGTTCAGCAAGCATTTCATAGTAAGGTTTTTTAAGAGAAGTATCGAACCAGCTGACTCGAGCCAGATCATTTTCTTGAGCAAAGGTTGCTAAATCCATCCGTAAGTTTAGGTCTACATCACCTTTACCTTTAAAAGCCACATCAAGACCGTTATCACCTCTAGTGATTTGAATAGACATTTTTTGTTTATTATTGAGAAGTGTTTTTAAAAATATTTTAAGTGGAGAGATAAAATTTACGATCTCTGATACTAAAATTGGACATTCGTCTAAATCGATTAAATTATGACTGCCTTTTTCTGCGTAACCAAGGACAATATTACCATCATTTCGGCCAATAACATGAAATGTGGTGCGTCGCCTACTATGAAGTGAACTCATTTCAAGTGGTCGAATATCTATATTTTTAAATCCTTGATTTTCAAGTGCGGTTCTGACTAGGCCTGATTTCCATAATCTATAATACTTTTCGTTGATATGCTGAACTGCGCATCCGCCACATTTTGTAAAGTGTTTACACTTCGCATCCACTCTATGGCTTGAACTATGATGAATATGACGAAGACGACCTTTATTGCCGTCGACTTTTATATCGACCTTATCCCCAGGTGCACTAAACGGGATAAAAATACTTTTACCATCCAGAATAGTTATACCATCACCTCGACCACCAAGTTCCCCAATAGTTACTTTATCCGTCATATTTGGCTCCAATAAGAAATTCAATATTTCCTTCAGGTCCTTTGATAGGGCTCTGTGTCAAACCTATAACCTCCCAGTCCACCATATCTTCAGTGATCCAGTTTTTAATTTTATTACAAACTTCTTTATGTAGTTCGGGCTCACGAACCACCCCTCCTTTTCCAACTTTTCCTTTTCCTACTTCGAATTGTGGTTTAATTAAAGCCACTAATATACACCCTTTTCCTGCTAGGGACATCGGTGCGGGAAGAACTGTTTGAAGGCCTATAAAGCTTGTATCACAAACTATTAAATCAACAGGAATTGGAATTTGTTGAATGTTCAAATAGCGCGCATTTGTTTTTTCAAGCACTATGACCCTTTCATCATTTCTAATTTTCCATGCTAATTGTCCATGACCAACATCAACTGCATAAACCTTCTTCGCACCATTTTCTAGGCACACGTCAGTGAAACCACCAGTCGAAGCACCAACATCAATTACGGTCATACCTGAAATATCTATTTTAAATTCTTGCAATCCCTTTAAAAGTTTTAGTCCCCCGCGACTAACCCAAGGGTGTTCTTTACCGCGCACTTCTAAAACAGTATCTTCTTTGATTTGCTGCCCGGACTTTATTATTTTTTGCTCACCGGCATAAACGTGACCTGCCATTATATATGCCTGTGCGCGCGAACGAGTTTCAGCTAACCCTCGTTCAACAAGAATTTGATCTGCTCTTTTTTTAACCATTTCACAAGGTTGAACCTACATTATTATGGCCCAGGGCCTGCAGCGCAGTTTTAACAATATCCGCTGCTGTAAGCCCAGCAATTTCGTACATTACGTTAGGACTATTTTGATCTATAAATACATCAGGAAGTTTCATTGTACGTACTTTAAGGCCTTGTTCCATAAGTCCTTCATTTGACAGATAATCAAGAACATGACTGCCAAAACCACCAATTGATCCTTCTTCTACGGTGATCAAAACATCATGTTCAAGAGCCAGTTTTCTAATCATTGCAAGATCAAGGGGCTTAGCAAAACGTGCATCAGCCACCGTGCAGCTCAAACCTTTAACTGCGAATTCATCTGCCGCCTTTAGCGCCTCTTCCAAACGGGTACCAAGCGACAGGATTGCAATCTGTTTGCCCTCACGAATTATACGCCCTATTCCTACCTTAAGCTCCTTACCCTCCTTAGGAATTAAGACGCCTGTACCCTCACCACGGGGGTAGCGGATTGCCGATGGGCCTAGGTTATAGGCCGCAGCAGTGGCTACCATGTGAGTTAATTCTGCCTCATCTGCAGCTGCCATTACCACCATATTTGGTAGTGTAGTAAGGTAAGTTAAATCAAACGAACCAGCATGTGTCGGCCCGTCAGCTCCAACGAGACCGGCACGGTCAATTGCAAAACGAACTGGCAAATTTTGAACCGCTACATCATGAACCACCTGATCATAGGCTCGTTGTAAAAATGTAGAATATATAGTGGCAAAAGGTTTATAGCCTTCACATGCAAGACCGGCTGCGAAGGTCACCGCGTGTTGTTCGGCAATACCAACATCAAAACAACGTTCTGGAAATTCTTCCGCAAACTTATCAAGGCCTGTTCCTGATGGCATTGCCGCATTAATGGCAATAATTTTATCATCTTTTTTTGCTTCATTAATTAAGGCTTTAGCAAACACTCCGGTATAACTAGGTGCTTTTGGGATCGATTTATTTTGTGCCCCTGTACTCACATTAAAAGTAGATACGCCGTGATATTTATCAGCAGCATTTTCAGCGTGAGAGTATCCCTTACCTTTTTGTGTAACAACGTGCACCAAAATTGGTCCGCTACCGGCATCACGAACGTTTTTAAGGACTGGTATAAGGTGTTCCATGTTATGACCATCAACTGGACCCACGTAATAAAAACCGAGTTCTTCGAACAGCGTTCCCCCTGTTGCCATTCCCCGTGCATACTCTTCGGCCTTTTTAGCCGTTGAACTGATAGTACGTGGAAATTTGCCTACAATATTTTTGGCAAAGTCTCGAAGGTTTAAATAAGACCTTGATGATAATAGCCGAGCAAGATATGCGCTCATAGCCCCGACAGGAGGCGCAATAGACATATCATTATCATTGAGTATCACAATGAGGCGACTATTCAATGCACCTGCATTATTCATCGCTTCATAAGCCATACCAGCACTCATAGCACCATCACCAATTACGGCAACAACATTCTGATCACTTTCAACATCCTTAAGATCACGTGCTACAGCCATACCTAATCCTGCAGAAATGGATGTTGAGCTATGGCCGGCACCAAAGGGGTCATATTCACTTTCTTTTCGTTTAGTAAAACCGGCAAGACCACCACCTTTACGAATTGTTTTCATTTTATCACGACGACCAGTAAGAATTTTATGAGGATAACATTGATGACCCACGTCCCAGATTAATTTATCATCAGGTGTATTAAACACATAGTGAATAGCCGTTGTTAGTTCGACAACGCCAAGGCCAGCGCCAAGATGACCACCTGTAAGTGAGACATTATAAATCATATCAGCACGCAACTCATCAGCAAGAGACTGAAGTTGCCCAACATTTAATTTCCGAACATCCGCCGGAATATCTATTTTATCCAGTAAAGGTGTATTTGGTTTACCATTCATATGTAATTCTTCATCTAATTTTTAATAATTACGGCCCACAACGAATGCAGCTAATGATCTTAATATATTTGCTTTATCGTCAAAAATTTCTAAACCTTTAATAGCTTGGTTAATTAATTTATCAGCTTTTATTTTTGCATTTCCGGCACCTATAAGAGAAACTATAGTTGCTTTACCTGCCCGAATATCTTTTCCTGCTGTCTTACCTATATCTAATGAGCTTCTTTCTATATCAAGTAGATCATCTACAATCTGAAATGCCAGGCCAATATCACTTCCGTAATGTTTTAACGCCTCACGTCTCTTGCCTTTGACTTGAGCCAATATTGCACCAGCCTCACAGGAAAAAACAATTAATGCACCAGTCTTCATCTGCTGCATACGGTTTATTTCGTTCTCAATCAAGCTTTGATTTTCTGATTTCAAATCAATCATTTGCCCTCCAACCATACCTAGCGCGCCAACTGCACGAGATAAAGTTGCAATAAGCTCACATCTTATTTCAGGGTCAGAATGTGTTTTGACATCTGATAAGATTTCAAAACAAAGTGTAAGAAGTGCATCTCCTGCAAGAACTGCTGTAGCCTCATCAAATTTTTTATGAACAGACGGCTTACCCCGTCTTACATCGTCATTATCCATCGCAGGTAAATCGTCGTGAATAAGTGAATAAGTGTGCAAACACTCAATTGCAGCTGCGACCCTTATCGCATTTTCTTCTTCAACTGAAAATAGTCGTGATGTCATCACTACTAAAAATGGTCTGAGCCTTTTTCCACCTGCAAAAAGAGCATAACGCATGGCATCAATGACCTGTTCCTCCATACCTTGAGAATCAGGAAGAACTTCGAGTAAACTTGGCTCTAGCGACGTCGCAAATTCGCCAAGCAAATTTTCTACTAGATCAAGGGACGTCATTTTCATATATCAATCGCCATCATCAAGGGGCGATATGGTCAACTCACCGTTAGCGGATGAGGTAATTTTTTCAATGCGAGCAGTTGCATCTTTCAGTTTTTCCTCGCAATGAGCCTTAAGTTGGGTCCCGCGGGTATAGATATCAATTGATTGTTCCAGCGATACTTCGCCACTTTCTAGGTTTCTAACTATATCTTCAAGAACGCCAAGAGCTTCCTCAAATTTCATTTTTTTTATGTCATCTGGAATTTCAACAGATAAAATTATTTCACTAGTCACGCTATGCTCCTATATATTATTATTTATCTTATAGACGATAAATTAGGTGTTCATCAATGTGAAAACACGCGCTTTTCACATTAGTCAATAAATACTATCTTATAGCCCCCTAGAATGCTTAAAAATCCAAAGTTATTGCTGAGTAAAATAAACTTGTCATTTAGCGATTTTTTTTGGCCTCATACTTGGCCTTCTCTTCAGAGAGCAATTCTTTTTTTGATAGTTTTCCTATCATAGTTTTAGGTAGTTTATCGCGGAACTCAATCTGAGATGGCAATTCATGTTTACCTATCTTAGACCTAATAAATGCTAGAAGGTCCTCTTCATTCAATGTCCCTACTAAGTCACGCAACTTCACAAAAGCTTTTGGTGTCTCGCCTAAATAATCATCAGGAATACCAATAACAGTGACCTCCTCTACTAAAGGATGTTTGTTTATGGCCTCCTCTATTGTTCGCGGAAAAACATTAAAACCTCCTACAAGAATAAGGTCCTTATCACGGTCCATTATAAAAGTGTAACCTTCTTTATCTATGTAACCCACGTCACCAGTTTTAAGAATATCACCAAACATTACAGCAGCTGTCGCTTCAGGGTTTTTCCAATATCCTTTCATAACCTGTGGACCACGAATACAAATTTCGCCACTTTCGCCGTGAGGCAACATTACGCCTTCATTTTTACGGTCCATTATAAATACTTCGGTCGCGGGTAGGGGAAGGCCAACTGAGCCTGCCCTGCTGCCGACGTTACCCATGGGACTAGCATGGGTAACGGGGGAAGTTTCTGTAAGCCCATAACCTTCAGTAATATCAATATTCCACCGATCTCTATATTGCTGCCTAAGAGTAACCGGGAGCGGAGCGCCCCCAGACATAGCCATTTTAATTTTACTGATACCAATTTTATCTGCATTTTGGTGATTAGCTAGTGCCGTAAATATTGTTGGCACCCCTGCAAACAAAGTAATTTTTTCATTAGTCATAAGCCTAATCGCATCTTCAAGTTCAAATTTAGGCACAATTATAATTCGCGCTCCCACCTTTACCCCGAAGTTAAGAATTACCGTAAGAGCAAATATATGAAAGAATGGTAAAAAGGCGACAACACTCTCTCTGCCAAAATGAATATCCGGCGGCCACCCCTCAATTTGCAACATATTAATATAGAGGTTCGAATGGGTTAGCATTGCTCCTTTAGGGATGCCGGTCGTACCACCTGTATACTGGAGCAATGCAATATCTTTATCAGGATTAATTTTCACCACCTTATAATCGCCATTATTATCTAATAATGAATTATAGTCGACGTGGAAATCATCCTTTATAATTTCAGCTATAAGGCTTCGCTTGAAAACATTAAATAGGATTTTTTTAGAAAATGGTAAAATGTCAGAAAAATTACTAACTATAAGTTTTTTAACGTTACTTTTTTCCACAACCCTTCTAATTTTTGAGTAAAGTGATGCTAAGTCTAGTGTTATAATAAATTCAGTTTGACTATCATTTACTTGGTACAGAAGTTCTGGCTCGGAATAAAGTGGACTATAACTAACCACAGTACCACCTGCTTTTAAAACCGCAAAAAATACGATCATAAACTGAGGACAGTTCGGAAGAAAAATCCCCACTTTAACACCTTTTTTAACCCCCATATCCTGAAATGATTTACAGGCAGCCTTGACAGCCTTTTCAACATCACCATAAGTCCAAGTTTTTCCCATAAAATCGAGAGCCACATTTTGCGGAATTATAGCCGCGGTATCATCAATTAAATTATGGAGCGGTTTGCCTTTGAATTTCTGGTTCCACTTTACGTGTGGTGGATAACTATCTAACCATGGTTTTTGGTTCATTTAACTTCTTTTTTATTTTGAGCCCACTAAAAAATTTTAGCAATAAATACTAGGGTAATTATAAAATTTAAACGCCAGAAATTAACGGTTTTTTTAATCATTAGTTACCGAAAGAAAGCTTTTTATATTCCTAATGGGGTTGTTATATTATTTTTCACCAATTATAAAATACCATTAAATAATTTTATTCAAGTATATTGTGTGAGAATGATAAATAACAGGCTTTATAAACCATCAAAGAAAACATTTAAGTTAGCCGCAAAAAAACTTAGTGCAGGTGATATTTTGTCGTTCCCTACAGAAACCGTATACGGTCTAGGTGCAGATGCTACAAATAACAGTGCTGTCTCTAAGGTTTTTGCAGCAAAAAATCGACCTAGTTATAATCCTTTAATTGTTCATGTGTCCGATATGCATAAAGCTCAGCAATATGTCAGCATGAACAAGCTTGCACAAAAATTAGCAATTAATTTCTGGCCTGGTCCCTTAACTATGGTCTTGCCACTCAAGAAAAATAACGGACTATCTGACCTCATAAATGCTGGCCTCAAAACAGTCGCGATGAGAGTGCCAAACCACAGATCAGCAATAGAACTGCTTCGTATATTTAATGGGCCTATAGCCGCACCCAGTGCAAATAAATCTGGCAAAATAAGCCCTACAACTGCTGCCCACGTTGATAGTGATTTTTTTAATGAACTGGACATGATAATTGATGATGGGAGTTGTGAGAAAGGCCTTGAATCTACTATTGTAAAAATAGACAAAAACGATATTATCATATTGCGCCCGGGTAGTATTACACAAGAAGATATTGAAAAAGTAGCTGGTCAGAATGTTAAGATGAATGAGTTGTGCTCTGATCATCCTATCGCTCCGGGTCAGTTAAAGAGTCACTATGCCCCAAACGCTATAATACGTCTAAATGCAATAAAACCTAAGCCTGGAGAAGCCTATCTTGCTTTTGGTTATAATGTTGAAACTTCTAACAGTTTAAATTTAAGCCCCTCAAGAGACTTACTTGAAGCCGCATCTAATTTATTCTCTATGATGCGTGCACTCGACCGTTTAAATATGGAAACAATTGCTGTTGCACAAATTCCAAATTCTGGTCTTGGTGTTGCTATAAATGATAGGTTAGAGCGTGCTGCCGCAACAAGAGAGTTGATAGAGTGATAATGGATCAAATACATATCGAAGCCTTAAAAACAATTGCTGGTATAAAGGGCGCTAGTGATGACCAAAATATTATTAAACCTCACCTGGTTGAACCCCGTAATACATTTATAGGAAAAACACCGCTTATATTGTTTCCTAATACAGTAGAAATGGTTTCTAGTCTCGTAATGTACTGCTACGATAATAATATTAAAATTGTCCCTCAAAGCGGCAATACGGGCCTTGTCGGAGGCAATAGTCCTGACAAAAGCGGTACCCAAATAATATTAAATATGAAACGAATGAATAGAGTGCGTGAAAAAGATATTCTTAATCATACTATGACACTAGAAAGTGGTGTCATCTTAGCAGATGCACATAATATTGCCGAAGAAATAAAATGTCATTTTCCTATGCATCTTGCTTCTGAAGGCTCTGCAATGATCGGTGGTAATATTTCTTCAAATGCCGGTGGTATAAATGTTCTCCAATACGGTGTAATGAGAGATCTAGTTCTTGGCCTTGAGGTAGTTCTGCCTAACGGCAATATTTGGAATGGATTAACAGGACTTCGAAAAGATAATACTGGATATGATTTAAAACAACTTTTTATTGGCTCAGAAGGAACCCTTGGGGTCATAACTGCTGCAACACTTAAAATTTTTCCTCAACACAAGCAAAAAAATACTGCTTTTGTTGCAATAAAAAATCCTGAAGCAGCAATCAATTTATTACGTATGGCAAGAGAAATAAGTGGTGATAGCCTCATCGCCTTTGAAATTATGCCCCGCTTAGGTATTGAATTTAACCTGAAAAATATGCCTGGATGTCAGGATCCATTAGTAACAAAATATGACTGGTATATTCTAATGGAGTGCGCCACATCCTTGGATCGTGACCTACTAAACCTAGAAGTAGTGATGAATAAAATACTTGAAAATGCAATGGAAACAGGCTTGGTTCTTGATGGTGTTATTCCCAAGAATATAAATGAAACACGTAACTTATGGAACCTTCGTGAATTTATGTCAGAGGCACAAAAATTTGAGGGAGCAAGCATTAAACACGATATTTCTGTTCCTATTTCTAAAATTCCTGAGTTCATGCGGCGAGGGTTAGAAGCTGTTAAAGAAATAATTCCTAATATAAGGCCTGTTCCATTTGGTCATATTGGTGATGGTAATTTGCATTTTAATTTTAGTCAGCCAGTAGATATGAATAAGCAGGATTTTCTCAATAATTACTCTAAAATAAATCGAACTGTTCATGACATTGTTGTAGAGCTAGGCGGAAGTATAAGTGCCGAACATGGAATTGGTGCTCTCAAATTGGAGGAATTGGAACATTATAAAACAATTACAGAGTTAGGCCTGATGCGTGATATAAAACACACCCTTGATTGCAAGAATATTATGAACCCTGGACGAGTTATAAGATAGAAATAGTATAAGAAAGTATGTCAAAGCATGAAAATCGGATACATAGGCCTCGGGAAAATGGGCATTGGTATGGTAAAACTTCTTATCGATCAAGGTCATGAAGTAATTGCAACCGATCCCAACGAATTTGCACGTAAAGAAGCTGAGGCCGCTGGAGCAGAAACTGTTTTAGACCTGAATGAATTTAATAAAAAACTTCCTGGCGAGAAATTCATCTGGATAATGGTGCCTCATAA
>TARA_B110000858_G_scaffold113012_1_pt1 | contig 17631 bp, 24 predicted proteins | sample TARA_B110000858 | Tara Oceans TARA_B110000858 (sample SAMEA4398247) | marine metagenome | biome: Polar Biome; feature: [SRF] surface water layer (ENVO:00010504); material: water (ENVO:00002006), including particulate matter (ENVO:01000060) such as... | depth 5 m | reverse complement strand
TATATAGTATATTATATAATAAATGTCTGTATCTCCTACTATTAGACTATCTTTAACAAATGTATTACAATTTATTTCAACAATGACACCATTTTTATTAATTTTTTTCTTTACTTTATCTTCTATTTTTACAGGAAATATCTTAAAAGGACTACTATATTTATTCGGAATAGTTATAGTTAGTGGAATAAGTAGATTTTTACAGAATGTTATAAAAACAGAACAGTCTCACGAAGCTTCTCCATTATGTAATATATTACCATTTCCTTTTACAAATAAAACAGAAATTGGTTTAATTTATACAAGTCCATATTTAAATTCGAGTATATTAGGTTATACTTTAACATATGTTTTATATCCAATGATTTTAAATAAATATACAACAAATCCATCGGCTATTGTAGCTTTAATTGTTTTAACAGTAATAAATTCATCGGTAGAATATATAAATAAATGTAGTAATATAAGCGGAATAGTTATAGGAATTTTGATAGGTGGATTGATTGGTTTGATTTGGTATTTTTTAATTATAAATAGTGGAAATAAAAATTTAGCATATTTTAGTGAGATTGTCAGTAATAATATTATGTGTAGTAAACCAAGAGATCAATTCTATCAATGTACATATTACAAAGATGGAGTTGAAATATCAAATGACGATATGGATAAAATATTTACTACATAAATTATATAATATATTTATCATTATTTTTTTTAAAATATTCTATTATAAATTTTCCTACACTTTTTCTATGCATTGTCGCCATCATTAGTTTCGGAACATTTATATTTTTATTTAAAATTATGTTTAAATTATGTAATGCTACTATTAAATTTCCTTTTTCATAAGTTTCATCTAATAAATTAAAGTCAAATTCAGGTTTATTAAGTTTTTTATTTATATGATTATGAAAATCATATACAAATTTTGTCATACCAGATTTGTCTCTAATATTATTAAAATTATAAGTCTTCAATATATTACTTGCATGTTGAGAACATTCTGGACATGGTAAATTATTACAAATCTTAGTAAGTATTGATATGATATTTGATTTTTCTTCTAAAAAATATTGAGGTTTTATTTTTTCAACAAAAACATGTATAAAAAACCAAGTATGATTTCCCCAAATATGTTTTTCAAATGACATTTATATTAAATAATATATAAAATAAATATAAAAATTTTATATATTATTTTTATTAATGACTATACAAATTGATAAAACAAAATATGATGAATTTTATAAACTTTTATATACAGATGATGATGAATTATCGATTGAAGATATTTCTAACTCAGAAAATATAGAAAATCTATATAATAATAAATGTTTAATATCAAATGAAATACTAAATGTCAATAATATTACATTACAATGTGGACATAAATTTAATTATACTGAACTATATAATGAAGTAAAATATCAAAAATCAAATAAACAATATGATAATGCAAGATTGAAAATTAATCAAATGAAATGCCCCTATTGTAGACAAGTATCTAATTTTATATTACCTTATTATAAATATTATAATTTAATGAAAGTAATAGGTGTTAATTGTCCAGAAAAATATAGTATAAATAATGATCCTTTATATAATAAAAAAACAATATGTGAAAATGTAAATTGTGATAAACCAGGATGTGTATCATTATTAAGTGGTAAATGTTTCTGTAATAAACATTTATTATATATAAATACAGAAGAAGAGATACTATTAACAGATGAAAATAAGATTATATATAATAAATTATGTAAATCAACAGTAACAAAATTAAAATCAATATTACAAGATAATAATTTGAAATTAACTGGTTTAAAAAATCAAATTATAAATCGTATAATATTAAATGTTAAAAATATAGATAATTATTTATCAAATTAATATAAAAATTTTGTACTAATAAATATAAGTACATAATTTTATATGAGCAAAGAAAAAGTAGTAGAAACGATAAAACAATGGATTGGTTTAAATAATGAAATAAAAACATATCAAAAAACGATAAAAGATTTAAGAACAAAAAAACAAGAATTAACAGTTGAGTTAATTAAAATAATGGAATCAAATAATATAGATTGTTTTGATGTTGCAAATGGTAAGATTTTATGTAAAAAATCTAAATGCAAAGCTCCGTTAAATAAAGAATTATTATCAAAAATGTTGCAAGACTATTTTCAAGAAGATGATACAATAGATGTTGGTGATATTACAGAATATTTAAATACAAATAGACCTATTAAAGAAAAATCGGTAATTGTTATGAAAAATTAATAGTATTTTATATTTTAGCGTGAATATAAATATATATCTATACTTATATAAATATATATGAATAAAATTTTGAAATTTGTGCTAAATATAATTATAGTCTATATAATACTTCTGGTTATATATTATATAGCTAGATTTTTTAATGTTCCGCTCTATATGTATATGCCATATCTAATGTGGTTAATTGTTTTATTTATTTTTTATTTATTATTGGGAACAAACCATGAAAATATATATATAAAATTTGTAGAAAAAAATAAAAAACAATAAAAAACAATAATTATTTAGTGTTTAAGATATCATGGAGTATTTTCACCATTATATCTCTCTTTTATTACTTCATCTATTATATTTTTTGATATATTATTTTTTAAATTATCATGTATTTCATCTATACTAGGTTCTCTGGAATATTCTTTATTGAAATTATTAATAAAGACAGATACTTGCGTTGATTTTCTTCTATGTTCATTTTTCTGTTTTAAATTTTCTACAAATTTTTTTGTTTTATTTTTTTCAATTATATCACTAGATTCTTTATACACAAAATTAGCAGTTGTTTCTAATGTATCACATATTTCTGGTTTATACATAGATTGAAACGCTTGTTGTTTTTCTGTTAATTCTCTACCTAATTTATTAGGACCTCCAGAAAATGTGGTATTAAAACGTTTAATAATTGACTCTGTTATTGGTGGACTAGTCTCCATTAATCTATCAAATTCTTCCTTGGACATTTTTAACATTTGAAAAGCAGGCATTCTTTCTTCTCTGGATTTTGCTAATTCTAATTTAATATTTCTATAGAATTTATCCCATGATATAGAACTACTCCTATGTGCCTCATTTAATTCCGATATCTTTAAAAATTGTTGTATGGTTGTTAATATACCAGCTAATATATTAACAGACCCAACTCCTACTGTATACCAACCTTTATATTCTTGTGGAATTCTATCAATTGCGAAATTTGCAGTTCCAGTTAATGTACTCATTATAATAACTGGAATGGTAAACCATGTATTTTTTGAATTATATTTAATCCTGGATTTTGAATGTAGCCATCTATAACATATAGCTTTATCTGCCCATTCTACAAGTATTTTTTCGTGTTGTTCATTCCATTCAGCATTATAATCGTCTGTTATATCTTCTTGTGATTGACTTATATTTTCATTATATGGCATTTATATATAATATAATATTTATATATAATATAATATTTATTATAAAAAAAAGATAAATATAATATACATTATTTAATAAATTATAATTATTATAATGTCAGACAATGATATAAAAAAAATAGCATTATTGATACTTGCGACTAGTAAACAACGAGATAAATGGGTTACTATAAAAGATACATATCTTTTTAATTTGACATTAAAATCATTTTTATTAACAATGGATAGAGAACATAAATATATATTTTATATTGGTATAGACCAAGATGATAGAATATTTACAAAATCAGAAAATCAACAAGAAATTACAAGATTTTCTAGTGCTTTTAAAAATGTAGAATTTGTTTTTATAACTATGGAAGAAATACCCAAAGGCTATGTGACATTAATGTGGAATAAATTATTTAAAGATGCATATAATAGAAATTGTGAATATTTTTATCAATGTGGAGATGATATGGAATTTAAAACTAATGGTTGGGTAAATAGTTGTATAGAAAAGTTAAAACAAAATAATGATATAGGATTAGCAGGGCCTATTAATAACAATAACAGAATTTTAACACAAGCATTTGTTTCAAGAAAACATATGGAAATATTTGGATGGTTTTTTCCAGAACAAATAAAAAATTGGTGCTGTGATGATTGGTATAACATGGTTTATCACCCCAAATATTTATACCCATTAAATGACCATTTGGCTGTAAATATGGGAGGACAACCAAGATATGATATTCATAATATAAAAAATTTTAGTGGTCCAAATCAAATGACATTTGCAGCGAATGTAAATAAATTACGAAATGAAACACAACAATTAGCAAATATTCATAAAAAATTAATTGAACGATATATAACAGAAAATAAATAAATAAACGTTTTAAATTTTGTAAATTAAAAATCCAAAATATATGTTAAATATATATTTAAATACAAAATATTATATAGAATATAAATGACTATACCAAAAATTATTCATCAAACATATAAAAATTATCATTTACCAGAAATATATAAAATGTGTCAAACAGAAATTTTAAATTTGCATTCTGATTTTCAATATTGTTTTTATACAGATAATGATATGGACGATTTAATTAAAAATGAATTTTCAAAATATTATGAAAAGTTTAATGAATTACCAAGAACTATTATGAAAATAGATATGTTTAGATATTTTTTAATGTATAAATATGGCGGACTATATGTAGACATGGATTATTTAATGTTAAAGCAGTTTAATATGTTAAATGAAAAGGTAGTATTACCTTGTAACAGAGAAGATGAAAACAATGAACCAATCTGTTTGGGTAATTGTATTTTTGCATCTGAACCAAATCATCCATTTTGGAAATCTTTAATAGATACTTTATTTACAATTGATAGAACAAAGTTAGAATATAATATAGATAAAAATATTGATGGAAATATATTAGGAACAGGACCTATGTTTGTTTTTGGAATGTGGAGAAAATACAAAAAAATAAATCAAGATATTTGTATTACTAAAAAAAATTTATTCCATCCACCTACGCAAAATAATAAATGTTACATAGATGAATTAAGAAAAAAAGATTGTTACGGAATGCACATTTGTACTGGTTTATGGAGAAATAATTTATTATAAATAATAAATAATTTGAATTATTTATATATAAATAATTATTACATTTATATATAATGATTCCTTCTACAAAAACCAATAAGAACTTTGTATTAGAAAAAAGTAAAAGTTTAAATAATAAAGAAAAAAAAAATTTCGAAATTGTAGTAACACGGTTTGATGAAAATTTAAATTATTTAAAAAATTATCAAAATTTTTTAACAGTTTATAATAAAGGAAATGAAGATTTAAGTTTAAATTGTAAAGTAGTAAATAGACCAAATATAGGAAGAGACGGTGAAACAATTTTTTATCATATTGTAAATAATTGGAATAATCTTTCAGATGTTACATTTTTTTGTCAAGGATATATTAATGATAGAAGTGATCAATTAATTACATATTCAGATTTTGAAAATTATATTAATACAAATGATATTTATTCTTTTAAAAAAAGATATGATTTACCAAATCATAATGAATCACTTTTAAATTTTAATATATCATTTAAAGATATTTATAAAGAAGTTTTTAATGAAGAATATAAAAAAGACTTTCCATGGGTTTCTGGAATGTGGATAAGTGTAGAAAAAAATATAATTAAAAAAGTTCCATATAATATATATCAGAATATGTTAAATTTATTTAATATATATAAATTATATGATGATCCAACATGTAGAACATTAGCAATTCATTGTGAAAGATTATTATTACATATTTTAACAAAGAAATATTTTAACAAAGAAATATTGTAATATACAAAATAATATTATTCTTTTATGGTTACAAATTATATAAAATAATAAAAAATTTGTAGATGAAATATTAAGTTATGATAATATATTAAAATATATAACAGATTTATTAAATATATTATTATAATTATAATATAAAAAATAAATAATAATATAAAATTAACTTTATTATATTAATTATGTCAAAACCTGATAGTTTTTGTTTTATTTCAACATTTAATTCAAGTCATGAATTGGTGGGTATGTTATTAAGTTTATCTATACATCATAATAATTCAAAAGTTTATGGATTAGTAGACACTGATACATATAATTTAATTAAAAATTTTATTCCAAAAATTCAACTACAATTATTTTTAAAGACATCATTAGACAAATATAGTAATAAAAACAGAAATATCATGGTTCAAGAAAAAATATGGGACGAATTTCAAATGCAAAAAGCAAATGTTATTAAATATGCATTAGAAAATGAAAAAGATACATTATTTTTAGATAGTGATATTATATTTTTAAATCCAATTATGTGTATAGATAAAACTAAAGAAATAGGAGTATCACCACATTATGTTAAAAAAAGTAATACAGATGAAGTGGGTTATTATAATGGTGGATGCTTATGGACTAAAAATAAAAATATTCCAGATGATTGGATAGAATTTACAAAAACGTCACGATATCATGATCAAGCATCAATTGAAAATTTGGCTAAAAAATATAGTTTTCAAGAATTTGGCAAAGAAGTAAATTATATGCCATGGAGAATATTATTAGCAAATAATCCACAACAAGTAGTAAAGTCTATTAATATTAATAATGACATATTAAATATAGATGATAAGCCATTGGTATTTTTACATACACATTTTTGCGATCAACGTTTTACACAAATAAATAACATATTTATTAATGCTCTTAAAAAATTAAAACGTTATCGAGAATTGTTAATTATTGATAGAATTATTAATAAAAATTGGACTATTAAAATACCACGACAACCACAACAAGGTATATGGCGACATACCAATGATAGTTTTAGAGAATTAGCGCTTTTATACAAAAAAAACAATAATGATGTTGATATAGAATTAGTAGATAATGGCCATTGTTGGTTAGGAAACCATATACTATTATATGATAGACCAACCCGAGAATGGTTTAATCAAGACTTAGCGAGTACAAGTTTAATACTATTAGGTAATGGGGATATCAACAAAGAAGGTAAAATATTAAGAGATAACGGTTTAAATGTAAAACCGTGGATATTTTGGCCACGTAGACCATTTATAATTGAAAGGTTTTTAGAAAATAATAAACTAAAACAATACAGTGATAGAACAATAGAGTCAATATTTATTGGAAATATAGAAAATAGTACACAAAATCAATATAGAAATACAGATAAACAGTGGCATGATGTATTAGATGTTTATCATTGCACTCAAGGAACACAACATAAATTTTCGCAAGAAGAATATTTAGAACAACTAGCAAATGCAAAATATGGGTTATGTTTAAGAGGATATGGGTCAAAATGTCACAGAGAAGTAGAATTAATGGCATTAGGAACTATACCAATTATTACAGAGTCAGTTTCAATAAGTTCTTATATGGATCCTCCACAAGAAAATCAACATTATATACGATGTGATAATCCAGATGATTTAAAAGCTATAATTTCTAAAATGAGCGAAAAAGAATGGCAAATAATGTCAAACAAATGCATTTTATGGTATGAAAAAAATGTACATTCAAAAAATAGTTTTAAAAATTTTTTAACTAATATATTATATAATTAATAATTTAAGATTTTAAATATTATGCCGTTATTAATATCAAATTGGTTAAATTAAGATTATAAATATATTTTTAAATAATATGTCATTAATAATATCAAATTGGTTAGGAAGAACTAGTAATAATATATTACAACTAATTAGAGCAATTAATTATGGATATATAAATAACTATAATCATATAATGTTTCCAAATCATAATTTAGTAAATAAAAATGAAATTAATATTGATATACAAAATTTAAATAATAAAAACGTTAAAAATACATTTTTTTATAGTAAAAAATTAAATTTACAAGATCCTTCTCCAAAAATAATGAAATATTATTTTAATAAATATATACAACCTATTTTAAAATTAAATCTTTTTAATGATATTAATAATATTAATAATATTAATGATTTATATATTCATATACGCAGTGGTGATTGTTTCACATTAAATGCTCATAAAATGTATGTTCCTCCGCCCTTTTCTTATTATACAAACATAATAGAAAATAAATTATGGAATAAAATAATAGTAGTTTATGAAGATGATAAAAATCCTTGTATTAATTTATTAAAAAATAAAAATTATAATAATATAGAATTTCATTCTTCTAGTTTGGAAGATGATTTAAATATTTTATCAAAGTGTCAAAATTTAGTAGTTGGTTTTGGAACATTTGGTTTATTAATATATTTTTTAAGTAATAATATAAAAAATTTATATATACCAGATTATGCATACAATGAAATACCACATGGAGATTGGGATTTAAATTTAAATATTATAAATTTACCAAATTATATTAAATGTGGAGAATGGAAAATATCAAATGAAAATATTAATAAATTAATTAATTATAAAATATAAATAATAATTAAAGATAATTAAAGATAATTAATTAAATAAATTATAATAAATGGAAGATTCATTAACTGTACCTTTAAATGTATGTAATTTATATAATAATAAATTTATTATACCTAAAAATTGTAAAAAATTATGGTTTGATATAGGAACATCTATTAATAGTCCAAATGGTGTGCAATTTTTAAAAAGAAATAAAAATGGTTTTGTAATAGGTTTTGAACCCAATCCTCAAATGTATTTTACAATTTATTCAATGTATTATATTAATCAAAATAAATGGTTAGTTGATAATAATCACTCAACCGCATTAATAGAAAAAAATAAACGTATAAAAAATCAAAAAAGACAGATTTTCAATGATACAGAAGAGTTTATAAATAAAAATGATTTTATGAATAGATATATAATAATACCATGTGCAATATCTTTAAATGATGGGTTTGAAAAATTATATAAGCACAATCATGAAGGTAGTAGTAGCTTAAATGATTCTTGGAATAATATAAATACAAATGAATATATATATGTTAAAACATTTCCATTAAAAAAATTTATTGATATGGTTCCTGAATATATTAATTTTATTGAACATGTTAAAATAGACTGTGAAGGACATGATTTAAATGTTATAAAATCGGCTGGTGAAAGTATAAATAGAATAGCAGTAATAACATGTGAAGACAGAAATTGTGACACTTATTTATTAAATAAAAATTTTAGTTTTTTAGAAGAACAAAATGGTGGATTTTCATTTATAAATAATAATTATAAAAATTTACTTTCAGAATTGGACTATTTTATAAGAGTTTAATTATAAATAAACTATTTAATTTATAATTAAAGATTAAAGATTATAATTATTATATATGGATTACAATAAATATAAAGGAACTTGTTCTGGATTAGATAAAATAGCTTTAACAAAATTATATTATATATTAAATTCATTAAATGGTGATATAAATATTTTAGAATTTGGTTCGGGTCAATCAACCCAATTTTTTATAGATTACAAATTGCAAACAGAAAAAAATATATCTATTTTAAGTTATGATAATGACCCCAATTATTGTTTTAAAAATACTAATAAATATAAATTTTTAGATTTGAAAATAAAAAAATTAATTAAATGTAATGCAGTTGATTATGATGAAATGATAAAAACAAAATTATATGATAGAAATAAATTTAATATAGCAGAATTATTACCATATAATCATCCAAAATTTTGGAGACAAAGAAATAGTTTTTATGATATAAATAGTGATGAATTAAATAAAAAATATGATTTAATTATACTTGATGGACCAAATGGTAATGGTAGAAATATAGCTTATTTGCATTTACAACATTGTGTTAAAACTGGATCCATAATCTTTATAGATGATTTTAATGCTAGTGATGGTGATTATGATTATAAATTTATAGAAAATTTAAAAAACATATTAAATGTTGAAGAAATAGAAACATTTACAAATAATAATCCATCTTGGGAATTTGGATGTAATTTTGCGATATATAGAGTTATTTAATAAAATTTAATATTTTATTTTCTAAATTATTATCAATAATAATATTATCATTAAAATTTCCTGGTTTATTAATAAATAATTCAAAATGTTTAATTAAATTAGAAGTTCCAAACATTTTTTGCCAAGAATTATGGGTATTACAAATATCCAAAACTTTAGCATTTTTATTCATAAAAATAATATTAGTTAAATGAGCACCTTCAGTAGTTACAAAATGTGATGTTTTCATAAATATTTTAACTTGTTCTTCAAATGTTAATTTTGACATATCATCTATAATTAAATCAAATTTATTTATAATATTGTTTGTATTTAATAATTTTCTACTATTACAATCAGATCTTCCATATAATACTTTATAATTATTATCATAATTAATATTATATTTTTTTGAAATAATTTCTTTTAAAATATAAAAAAATTTTGAATAATTTTTTGATATGGTTAAATTTCTATTTTTATTTTCAAATTTATGCATAAACGTAAATTCTTCTATTGAATAATCAATATTGAAATATTCAATAAATAATAAAGTAATACATCTTTCCCAATCGCGCAATTTATTACTTAAAATAAATTTTATTTTTATATTTTGATTATTTAAATAAAAATCAATAGCCTTAAATAATCTATCATGTAAAAAATGACCAATATTTACATTGTGATTTATCCAACAAGTTTGAATATATAATAATTCCATAATATAAATTTATATATTTATTTTTTATATATTTATTCTATATAATAAAATATGTTTTCTTTTTGCAAATAAAGCGGTATTTTATCGTCATTAATATCTAATTCCTCTATAATAAAAGGTCTTTTAAGATCAAAAACATAAATTTTATCTTTAATTGCTTTTTCTAATAGTTCTTTATTTGCAAATTTTCTAAACTCGGGATGACTATATTGATGAAATTTTTTAAGCATATTTTCAATAGGCATTATCCAGCTCATATGACAGCCATATATATTTGCTGTTTTATTAGGTAAATCTCTCAAATTTTTTATATTAATTCCTTTTATTATTTGATTTCTATTTTTAACCATATTATATTTATAAATTGTTGGACTTGAGAAATTACAATTAGTCCATAAATAATTATGTTTAAAAAAAAACTGATTTAATTTAATACTCAAAGGAGTCGCTTTTTGATTTAATTCTTCAATTAAAGGTATATATGATTTTTTATATATAATTTCATCTATATCATGATCTATAATTATATCATCGTCTTTAAGATTGAAATTAGGGTCATTAAATAACCAAGATCGTTGAATAGGTTCATTAACTCTATGTATTAAAGGTCCATTATCATATGCATATTCTACATAATTTGTTAAATCTATTTTTTTATAATATAATTTTTCTCTCAAATTTTTAGGAACATGATGAATAACTTTTTCTAATTCATAATCTTTTTTTATGCCTGTATGAGTATAGTTATATTCATATAAACATAATTTTTCTATATAATCCCAACCCTCTATTAAATTTGTTATAACAAACACCAATTCATGTTTACTATAACAATATGATTTTAAATATAACATAATATTAAATATATTTAATATATTAAATATATTTAATATTAAATATTAAATATTAAATATTAAATAATAAATGGAAAATAAAATAGGAATAATTTTGACACAGTGGAAAAGAAATCACTTAGAAAATCAATTAATTTGTATAAATAACCAAAATATAAAAATAGATTATATAATTGTTTTTCAAAATGAAAACCATGTTGATATAACAAATATCTTAAAAAAATTCTACAATATTATTCATGTTAAAAGTGATTATAATACAAAATATTTTGGGCGTTTTTCATATTTTTTTAATATACCTGTTGATATATGTATTGTTATGGATGACGATATAATGCCCGGACCTTCTTGTATAAAAAATTATGTAAATCAATGTTTACAAAAAAATGCAATAATAGGTGGAAATGGTCGCATAGGATACAATAACAAAAATAATTTAAAAAGAGTAAATGATATTGGTATACGACCTGGTTTATTGATGGATTTTGTAGGTCATATGTGGTGTTTTAAAAAAGATTGGTTATATTATATGTTTTCTACAAAACCTTATAGTTATGATACTGGAGAAGATATGCATCTGTGTTATTCTTGTAAGCTATTTGGTAATATAAATAGTTATGTAGCTCAACATAGCACAATTGATGAATGTTCTGATATAACAATGAATAGATTAGCTGTTGATAATTATTCATCGTGTAATTATGATAAAAATAAAACTATACCACTATTAAGAAAAGATATAGAAAAATTTTGGTTAAATAAGGGGTTAATGTTAATAGAAGATAATTGACTATTTTATATATATAAAATAATTAATTAAATATAAATTAATGTTTATATATTAATGATTTTAATTTGTTTTGGAACAAGGCCAGAATATATAAAGGTAAAATCATTAATAGATTATCTATATAATATAAAGACATGTTTTACTGGACAACACAAAGATTTAATAAAAGACATTAACGTTGATTATAACTTATTGATGGACAAAGAAATATCAATTAATAGATTAAATAATATATTTTCAAATATATTATCTTATAGTATTTTTGAGAATGTAGAATATGTAATGATACAAGGTGACACTTCAACCGCGTGTGCGGTTGCAATATCTGCATTTAATCATGGAAAAAAAATTATTCATTTAGAAGCTGGTTTAAGAAGTGGAAATTTAAAGGATCCTTATCCCGAAGAAATGAATAGACAAGTTATTAGTAGACTAGCAGATATTCATTTTTGTCCAACAGAATTAAATAAACAAAATTTGTTAAAAGAAAATATATACCATGGGATTTATGTAGTTGGTAATACTGGGTTGGATAATATATCAAAAACAGGCTGTAGTTATTGCAATAATGTATTAATAACTATGCACAGAAGAGATAACCACTATAATATGGAAAAATGGTTTCAAGAATTTGAGAATATAGCAAATAAATATTCTAATATAGAATTTATTATACCATTACACCCAAACCCGGATGTTCAAAAACATAGATATATATTAAATAAAGTTAAGGTCGTTAATCCACTTAGTCATTATGATTTGATAGAATATGTTAAAATATGTAGATTTGTTATTAGCGATAGTGGAGGACTACAAGAAGAATGTAGTTACTTAAATAAAAAAATAATTGTTTGTAGAAAAACAACTGAAAGACCTGAAAGTGTAGGGGTTAATAGTTTTATATGTAAAGAACCTAATATGTTAGATGAATTAGTAGAACAAGTATATAAAAATTATTATGTAAATTCAGAATGTCCATATGGAGATGGTAAAAGTTGGAAAAAAATATTACAGGTATTGAATAACATATCAATTTAAAACTTCTCACCATGTATGTAAAACCACACTGTATTTTCATTTATCTCTTTGCAAAAATCTAAGTAAGGTCTTCCATAACGTTCACTAATTGGGTAATATTCATCTTGTATATAAGTCGAAAAAGGAAGTTTTTGATATCTATCATTACTAGGATGATCCATACCAACATTACTACACTTATAATTGTCTATAACTATTTTGCCTAATTCCCAGCAAGTTATATCATCGTTATCTATGTTAAAAGTACTAATAAGATTATTACAATCAAGATTCCTTATTATAATAGTCAACATAAAATGTTATTGTTAAATTTATATTATTTAATCCAATATGATAATATATATATATATATATCAATTTTTTTTTTAAATAACATTATTTAATAGTCAAATAATTATAAAATTGATAAATATATATTTTGTATATATAGGTTTATAACAAATATAAAATGGAATATCATATATTAACACCAATTGAAATATTAAAAGATTGGTTGCTATATAAATGTATTCCAAATAGTTATAAAGTTGATGTAGTTGTAGAACCATATATAAAACCAGACGATGTATCGGTTATTACACAATCATATATTATATATACAATATATTATAATAAAAAAAAAATAAGAACATTTATTATTTATCCGGGTTATGATACAAGCTTACATAATCAATTGGTTCATATGAGTAATTATAATTGAATCATTACATATAGGGTTATTATTATATTTTTCATTTAGTTTTTTTAAATTCCTATGGACATTTAAATCATTTTTTGATATTGTATTTATTGTCTGATTAATTTTTTCTAATATATATAATTCTGTCAAATTATGATTAAAGGGACTATTGGATAATTGTATAGACTTATATTTTACATTAAATTGTTTTTTATTATTAATATGATTTAATATAAATTTACACCATTTTATTAAATTATTTAACATAATTGCATTAGTATTAGAAATATATCTATCTTTTATGTTATATTTAATAAAATGATTACAATAAAGGGTTTTAATATTTTCATATATATAGTTTGTTTGTTGTCTAATAATATGTTTATTATAAACATGTTTCTCTGTAATTACATTTATATTCCACATTTGAATATTGATATATTTATTAATATATGTACCAATTAATATATCGCGTATAATATTACAGATATCATCGGGTAATATTTTGTTTAGAAAGTAAACCATTGTATATAATACAAATATATAATACAATATATAATACAATATTTTAATATTATATATTTATATAATATTTATAAATCAATTTTATTTTTATATTATATATGTATGAGTTAAATATATTAAAAGATAATTTTAATGAAATAAAAACAATAAGAAGAGGTATATTAGAACTTATAAAAAATTTAGAAAATAAAATAATAACACTAAAAACAATATATACAGATTTGTTACATAATAATAAACATTCAAAAAACGATACATCATTAGATACATTATACTTTCAAACAAAATTAATAACAGTTGAACTAGATAATACAAATTATATTTTCAAATTAATTGACAATAGAATCTATGGTGATTATTATAAATTGTACAAAAATATGATAAAATATATTAATAAATTAGAATTTGATAAAAAAATGAAACAATTAACTAGTACAGATAAATATCCTGAATATAATGATTTGAAACTAGATATAATATATGAGTTTAATATAACTATTGACATACATGATAATATACTTAAAATATTAGAAGTATTATTAGATGAGTTATCTATAAAAAAAAATAACTATGAAAATGAAAAACATAAATCTAAGTCTGGTATAAATATTGATACACTATTGCATAAAATAAATCATACAATTCTTGTATTCGAACAAGATATATCATTGTTTAATAAATATTTATTAGTTTATAATAAATCTCATAAAAAATATTTAAACAGATTTATGATAAAAACAAAATTATTTTATGGTCAAGTTAATAGTGATATAAAATTAGAAGAGACTAGTGCTGCTATTTCAAATTTAAACATTATAACAGAAACCTCTGATAATATTATATTTTTAAATAATAACGAAGAAGAAACTATTAGAAACATAATAACAGAAACTTCATCGGAATTAGATAGTATGTTGTCAGGTGTTTTATCAACGCAAAACAGCGAGAGTAGTAACGATAATAATAATTCGGATATATCTCCAAATACGAAATTATATGATAAATATAATATAAAAGATATAGAATCAGAAACTAAGACAAAATGTGAATTAAATAAAAATATCAGATTAAGTTCAGTATCAAATAGTGATTCAATACAAGAATCGGGAAATGAAACAGAATGTGAATTAGAAACATCACAAGAAGAAGAAATACAATCGAATTTAGATGTATATTATATATTAGAAAAAAATTCAGAAAATTTGTCTAATACAAATAGATTTAAATATTGTAATATAATTTGATTATATTTATTTTTTAAATTGAAATTAAATAATTAATATATAAAAATTATAAATACATAATTCTATAAATATTTATAATGGAAAATAAAATAAATACTAAAATAGCGACAGATTTTAATGATAAAATACTTGAAATTAAAAATCACTTAGAAAATCTAAGTTTAGATGATAAAAATAGAAATGATATAATTAATTATTTAGATAACATGCATTCTCTCCAATTAACAAAGGATGATTTTTTGAAAAGAAAAAGAGTAAAAACATGTGTTCCTACATATTTAAAATGTAAAGCTAGAAGAGCAAATGGTGAACAATGTACTAGAAAAAGAAAAAATGATATTTGTTATTGTGGAACTCATGAGAAAAATAGACCACATGGAGAAATAGAAGATGATAATAACGTTGAATATAAAAAAATAGAAGTATGGGTAGAAGAAATAAATGGTATAACTTATTATATAGATAAATTCAATAATGTATATAAAACACAAGATATACTATCTAATAAACCCGATCCAGATATTATATCTCGTTATACAATAGATAATCAAAATAAAATATGTATGGAATGTAAATAAAAATTATAAATATATATATAATATATGTTATTAACTATATTATTTATCACTTTAATAAATAGTAATTATATTATAAATAATATATATACAAGACCTGTTGTTATAAAACAAAATATTATAAATTATAATAGATTAAATAATATAAAAGAAAATATTATAAATTATAATACATTAAATAATATAAAAAAAAATTTATGTATAAATGATATTATTGGTGTAAGCCATGATATTGATTTAAATCATATTATTGATATAAAAAAAAAGTCATATATATATTATAATATTCATATATTAAAAAATATAAACAATATACAATATGTATATAAATATAATAATATAAATATTTATAATGAATTACTTTTTTTATTAAATTTAAAAACCAAAGTATATATAAACATATCAAAGATAATACCATATACAAATATATACCATATAGGTATTATGTTTAGAACAATTAAAGGCTGTGATTTTTATGAATTATCCAATGATTTGGGGTTGCGTTTTTTAGAAATTATTCCATGTGCAAATGAGTATGAAGAAATTTTTTGGGGATATACAAATAAAAGATTGCAGGATATTTGTGAATATGAAAAGACATTAAATAATACTTATATATTGGGGTTATATGACTGTCGACATTATACAAGAGATTTATCTAATTGGACTACTTATAATCCTACTCCTGTTTGGAAATTAAAAGATATTGTAAATAATAAGATTTAGAGAATATATAATATAAAAAAATTATATATACACATTATAATATAGATGCGTACTTTCAAATTTATAAATAAATTAACGCAATATGTAAATGAAGAAGGTAATCTAGTTACCAGTGTAGGTAAAAATGAAAATAAATATGTAATAGGCAGTGGTGTTGGTTCTCATAGTAGATTTGTTAGAAGTGCTTTGAAGACAAAATCAAGTTCAAAAGATTGTGGTGTTGTATGTGAAAAAAAATAATATATTTAATACTATTTAGTGATTTATAATATATATTTATATATTATAAATATGAAAAAATTAAATTTTTCACAGAATACAAATCCAAATATAAAACCACATATAAAACCACATATAAAACCACAAACAGGGTCTACTATTAATAATTTTGTTATGAAAAATAATATAAATAACAAAGAAAAAGCCGCTCAAGAAAAAGCTGCTAAAGAAAAAGCGGACAAAGAAAAGGCTGCTAAAGAAAAAGC
>TARA_B110000858_G_scaffold112419_1_pt1 | contig 17753 bp, 15 predicted proteins | sample TARA_B110000858 | Tara Oceans TARA_B110000858 (sample SAMEA4398247) | marine metagenome | biome: Polar Biome; feature: [SRF] surface water layer (ENVO:00010504); material: water (ENVO:00002006), including particulate matter (ENVO:01000060) such as... | depth 5 m | reverse complement strand
GGGGGGGGGGGTGATCGCCACAGGCTTTGATGCCGAACTCGATGAACTGCGTAATCTGAGTAGTAATGCGGGTCAGTATCTTATCGATCTCGAACTGCGCGAGAAAGAACGCACCGGCATAAGTACACTCAAGGTCGGTTACAACCGCGTGCACGGCTATTACATCGAGATCAGCAAGGGTCAGGCCGGTGCCGAGCTGCCAGCCGAGTATGTGCGCCGTCAGACCTTGAAGAATGCCGAGCGCTTCATCACCCCCGAACTGAAAGAGTTCGAGGACAAAGTACTCAGCGCGCGCAGCAAGTCGCTGAGCCGCGAGAAGGCCCTGTACGATACGCTGCTAGAAGATCTCGCCACAGAGCTTAGCCGGCTTATTGCCAGCGCCGAGGCGCTAGCCGAGCTGGATGTGCTTAATTGCTTCGCCGAACGCGCGGTGAATCTCGAATACTGCGAACCTGAGCTGAGCAATGAGCCGGGCATCACCATCGAGGGCGGACGACATCCAGTTGTGGAGAAAGTCACTAGCGATGCCTTCGTTGCCAACGATGTCTGCCTAAACCCGCAGCAGAAGATGCTCATCATCACCGGTCCAAACATGGGCGGTAAGTCCACCTATATGCGGCAGACGGCGCTGATCGTTCTGCTCGCCCTGTGCGGTAGCCACGTGCCAGCGACGACGGTAAGGCTGGGGCCTATCGATAGAATTTTTACCCGCATCGGCTCCTCCGACGACCTCGCCGGCGGGCGCTCTACCTTCATGGTGGAGATGACCGAAACGGCGAATATCCTGCACAACGCCACCGAGAACAGCCTAGTGCTGATGGACGAGATCGGTAGAGGCACCAGCACCTTCGATGGACTCTCTCTGGCATGGGCCGCCTCGGTGTATATCGCGGAACAGGTGCAGGCCTATACCCTATTCGCCACCCACTACTTTGAGCTGACGGTTCTGCCAGAGACCTTCGAGACGATCGCCAACGTGCACCTGGATGCCATTGAGCACGACAACGGCATCGTATTCCTGCATGCCGTCAAGGCCGGCCCTGCCAATCAGAGCTATGGCCTGCAGGTCGCACAGCTTGCTGGCATCCCACGCGCGGTTATCGAGAAGGCACGCGATAAGTTGCAACAATTGGAGAATGAGACGCCGGCACAGCCAGCTAGCCTGCCAGCAGCACCTTCTAGCAAGCCCTCGGCTGCGGATGCCTCGCCCTTTCAGAGCGAAATGTTCGCCACTACGCCACATCCTGCCGTAGACTTTCTACAGCGGCTGGAGGTTGATGACATCACCGCTAAAGAGGCGCTGAAAATTCTCTATGAGCTGAAACAGAAAGCCGATAGCTGAATGCAGGCCCAAAACAAAAATCTTCGGCAATAAAACCTCCAGCGCGATGGAAAACTGCCGAAAAAAACTGATAGAATGCACGCCGCGAAGCCGCACCATTGCCCGCCAAGAGCTGTCTAAGCTCAGCAATTGGCCAGAATTACCAGAATCAAAGGTTAGGAGACAAGATGACATTCATAGTAGGTGATAATTGTATTCGCTGTAAGCACACTGACTGCGTTGAAGTATGTCCGGTAGACTGCTTCTACGAGGGACCTAATTTTCTCGTGATTCACCCCGACGAGTGCATCGACTGCGCACTGTGCGAGCCCGAGTGCCCAGTAGATGCTATCTACGCCGAAGACGAACTGCCCGAAGATCAGCAGGGCTTTCTTGCCTTGAATGCTGAGCTTGCAGAAGCATGGCCGAACATCACCGAGAAGAAAGACGCGCTGCCAGACGCAGAAGAATGGACCGACAAGAAAGACAAGCTGCAGTACTTAGAGCGCTAGTACTCTGCTCGCTTTCGAGCCTTAAGAGTTAAACAAAAGAGTTAAACAAAAACGCAGACTTCGGTCTGCGTTTTTGTTTCCGAACAGTTATCTTAAAGGGCTTATTTTGAGGGCAGCAATCTCGAAGGATTCACTGAATCCCCTGCCTCACGAATCTCGAAATGCAGCATCGCTACACCAGCAGGATTTTCGCCAAGCTCGGCTATCTTCTCTCCCGCGCGCACACGGCTGCCCTCGTTTACCAACATGCGACTATTGTGTGCATAGGCACTGAGATAACGGTCGCTGTGGCGAATGATGATCAAATCTCCAGAGCCCTGGATGCCGCGTCCCGAATAGACCACGTCGCCATCGCCAGCCGCCAATACCGGGTCGCCGACATTGCCGCCTATGTCCAAGCCCTTGTTGATGCCAGGTCGAAAGCCCCTAAGCACTCTGCCCTGATGCGGCCACTGCCAGCTTACAGCACGCGGCGCACTTGTAACCGGCTGCCGTAAGACTGTACCCGGCCTTGAGTTTGTTCCACTCGCTCGCGCAACCGAATTATTCCCAACGGCGGTACCCAGAGTCGAATTCGACACTGCACCGCTACCGCCCACCACGGTATCTAGATCTAAGTTGATCTCTCGATCTACGAAGATCGTATACGGCGGATTCAAACCATTCGCGATTGCCAATCGTCTAAAATCGAGATCATACTGAAAGGCGATGGAGAACAGCGTATCGCCAGGGCGCACACGATGCGAGCTTGGCCCAGACCTATTGGCGTTAGCACTGCCTTGCACGGACGTTGTGCCGGCAGCACGCTTGGGAGTCGCTTGAGACCGACTACTACTCGACACTGAATTCGATGAACTCACTTCAGCTGACGATCCATCTCCATTGCTGCTTGATAAAACTTTAGCTGGCCTGGAATTATCTAGTCGAAAACTGCTCTCGGGCGTTGAGCTATCGACTATGATCGGCGCAGTAACTAGCTGACGCTCACCCTGCTCCGACATCGGCGCTTGATAGCCGCCACAGGAGGTGAGCAACAAGGCACAGCTCGCGATTAAGGGAAGACTCAATTGTCGGCGCAGGGAATGCATTCTAGTTAGTACTATCCGATGGTTTCGTGACAAACATCCTCTGCAGTAATACAACAACTGCTATACCTAATACAAGACACAGCAGGGCTGGCAAAAGCAGCGTATAAGTCTCCTCCTGCTGCCAAGGCCACAGCGCCGATACCGAACCCAATAACATTCCCGTTATAAAACCATAACTCAGCTGATGATGATCGCGCAGCAGCCAGGACAACAGCCGCGAAAACGCGAGCAGACCGACGACACAGCCCAGCACGAAGACGAGAATATAAGGCAGATTAAAACTAAGCAGCGCGCCGAGAATAAATTCATAGACACCCAACAATAATAGAATGAAAGCGCCGGAAAGACCGGGCAATATCATCGCGCTTATCGCTATAGCGCCACTAAAAAAAACGTACATCAATGACAGCTCTGCCGACCGTGGACTGATAAAGCCTATAGCCATCGTTAGTAATATTCCCAAAAACAGCGCGAGAATATTCTGCCAGACACTCAGCGAAAACTCGTGTCGCAGCAGTGCGCTAGACGCGAGGACCATGCCGATGAAAAAGGCCATCAACGGTGCAAAATAATTTTCCAAAAGGAATAACACCGTATTCGCCGAGACCAACAAGCCAGACAAAATTCCCAGCGCGAGAATAAGCAAAAACGTTCCGTTGATATGCTGCCAGAACGCCTTGAATTGACCACTAAAAAAAAGCCCACAGACGCGCAGATCGACGGCGCGAATAGAAAATATTAGCTGATCATAAATTTTCGTAATGACGGCAATAGTCCCGCCGGAAATACCAGGAACAGAATCACCTAGCCCCATGGCCACGCCTTTCAAAAACAATATGAGTTTTTCGCGACGCCCAGTCATGAAAGTTGTGATTTCCTGCGTCTGCGTGTTTGCGTTATCAGACATGATCAAACCATGGAGAATAGTTTTGAGAAAGGAAGCTTTAGAGCTGCACTTGGCCTACTAATAGCGGGACGAAGCGCACAGCCTCCAGCACTTCGGCTGTGAAGTCTTGGCCGTGCCTAGTGATCAGTTGTAACTCCTGCTGATCGTCGCCACCCACCGGTATCACCAAACGCCCACCGTCTTTTAGCTGCTCAAATAACTCACGCGGAACCTGCTGTGGAGCGGCGGTGGTAATGATGGCGTCGTAGGGACCGTTGTTGGCCCAACCGGCGCTGCCGTCACCGTGCCGGTAATTAATATTGCGCAGCTTAAGCAGCTTGAGATTATTCTTGGCGCGATCTAAAAGTGGCTTGATGCGCTCAACGGTATAGACAGTCTTGGCCAGTTGCGCCATCACGGCGGTCTGATAACCGCAGCCAGTGCCAATTTCCAGCACCGTGTCTAGCGGGCCACTCTTCAGCAAGGCCTCAGTCATCTTGGCGACCACATAGGGCTGCGAAATGGTTTGGTTGTGACCGATAGGCAGGGCCACATCTTCATAGGCTCGATGGGAAAGCGCCTCGTCGAGAAATATATGCCGTGGCGTAGAACGAATAATGTCCAACACCTCCATGCTCTCAATTCCCTGATCGATCAATCTACCCAGTAGTCGCTCTCGTGTACGCTGAGATGTCATACCAATGCCGCTTAGATTTGGTTTACCGCTTCGTATACTGCTCAAGTCAAATATCCTTTGTCATCTGATTTCATCAGCTCGCCATTTTACTGACCGGGCTCTCGAGTCACACAGAGCTCTCTGAGCAGGCTCGTGGCGTAGGCTCCCTTCCCCAAGGAGAAGTCCAGCAGCAGATCGCCAGCCCCTAGCTCGTGTTCGCTTGGCAGCCATTCCCATTTAAGGTCGATAGGCCGGAAGCGCAGCGGTCTGCGTGCTGCCTTGAGGCCGAAATGCCGTAAACCCGCATGCAGCGTATTGAATTGTTTACACACTGCCTCTTCAATATCGGCAGCTTCGCCGTAGCTTACATATTTATCTTTCGAATCAATCTCACCACTCAGGGGCCCGGTGATATGAATATCGAAGTCTTCTAGCCTTTGCTGCAGCACCGAATCCCATTCAAGCCCGCTCTCAAGCGAGAAGGAACGCTCTGTCCCGTCGAGATTCAACACATCGCCGGCGATATAGCGGTCCCAGCTACCCCGCTCCAGCCTCTGTGAGAGCACTTGATTAAACAGATAGGATCTAGCGGCTGAGAACAGCATACTGCGCTTGAAGCGCTGCTTGGGAATCGACGCCTTAATACTGTTAGTGTCGTCACTGGGGCTGCCCTCGCCCAACTCCGCAGCCATCCAGGCCTGAACTTGGGTGAGATTGCTCAGGTTCCTGCCGAAGCGCTGTGTACCGAAGTAATTGGGCACGCCACCGGACTCTATCTGAGCCAGTCTTTGCTCGAACTCGTCTCTCGGGCCTTCGCAATCCCTGAGCAATATCCGGAAATGGTTAGAGCGATGACTACCGATCTTGAGCTTGCGTGAGTTCCTATGTGTCTCGATGATACGCAGTGAGTCACTCTCGCAGGCGGCGAGTTCAGCCTCTCTCCCCGCTGGCAGTTTGATGCTAAACCATTGCCGCGTCTCGGCGCGGCGATCCTTCATCCCGGAATAGCCGATATCGGAACCGTGCACACCAGTTGCCTCACTCAGCTTCTTCGCCACATCGACGGTGGAGCGATCTGTCTTCTCGATCCAGAGATAGACATGCTCGCCCTTCTCGGTGAACTTGAAGCTGAGCTGCTCGTCGACACGAAAGTCGGTGAATTCTTGTTTGAAGCTAGCAGCCAATTCTGGCCTGCCATTGGCGAATGCCAGAGTATCGAGATTTTTAAACATCTGAGGCGCAGAGTTTTCTGACTGATTAAGAGAATGCTCAGGCATTACCGGCTAACAGGACTACGGCCGCACAGGCGATACCCTCTTTCCTGCCAATGGCTCCCAAGCCTTCGGTGGTGGTCGCCTTCAGATTGACGCGCTGCTCCGGTAGTTCGAGCAAGTTAGCCAGACTGGAAATCATGTTGACGCGATGCGGGGCCAACTTCGGCACCTCTGCGACTACAGTGATATCGACGTTCACAAGATAATGCTGGCGCAGGTCCATCATGGCGAGAACCTCTTTCAACAGATCACCGCTCGCAGCGCCGGCAAACTTCGGGTCTGTATCGGGGAAGTGCTGCCCTATGTCGCCCTCGCCTAAGGCACCGAGTATGGCATCGCAGACGGCATGCAGAATGACGTCGCCATCGGAGTGGGCCAGCAGGCTCATCTTATCCTCCAGCACAACACCCGCTAAGGTCAGTGGCTTTGCCTCATTGTATTCGCTACCGAAACGGTGCACGTCATAACCGTGTCCGATGCGCATGCTATTAGGATCCATTGCTACTCGCTTGCTGCTTTAATATCTGACTTGCCAACAGCAGGTCTTCCTCGTGGGTGATTTTGATGTTGTCCTTGCTGCCAGCAACCATTATAGGCTTAAAACCCGCAACTTCCATGGCCGCTGCCTCATCGGTCACCTGCTCGCCGCTAGCTACAACGGCCTCGATAGCCTCTTTTAGCTGGGCAAAGCGAAACATCTGCGGCGTGAGCGCATTCCAATACGAGCTTCTGTCGACGGTCTCTACCACCGCAAATTCTTGATCAACACGCTTGAGGGTATTATCTACAGGAGAGCCTAACAACCCGCCTACGGGATGTAGTGAGGCTTGCTGAATCAATTTTTCTATATCGGAAGTGCGCACGCAGGGTCTAACGGCATCGTGTACTAACACCCAATCGTCTTTGTCTGCAAACTCTGTCATTGCAGTGAGTCCGTTCAAGACTGAGCGATAGCGTTCGTCGCCACCCATAACAGTTATAATGCGGTTTTCAAATTCTGCGGAGATAGATTCTTGCAACTCAGCCCAGCGACTATCTTTGGGGTGAATCACGACGACAATCTTTGCTATTTCTTGCACTGCACTCAGTCTGCGCAAGGCATGCAACAGTAATGGCGCACCATCGATGGAGAGATACTGCTTCGGGATGCTGGATCCCATGCGACGACCAATGCCTGCGGCCGGCAAGACAGCCCATATTGTCATAGTCGTTTCTTCTGATTTAGGAATAATTTAGGGGACGGAGGCATTTAATTGCTAAGCCAAGCTTGGACTTAGCAATTAAATGCCTCCGTCCCCGGGCTCAATTTATTTCTCGCTAGGCACAAGCAAATAGAATGTTTCACCCTTCTCGATCATGCCAAGCTCAGAACGCGCGCGCTCTTCTACCGCCTCAAGCCCATTCTTAAGATCAAGCACCTCGATCTCAACCAAGCGGTTGCGCTGCGCCAGACCTTCGTTGTTCGCACGCTGCGCCTCGACTTCCAGCTCCAACATATTCAGTGTGCGCACACTATCCTCACCCAGCCACAGTTGGTACTGAAGTGTGATAAAGGCAAAGCCGAGAAATCCGAATAATATTTTCATAAACTTGTTTGCTAATTAAAGGGAACAGAATTAAATGCCTCCGCCCCCTTCATGTCCCCTTTATACATTCAGGGGCAGCAAAGTGTCAGCCCGTGAATTTAGAAAATTCTTTGATGCCATTGAATACCGAGCTACTACCCAACTCTTCTTCGATTCTTAGCAATCTATTGTACTTCGCCACTCTGTCGGATCGACACAGTGAACCGGTCTTTATTTGACCCGCCGCCGTGGCCACCGCCAAGTCAGCAATGGTGGTGTCTTCAGTCTCTCCGGAGCGGTGAGATATCACCGCCGTATAATCCGCAGCCTTGGCCATATTGATCGCGGCCAGTGTCTCGGTAAGCGATCCGATCTGATTAAACTTGATCAGAATCGAATTCGCGATGCTCTCGTCGATGCCACGCTGCAAGATCTTGGTGTTGGTGACAAACAAATCATCGCCTACTAACTGAACTTTATCGCCTATTTGGGCCGATAATTTAGCCCAACCCTCCCAGTCGCTCTCATCCATGCCATCTTCGATGGACAATATCGGATAATTTTCAGACAAATTCTGCAGATAATCAGCGAATTGGCCAGAGTCGTAGCTCTTACCCTCGCCTGCGAGCACGTATTTACCATCCACATAGAACTCGGAGGCGGCACAATCTAGCGCCAGGTGAATATCACTACCCGGTTTAAAGCCAGCTATTTCAATAGCTTGCAGAATACAGTCGAGGGCAGCCGCGTTCGAAGGTAGGTTCGGAGCAAATCCGCCCTCATCGCCTACTGCCGTGCTCAGACCTTGCTTCTTCAGCACAGACTTCAGAGCATGAAATATTTCAGCGCCGTAGCGCAGCGCCTCGCTGAAACTGGCAGCCCCTGTCGGCTGAACCATAAACTCTTGAATATCAACGTTATTATCGGCATGTTCGCCACCGTTAATGATGTTCATCATCGGTACTGGCAGCGAATAATTGCCTGCGGTGCCGTTTATCTGGGCGATGTGTGCATACAGAGGCAGGCCAGCATCCGTCGCTGCCGCCTTCGCCGCGGCAAGCGACACGGCCAAAATCGCGTTCGCTCCCAGCTTCGCTTTGTTCTCGGTGCCGTCTAGCTCCAGCATGACTGCATCGATAGCCTTCTGCTGCGCCGCATTCTGTCCGATAAGCGCCTTCCGGATATCGACGTTCACATTCTGAACGGCCTTCAACACACCCTTGCCTAAATAGCGGGCGGGGTCTTGATCTCTCAGCTCCAGCGCTTCGCGCGAGCCAGTGGATGCACCTGATGGAGCACAGGCCGAGCCCATAACGCCGTTGTCTAGCTCGACATCTGCCTCGATGGTTGGATTGCCACGGGAATCAAGCACCTCTCGCGCTACTATATTCTTAATACTAGTCATTTCAATACCTTATGAATATTACTTAAATCAAAAAATAAAGTTTAAAGCCGCTGATCCTAGGCCGTATCCAGCTCTGGCATGGACTTAATCAGCGCATCTAGATCACGCATCTGCTGCAGGAAAGGACGAACACTATCCAATCTTAAGGCGCAGGGCCCGTCGCATAGCGCCTTGTCCGGGTCTGGATGCGCCTCGATGAACAAGCCCGCTATACCCTGTGATAAACCCGCACGAGAAAGCGCGGTGACATCAGCACGCCGACCACCGGCCGCATTGGCGAGGCCACCCGGTCTCTGCAAGGCATGCGTCGCATCGAACATCAACGGAGCAGCAAACTGCTTCATCACCGAGAAGCCCAACATGTCGACTACTAAGTTGTTATAACCGAAGCTACTGCCCCGCTCACAGAGAATCAGCCGCTCATTGCCTGCCGACTCGAATTTCTTGAGGATGTGGCCCATTTCCTGCGGCGCCAGAAACTGCGCCTTCTTGATGTTGATGATCGCGCCGCTTTCCGCCATGGCGACGACGAGATCCGTCTGCCTGGACAGGAACGCAGGCAGCTGCAGAATATCTGCAATCTCGGCCGCCGGCCCTACCTGAGATATCTCATGTACGTCAGTGATAATGGGTACAGAGAATTGCTGTTTGATCTCGTCGAGAATCTTCAGCCCCTCATCCAGACCCGGCCCGCGATAGGAATCCTTGGAGGAGCGGTTTGCCTTGTCGAAGGAAGCCTTAAATACGTAGGGAATATTAAGCTCGTCTGTGACGCGGTGGAACTGTTCGGCCACGGTCATTGCCAAGTCCCGAGATTCCAGCACGTTCATCCCCGCGAATAGTACAAAGGGCTGATCGTTGGCAATTGTGAAATTCCCAAGCTTAATTTGCTTTGCTGTCATGAGTAGTTACCGGTCCCTTATCCTAGCGCTTAGACTTGAGCGTTATTCACCGCTAGCGTTGGGGATGCGATGGCTGCATCCGATTCGCTAACTGAGCCGTGATGCGCTATGGCAGCCTCGATAAAACCGGTGAACAATGGATGTCCATCGCGTGGAGTAGACGTGAACTCCGGATGGAACTGACAGCCGACAAACCAAGGGTGATCGGGAATCTCTACAACCTCCACCAGCATGCCGTCGACAGATTTGCCCACGAGCTTAAGACCAGCCGCAGACAATACGTCGATGTAGTCGTTGTTAAATTCATAGCGGTGACGATGGCGCTCAACAATCTCTTCCTTGCCGTAGCATTCGAAGGTAGTCGAGTCCTTATCCAGAACGCACTTCTGTGCGCCTAGGCGCATCGTGCCGCCAAGATCGGAGTTCTCATCACGGAATTCTGTAGAGCCTGCGCGGGTCGTCCACTCACTAATAAGAGCAATGACCGGATTATCACAAGCCGGAGAGAATTCGGAGCTGTGCGCATCTTTTAAGCCTGCCACGTTTCTGGCGTATTCGATAACGGCCGCCTGCAGGCCGAGACAGATACCGAGATAGGGAATCTTATTCTCACGCGCGTACTGCACGGTCATGATCTTGCCTTCCACGCCACGCTCACCGAAGCCGCCAGGCACCAAGATCGCATCTTGATTAGCCAATACCTCGACGCCCTTGTCGATAACATCGGCGGAGTCGATGTAGGTGATGTTCACCTTGGTTTTAGTCTGAATGCCAGCATGGATTATCGCTTCGTTGAGAGACTTGTACGCGTCCAAGAGCTCCATGTACTTGCCTACCATGGCAAGGTTCACTTCCTGAACAGGGTTCAGGTGAGCATCGACCACACGATTCCATTCCGTCAGGTCTGCCTCAGGGCAATCCAACTTGAATTTATTAATAACGATATCGTCAAGCTTCGCTTCACCCAATACCGACGGGATTCTGTAGATCGAATCCGAGTCAGGAAGAGAAACTACTGCCTGCGGCTCAACGTTGGTAAACAAGGCGATTTTTTTCCGCGCTGTTTCGTCGATCTCCACATCGGAACGACAGATCAGAATATCTGGCTGGATACCAATCGAGCGCAGCTCCTTAACCGAGTGCTGCGTGGGCTTGGTCTTAGTCTCGCCCGCTGTTGCGATATAAGGCACTAAGGTCAGATGCATGAACAGCGCCCGATCGGAGCCAAGCTCTACGCGCAGTTGACGTATCGCTTCCAGAAAGGGCTGTGACTCGATATCACCTACCGTGCCACCGATCTCTACTAGTGCAACGTCAGCATCACCCGCGCCGTCGACAACCCTACGCTTTATCTCATCAGTGATGTGCGGAATGACCTGAATCGTAGCACCGAGATAGTCGCCTCGACGCTCACGCTTGAGAACCTCTTCATACACCTTACCCGTGGTGAAGTTGTTCTTCTGCAACATGGTAGTGCGGCTGAAGCGCTCGTAATGACCAAGGTCTAGATCGGTCTCTGCACCGTCTTCGGTTACGTAGACCTCGCCGTGTTGGAACGGGCTCATCGTGCCAGGATCCACATTGATGTAAGGATCCAGCTTTAACATCGTGACGTTTAGACCGCGGGCTTCGAGAATTGCCGCGAGAGATGCTGAAGTAATGCCTTTGCCGAGTGAAGAAACAACGCCACCGGTAATGAAGATATAACGAGTCATGCTAGCCCCATCGGATAAGAAAAATTGGTCGTGCACCAACCCACACAGATGGAGTTGCAGCCTACCAGAACCCCCTCCATAGAACAATCTGAAATGTTCATATGAGCTAAACTATAAGCGAAGACTTGAGGCCAAAATACGCTCGACCCGCGGCTGCAATTCAAGCTTGCAAGCTAAGGTCGGGTGACTCCCATTCGATAATACAGCCAGGCTCTGCGTCCCGTGCTGTGAACTCCTCGCATACTCCGATGCCCGGAATATAGGCCAGGTCTTCGCCGTCATAGAGCAAGGGCATGCGCTTCCTCAACCAGGGGGAAATTTCACTTTCCTGAAGAATTTTTTTCAGCGTCTTGCTCGGGCGCCCGACAAGACGACAGGATTCGCCGCCGCGCCTGTAGCGGATAGATAAGTTGTCGAGCTTGCCTGCACAGACCCCCTCGCCTTGCGTCTCTCGGAATCGAAGCCGACCATTACCCGGCAGCATGACTTCGGAAGCGACCGACAATTTTGGCAGGGGAGCCAAGTCAATTTCATCTAGGGGACGCGCTAACTCGGCAGAGCCCACTACGTAGACCGCATCGCGAAAACAGAATATCTGAAAACCCTGGCCAATGAACTGAGCACTAGAGCCCTGCAACACTTCATTACTCAGCTGCTGCAGCTGATTCCATCCCAGCTCACTCGCGCCGAGGCTTGCCAACCAATGACGCAGGACATTGCGCCGCCGTGGCTCCGACAGCGCTAACAACTTTTCACGGCTAGCAATTGATGGAGAGTCTGTGACTATCTGCGCCAGATCGATCGCCGCTAGCTCCTGAGCCAGTGCTTCACCCTCGCCTGCGAGCACGGCCGACTTCGACCAGCTCTCTCTATATCCCGGCCAACGCGCCTCGACAAGTGGCAGCAAGGTGTGACGGCAATAGTTTCTATCAAAGCCCTCATCGTTGTTTGAATGATCCTGGGTCCAGACAAGCTGCTCAGATTCGGCGTAGCTTTGTAGCTCTTCTCGATCAATATCCAATAAGGGGCGCAGCAGCCTGCCCGCTCCCAACACACGGCTGCGCGGAATACCGCTAAGTCCACGGCTTCCCGAGCCACGCATGAGACGCAGCAACAGCGTCTCCATCTGGTCGTCGCGATGGTGAGCCAACAGCAACTCCTCGTCAGGCAACAGAGTCGCTTCGAATTCACGATAGCGCGCCTCTCTGGCGGCATTCTCGATGCCGGTGCTGGCTGATATTTTCACCCGGGTGCTAATGAACTCCACGTTGAGCGATGCGCACAGCTTTAGGCAGTGCTGCTGCCAACTGTCCGCCTGCTGTTGCAGCTGATGATTAATATGCAGTGCACGCAAATGGAAATCTGCGCCGGACTGATCGCGCAGTCTAACCATGGCGTGTAGGAGCACGACAGAGTCCAGACCACCGCTTAAGCCGATTAGGAATTTGTGCGTAGAGGCTAACTCAGCGAGAGCTGCTGCTAACTTGTCGTGAAGTAGTTGAGGAGAATTATTCATGGCCTATAGGCATAGCAGTGCTATGTGGTGGTCCATTCAAAATTTAGGAGGAGCTGTACCTCCTTCGGAAATTATTGCGGTGTTTTTAGCTTCCGAGGATTCGGCAGATCGGACCACTGACTAGACAGTCCGTAGCTCATCAAACGATTATAGCGACGTTCCACCAGTTCGTCTCGGTCCATAGTGGTCAGCCGGTCTAGCTGCTCGATTAATGCAGCCTTGATGTTCGCAGCCGCCGCAGCGACGTCTCTATGCGCACCGCCTAGTGGCTCGGGTATTGTGTGATCGACTATGCCCAGCTCTTCTAATCGCTTAGAAGTCACGCCCATAGCTTCGGCCGCAGCCGCCGCATGATCGGCAGACTTCCAGAGAATGGTTGCGCAACCCTCGGGAGTGATTACCGTATAAGTCGAGTACTGCAGCATATTAAGCTGATCAGAGACACCGATAGCGATGGCGCCGCCGGAGTTTGCCTCACCGGTAACCGTTGCAATGAGTGGAGTCTTTACATGTGACATCATCGCCATATTCACGGCGATTGCCTCGTTAATTCCTCGCTCTTCCGAATCTATTCCAGGGTAGGCGCCAGGTGTATCTATAAAACTCAGCACGGGAAGACTGTATCGTTCTGCAAGCTGCACCAGTCGACGAGCCTTTCTATAACCTTCCGGCCGGGGCATGCCAAAGTTATGCCTCACTTTTTCCTTCGTTCCCCTGCCTTTTTGATGGCCGATTATTACGACCGGCCTATCATCTATCTTTGCCAGTCCTCCGATAAGAGCCTGATCGTCGGCGAACAGGCGATCGCCATGCAGCTCATCGAAGTCTGTAAAGATGTGTTCGAGATAATCGAGCGTATAAGGTCGCAGCGGATGCCGGGCGACTTGAGAGATTTGCCATGAAGAGAGCTTCGAGTATATGTTCTCGGTAAGTTTTTCGCTCTTACCTTTCAGCTTCTCGATTTCTTCACTAATATTCAAATCATTATCACTGCCCACCAATCTCAGCTCGCTGATCTTGGCTTCTAATTCCGCAATGGGCTGTTCAAAATCGAGATAATTAGGATCCATGCTGCTCTCTATTTTCCGCCAGCCTGACTGTTAAGACTGTTTTAAAATAATTTAATATTAGCTATTTGTAACTCAACACTACCTTGTCTTTACCGTACTCTAACCGCAGTCGTTGTATCAAGTCATCGGCAGGCGATACGACCCACTCTTGGCCCAGCATTATACACCCTATGGAGTCGGAGCGCTGATAACGCACCATCACCTGACAGCCCTTCCCCTCGTCTACCGCTCCCGAGGCGGCGTGCCCATTGCCTGAGAACTGTCTGGGATGTGGATGAGCCCTGCTCATAGCGGGAGCAGAGCCACCGCCTGAAGCGTTTGCAGCAACGGACTCTTCTAAATCTACAGGCTCTGCTTGCTTGCGATAAGGCTCGAGGATGCGCGCGAGGTGCTCGCAGAAATCGCTGCCAAGCGACTCCGACTCGAGGTTCAATGCCACGCGGTGTGCATTCCGTTGACGCGCCTCGGATAGCGTCATCACGCTCTTGCCGCGGCCACGCATGCCGCCACTGTAGTCATCAATACTCACGGTACATTCCACTACCATGATCACATCTTTGAGCAGCGTCTCTCGGTACTTCTCATATTCTTTTGCAAACAGGGAAAATTCAAAGCGAGCACTGCCATCATCCAATACCAAGAAGGCTATGGTATCTCCTGCCTTGTTCTTCATAGTACGTATGCTATGCAACACACCCGCGATAGTCTGAGGCACTCGCTCCGGCCGCAGATTAACCAGTCTATTTTTCGTAATATGGGAAAGCTCACCCAGAAACTCCTCGATAGGATGGCCTGACAGCCACAAGCCCAAAGTTTCTTTCTCCACCTTGAGGCGATGCTGTTCTGCCCAGGCATGGACGGTAATATTAGAGGCGCTAAGATCGGCATCCTCTGTGCCCGCCGGCGCAATCTCTCCGAACATATCCGCAACACCGCTAGCCTGATTTCGACTGGATTGTTCAGCCGCCTGCATGGCCTGTGGCAACAATGCCGAGAGCAAGGCGCGAGCATAATCGAGATCACCTTCTACCATGTTGTCCAGAGAGCCGGAAAGGATCAGCGCTTCCATGGTGCGCTTGTTGACGTTCTGCGAGTCCACTCTCTGGCAGATGTCCAGCAGGTTGGTAAAGGGCCGCTCTTCTCTTGCGGCGAGAATACTTGCAACTGGCCCTTCGCCCAAGCCCTTGATGGCACCTAGGCCGTACACAATTTCGTCCTTCTCGTTTACCGTGAAATTAAACTGGCCACGATTAATGTCCGGAGGCACTATCACCAGCTTCATTGAACGGCACTCATCGATCAGGGTTACGATCTTATCGGTATTCTGCATTTCAGCCGTGAGCACCGCCGCCATAAAACAGGCCGGATGATGCGTCTTCAGCCATGCCGTCTGATAAGAAACTAGCGCATACGCTGCCGAGTGCGACTTGTTAAAGCCGTAGCCTGCGAACTTCTCCATCAGGTCGAAGATAGAAGCCGCTAGATCAGCATCGATTCCTCTCGCCTCGGCACCCTCTTGGAACAAGCTACGTTGCTTCGCCATCACCTCTGGGTTCTTCTTACCCATGGCCTTACGCAAAATATCCGCGCCAGCCAGCGAGTAGTTCGCAAGCACCTGGGCGATCTGCATCACCTGCTCTTGATAGAGAATGACTCCGTAGGTATTGCCGAGGACCGGCTCCAGCTCCGCGTGCGGATAGACCACTTGCGTACGCCCGTGCTTACGGTCGATAAAGTCGTCCACCATGCCTGACTGCAAAGGACCGGGTCGAAACAAGGCAACCAGAGCGATAATGTCTTCAAAACTGTTTGGCACCTGGCGCTTGATTAAGTCCTTCATGCCGCGGGATTCAAGCTGAAAAACCGCCGTGGTCTCACCCTTCTGTAGCAATCGGTATACGCGCTCGTCTGTTAAAGGCAGCTTGGCGATATCGATATCCGGCTCGTCTTCGCCCGCCCTAGCGTTGATCATCTTCACAGCCCAATCGATGATGGTCAGCGTGCGCAGCCCCAGGAAGTCGAACTTCACTAGACCTGCCGTCTCTACATCGTTCTTATCGTATTGCGTCACTAAGCCCTGACCGGATTCGTCACAGTACAGAGGCGTAAAGTCTGTTAGCTTGGTAGGAGCGATAACCACACCACCGGCATGCTTGCCGACATTACGCGTAATGCCCTCAAGCTTGTAAGCCATCTCCATGATTTCCTGCGCGTCCTCATCGGAAGCGACAAATTCACCCAGCAGCGGCTCTGCCTCAAACGCCTTCTTCAGGGTTATCCCGGGCTCGAAGGGAATTAACTTCGACAGCTTGTCGGCCAGCATATAAGGCTTGCCCTGGACTCGGGCCACATCACGCACTACAGCCTTCGCAGCCATGGTGCCAAAGGTAATGATCTGCGATACCGCTTCCTTGCCATACAGCTCGGCCACGTGCGCAATAACGCGGTCGCGGCCCTCCATGCAGAAATCCACATCAAAGTCGGGCATCGACACCCTTTCTGGGTTGAGGAATCTCTCGAACAGCAGATCGTATTTAAGCGGGTCCAGATCGGTAATTCTCAGCGCATAAGCGACGATGGAGCCGGCGCCCGAGCCACGCCCTGGCCCTACGGGAATGTCGTTGTCTTTGGACCACTGAATAAACTCCATCACGATCAGGAAGTATCCCGCGAAGCCCATCTGATTGATGACGCCCAACTCAAATTCCAAACGTTCCCAGTAGGGCTTTTCTACGTCTTTTGTTTCGTAGTCGTCCCCGTAAAGACTACGCAGTCGTACGCGCAGCCCGTCAAAACTCAGCTCGGAGAAATACTCCTCCATGCTCATGCCTTCGGGTACGGGGTAATTTGGTAGACAAGGCTTATCCAGTTCCAGCGACAGATTGCAGCGCTTGGCGATTTCCCAAGCGTTTTCCAGCGCCTCGGGAATGTCGCTGAATAACTCTGCCATCTCAGCGCCGCTCTTCAGATACTGCTGGTTGGTGTAATTGTGAGGTCGACGCGAGTCATCTAGCGTGCGCCTCTCATTGATGCACACCCGCACCTCGTGCGCATCGAAATCATCCTGATCGATGAAGCGCACATCATTCGTTGCGACCACTGGTGTGTTCGTCTCGATAGCGAGAGCGACAGCGGCATCGATATAGTCTTCCTCCTCTATCCGACCCACGCGCTGCAGCTCTAGATAGAAACTTTCGGGGAACAATTGCCGCCATTCAACTAACAGCTCCTTCGCCAGATCTTTCTCGCCGGCAAGGGCTGCTATTCCGATATCGCTATTCTGCGCGCCCGATAAAGCTATCAGCCCATCAACACGCCCTAGCAATTGCGACTTGCGCACCACCGGCTCACTCTGGCTGGGGTTTTCGGTATATAACTCGGAGACAAGTTTCGTCAGGCTGAGGTAGCCGACCTCGTTTTTAACCAATAGCACGAGACGAGTCTGCTTAGAGCCATCATCGCTCTCAACCAACACATCACAGCCGCAGACAGGCTTGATGCCGGCCTTGAGGGAAGCACTGTAGAATTTAATGAGGGAGAACATGTTTGCCAAGTCGGTAATAGCAACCGCTGGCATAGAAAGTTTGCGTAGTCTCGCTATGAGAGGCTTGATGGTAACAATACCATCATTGATCGAAAATTCGGTGTGCAGTCTGAGGTGCGCGAAGGGCTGATTAGGCAGATTTTCAGACATTTACAAAGCTATTTATCGAGTGACAATGGAGAACCCAATATACCTTTTTTTTGCTAAAAACGGGACTAAAGTTTAGCTAGTTTCTCAGTTTGAATCTTTCACTGACTCTGAAGGGCAGTGGATCTCTGG
>TARA_B110000858_G_scaffold56930_1_pt1 | contig 17771 bp, 15 predicted proteins | sample TARA_B110000858 | Tara Oceans TARA_B110000858 (sample SAMEA4398247) | marine metagenome | biome: Polar Biome; feature: [SRF] surface water layer (ENVO:00010504); material: water (ENVO:00002006), including particulate matter (ENVO:01000060) such as... | depth 5 m | reverse complement strand
CGTAAAAGCATCCTGATTTCTGTAGGATAATCAGCTAGACCAAATATCCACAAATTTTGTGTTTTGCACTAAAGTTATTCCTTAAAATAAAATTTATTTTGGGGAATAATGCCGTGGAGGCAAAGGGAGTGAAGTCGAACTATTTTGGTGAGGATTTAGTTGTTTTTAGAAAAAATTATTCCCAAGGATAAAAAATTATTCTTGGGAATAAAAAGTGGAGCCAAGATTGAGCCTAATGAAACTGCTAGGGTCAAACTTATAGCCCAACCTGTTGTTTGATTGTAGTTTTATTTTTCCCATTAAAATATTTGTTAATCAGACTTCAATTGTATATGTTTGGTAAACCAATTTGGTAAACCAAATATGTAAATATGAAAAATATTTTTATTTTTTTAATATTGTGTGCGTGTTCTAAGGAAGTCGCTCAAAATACTGGTGTTTCAGATCCAATAGATGATACTCCAGTGGAAGTTGTTTTAGCGGACATAGATTTCTCAAATTGGAAACTAACCTTGCCTGTAGATGAAAATAACAACGGAAGTCCAGACGAGTATCAACCTGATGTTTTGAAGAATTTAGGGTATCAAACCCTAGAGTCTATTTTACCTTATATGTATGACGATATTGAGGATTCGTCAATAGTGTTTTATACATTTCCAGATGTGTCGACCACTAATAGTTCTTATTCACGAACCGAACTTAGAGAGTTAATTAATCCATCAAACGCAAGAGATAATTGGACCTTATTAGCAGGTGGTGAAATGGTGGGGCGTTTAAAAGTAGAATCAGTTTCCGAAAATCAAGAAAGTGATGATGTTTATCATAAAATTATTGTGATGCAAATCCATGGAATTATTTCTGAAGAAGACATGGATCTTCATGGTTTTTCGTCTAATAATGGACCTCCACTGATAAAAATTTATTGGAAAGATGGCTACGTATGGTGCCATAAAAAATCTCTCATAGATGAAAGTACAGAGGGTAATGCTCTTTTAGAAACCTCAAATAATACATGGACAGATATTAAAGTCAACCTAGGCTATGCTGGTTTTGAGGTCTTTGATTTTAGAATTACAGCTACAGACGCTCGACTAGAAGTCCAACTTAATCAAGATACTCCTTTTGTTTATGAAGATATCAGCTTAGATAAATGGCCCTATGAAAATTATTTCAAAGCGGGAAACTATTTGACCTCAACAAACTCTGATGCTTTCTCTTATGTTAAATATTACGAATTATCAATATCACATTAACTATTAACTTTTAAAACAATTAATATGAAAACAAAATTACATTTATCAAAAAAACTTTCTAACACACTTTGCATTACTTTGATGCTTTGTTTGTGTTTTAATTACGGATGGAGTCAAACGAATCTTGCATTAAATAGTACTATGGATGAGTTTACAACGACTACAAATGACAATTCAGATGCTTGGGATATGTCTCCTTCTAGTACAGTGGTGACTGACCAAGATGCAATAGATGGAACAACAACCCCAAGTCCTTATAGGGCATTATGGAACAATTCTGATTTAGACACTTGGTTGGGTACTAATTGTGGGGACGATAGCGAAGCACCTGGATCTTCTTCCGATGGGAATTTTGATTATAGCGCTGGCCCAACTGCTGGTGTGGCAACGAGAGGAGTGAAAATAAACGAGGCGTGTCGTCGCTTATACCAATATGTTCCTGTTACTGCTGGAACTAGCTACACGTTGTTTATAGAATCACGTTCTGAGGTAGCCGGTGTCCCTTCAGAAGTATATATTTTAAATACTGAAATTGCTGATGAAACAGGATTTTCTAGTACTAGTTCTACTGTAGATGCCTTTTTAGATATTACAAATGATTTTAGTTCCAGTAAATCAAATGCAACAACCGATAATTTCACTAAAAACACATTGGTATTTACTCCTTCAGGCTCTTTTATTGTTATCTATATTAAATCTCCATTAGCAGTTGATTCTTCTACTGAGGTGTTTTTTGATAATATTGAACTTTATGAGACAGCATCCCTGTCTGTTGATAAATCGTCAACGTTCACTTTAAAATTATATCCGAACCCAGCGAATAATTATGTTATTGTGGAGTCAGATAATTCTGAAATTTTAGAAATTTCAATTTTTGATACTCTTGGTAAAAATGTGATGCCTAATAGCGTATTAAAAAATAGTAGATTAGACGTTTCAAGCTTAAATAGAGGTGTTTATTTTATGAGAATAAATGCAAACAGTTCTCAAGTAACTAAAAAAATAATAATTGAATAAATAGAAATGCATGAACCATCCAACATCCTTAGCTAAATCTTAACCTCCAAGTTAAGAGGTATATAGATGGTAACATCTGTTCGTTTAAAATCAATAAATAGAAACACATGAAATTCAAAGCCTTCAAATTAAATTTTGTTCATTATTCATTAATTATAAGTGTCATTTTGCTATGTATTAGCTGTTCTAAAAACAAAAAAAAAAGTGATATTAATAATGAAAAAGTTGAAATAGGTAGGAACGCAAATGACATCATACCTTTTTTTAAACATTGGAATTTAATCTTAGGCGATGGATCTAATGTGGGTCAGGCAACTAACTATGAAAACAAGAACTTTTTTTATACTGCCAATGAAGATAAAGAGGATTGGGTCGTATTTAAAACGCCTAATGCAGGGAACACTCATGGAACTTCAAATAATACAAGGACTGAGCTTGCTCAGTTAAAAAAGTGGTCGCCAATGACTGAAGCTAAAATGAATGCGACTCTTAAGGTGATGAATGTGTCAACCACGGGAGATGCCCGTGTTGCTTCAACATTCTCTGTTGTTGTTGGTCAGATTCATAGTGCGGATGGACATGAGAACGAACCCCTAAAAATATTTTATAAAAAGTTCCCAGGTCAGACTAAAGGCTCTGTTTTTTGGAATTATGAAATCAACACCGCAGGGGATGATAATTCAGGAAGGTGGGATTATTCCTACCCTATTTGGGGTTATGACTTTTCTGTTGTTGGAACTGATAAAAACTCCTATCCAGCAGAACCAGAAGATGGAATTGAATTAGGGGAAGCGTTTAGTTATGAAGTGAAAATTAAGGAAGGGATTATGTATCTCAAATTCACTAGTAAAGGGCATGAAACCAAAACATTTACTAAAAACCTTATTTCCTCTGAATATGCCAAACAATCAGACCGCCCAAAACAGGTAGAGAATTTATTTGTGCCTATAGGTCAAGACGGAGTGGAACGTGAAAATGCTTATACAGGTGAAGGTCTCTTTTTTAAGCTAGGCTGTTACAATCAAACAAATGGAAAAGATCCTAAAGTGAATAAAGTTTGGTGTTCTGGTGCAGAAACTCATGGCGGTGATATTCAAAAACAATATGCAGATGGCAATTATGCCGAAGTGTGGTTTAAATCTGCAAATATCACTATTAGTGATGATGCCATATCCAATGCAGGTTATTTTCAAGCCAATGACGGCTTAAGCACAAAAACAGTGTATCCAAGTGAGGTGATCCCTTTTATGGATAAATTTAGAATATTGATGGGCGATGGAACTAGTGAGGAAAACCTCAATAATTTTGAATACAAAGATTTTTTCTATACTGTAATTGATGGTACAAGACGTTGGGTAGTTTATAAGACCCCAAATTCTGGAGTCACTTCAAAAAACTCTAGTAATACAAGAACAGAATTACACGAAAAAAGAGAATGGACACCTGAAGAAGGAGGGAACCTAAGAGGCAGTTGCAAGGTGATGCAAGTCTCTATTTCTGGTGACGCTAGAGTTGCGGCTTCTTACTCCGTGGTAGTTGGGCAAATTCATGGCGGTGAAGGACATGAAAATGAACCTTTAAAAATATTTTATAAAAAATTCCCAGGTCAAACTAAAGGTTCCGTTTTTTGGAATTATGAAATCAATACTGAAGGGAATGATAATTCTGGCAGGTGGGATTATTCTACTGCTGTTTGGGGACATGATATGTCTGTCGTTGGAGCAGCTAAAAACGACTATCCTTCTGAACCTGAAGATGGTGTTGAGTTAGGGGAAGCGTTCAGTTATGAAGTAAATGTTTATAAAGGCATTATGTATCTTACATTTAAAAGTGAGGGGCATGAAACCAAAACATTCACCAAAAATTTGATCAAATCTGAATATGTAAGTAAATCAGATATTCCAGTTCAAGTTCAAAAACTATTTGTGCCTATGGGGCAAGATGGAACAGAAAGGGCTACTGGCTACAGTGGAGAGTTGAGTTATTTTAAACAAGGAGCTTACAATCAAACCAACGGAAAAAGTCCAGAAAAAAATAAAGTTTGGTGTGCAGGCGCAGAGACCTTTGGAGGGGATATTGCCAAACAATATGAAAATGGTTGCTATACAGAAGTGTGGTTTAGAGATGCAACAGTTGGGCCAGGGACTCCGCAAAAATAAACCGCAATGCGGATAATCAAAAACAGATTAAAATTTATTAAGACAACTATTATGTGAAACATCCATAATTAAAACTTGAGACCCAAGGAAGTGATTATATGGATGTAACATGCGTTAAAAAACATTAAATATAAACACATGAAAACATTTGGAGCAAGTAAAGAATTTTTATTAGACAAAAATCAGGAATGGGAAATTGTTGGTGAAGGCGTTAAACGTAAAATAATGGGGTATGATGATAAAATCATGCTTGTTAAAGTAGAGTTTGATGAAGGCGGAATTGGCTATAAACACGAACATCATCATTCTCAAGTCACCTATGTAGAAAGTGGATCCTTCGATTTTTCTATTGGAGACGTAACAAAAACGGTCAAAGCAGGGGATTCAGTTTACATTCCTCCGCATGTATTGCATGGAGCAATTTGTACCAAAGCAGGAATGTTGATTGATGTTTTTAGCCCTATAAGAGAAGATTTTATGGAATAATTAAAAGTAAAACAGTGTTTTAAATTAAAAGATAAAATAGAAAAATATTTTTTTTCTTGGATTTAATATAATTTTACGTATATTTGGTAAACCAAAGTGGTTAACCAATGATTAATTGGTAAAAAAAAGGACAGGTGCACACCTATCCTTTTTAGAGTAATGTTTACTTCAATTTCGAGGGAAGTAAAAACATGCAAGTAGTAGCTAAAACATGTTGACGCAAATTTACAAAAATTTAGATTCTAAATTTTATTTGTGTTGTCCATTTTTTGGTTAAATTTTTTTAACAAACTAAATTAAACAGATTATGAATCAAAAAACAAAGTTGATTTTAGTGTTTATGTTTTTTTGCGGAGTTACAATTTTTGCACAAGACTCATATTTACTAAAAGGAACAGTCGTTTCGGCTGTAGAAAATGCTCCACTTCCAGGAGTTAATGTGATTATTTCCAACACTTCGTCTGGGGTTTCTACAGATTTTGATGGAAATTATCAAATCCAAGTGAAAAGTGGAGATGTATTATTGTTTTCTTACATTGGATTTGTGAGTCAAACCGTAATTATTGAGAATCAACAATCTCTAAACATTTCTCTTTTAGAAGACAAAAGTCAGTTAGACGAAATTGTTGTTATTGGCTACGGTACTCAAAAGAAGAGCCACTTAACAGGCTCTATATCTAAGGTAGTAAACGAAGATTTAGATCAAATCGCTGTGTCTCGTGTAGATGATGCGCTTGTAGGTCAAGTTTCGGGGGTAAACATTCAAGCAACAGAGGGTGAAGCAGGTTCTGCACCAACCATTACAATACGGGGTGCCGGTTCTATAACAGGAAACTCTACTCCTTTAATTGTTGTAGATGGCTTGGTCGTTGATAGTGATTATTTAGGATCTTTAGATATGAATGATGTACAGTCTTTTGAAGTTTTAAAAGATGCAGCGTCTTCTTCTATATATGGGTCTCGTGGTGCTAATGGTATCATAATGATTACAACCAAGGAAGGTAAAGAAGGGGATACAAAGTTTAGTTATAATACTTTTGTAGGGTTTAAAGAAGCAAGACACAGTGATGCTTATACATTCAGTGTAGCAGAAACTGCAGCAGCAGAAGAAGCTGCCACTGGAACGCTTTCAGATAGAACATTGTACAAACAATTATTAAATGCAAACACGAACTGGCAAGACGTAATTTTTGATGGAGGTGTAATTTCTAGCCACTCATTTACAGCAAGAGGTGGAAGTAAAAGAACAAAGTTCAGTACGGCTTTAAATTATTTGCATGATGAAGGAGTTTTGCTAACAGATGATTATAAGAAGTATGCGATTAAATTAAAAGTGGATACTAAATTAACTGATAAATTATCTTTTGGTGTAAACCTATCTCCATCTATAACAGACAGAAGACGTTTTGATGGCTCTACACATGATATTTTACGTCAACCTTCATGGTTACCAGTATATTTAGATGCAAACAATATTCAATTTGTCAATCGCTTAAGAGATGGTGGAAAGTATGCAGGTGCTCGGATTGGGGATTATGCCATACAACGTATGTTTGATGATTATGACCTTACCACAGGGATGCCAATTGAAACAGGCGGTACGGATATTAGCAATACGTCAAACACGAATCCTGCGGCTAAAATATTAGAGCGTAATCGAACAGATGATAAATTTAAAATTTTCGGAAGTGTATACGGAAAATATGATATCACAGAAGCATTAACTTTTAAAGCAACTGTTGGTGGAGATTTTCAAAGTACAAAACGAAGAAGATGGCAAGGTGTGCAATCAAATCGAAATGGAGCTTCAGCAGCGCGATTGGATTTATTTAATGAAACGCGCGCGCACATGTCAACTGATAATTATTTTTCCTACGATAACGTCTTTGGAAAACACGAAATATCTGCTATTGGAGGTTTTGCAGCAGAAAAATGGGAGTTTGGTAACGATTTTATAGCTGCAAATGGTTACGAGTCAGATAAGTTACAAACCATTTCTGCAGCAACTACTGTCATAGGATTTGGGTCTGAAGAATATAAAAAATCATTATTATCAGTTTTTGTAAGAGCTAATTACGCTTTTGATGATAAATATTTGTTTTCGGCAAGCATACGACGGGATGGAAGTTCTGTATTTGGTTCAAATTTTAAATATGGAAATTTCCCTGCGTTCTCTGCGGGATGGATTGTCAGTAACGAACCTTTTTTAATGGATGTTGATGCTGTTAGTAAATTGAAATTGCGTGTAAGTTATGGATTTACAGGAAATGATGTCCTAGACACTACTAGCAATCAAATAAATCATTATCCGTCTTACTCCTTAATTGGTTCTTCTACATCTGTACTGGAAGGGGGTTTGGCTAATGGGTACAACCTTTTAAATATTGCAAACGAAAATTTGCAATGGGAACGTTTAAGAGAAATAAATCCTGGTATTGATTTCGGGTTTTTCAATAATATAGTTTCTGGTTCTTTAGATTATTATGAACGTACAAGTGATCAATTATTACTAAACAATCCTATTTCTTCTACAACTGGTTTTACAGAAGCACTAGTAAATTTAGGAGAAGTAAAAAATAGTGGTATCGAATTAGAGTTGCGTACACGTAATGTCTCCACTGAGAATTTTTCATGGAACACTACTTTAATTGCTTCTAAAAACAAAAATGAACTCATTGATTTTGCAGATTCTAATGGTCAAATTCAAAGTGTAGATTCTAAACGTGCTGCTGAATGGATCAACTTAGAAGGAAATCCTATTTCATCATTCTACGGATGGGTTGTCGATAGAGATATTCCTTTAGAATACCTTTCCAATCCGTACCACCCAATCGGAGGTCAAGCACAAGATGTTTATGTCAAAGATTTAAATGGAGATGGTCTAATTGATGACGATGATAAAACAATATTAGGAAATCCTTATCCAGACCTAGTTTGGAGTTTAACAAACGATTTTAAATTTGGACCAGTAGATTTTAGTTTTATGTTTCAAGGGAGTCATGGTGCAGAAGTAAGAAATATGGCAGATCAGTACATATTCAACCATTTTAACAGTTCACAAGACTTTATTTCTACAACGCCGGATCAAGGGTTTATTAAACAAAAAATATTCACAAACTCTATTATTCAAGACGCCTCTTATGTAGCGTTGAGAACGGTGAATATTGGATATACATTACCTAGTAGTTTGACGGATAAATTAAAAATAAATAAATTGAGACTCTATGTAACAGGTCAAAATCTATTGTATTTCACTGCCGATAATTACACAGGTTTTAATCCTGAATCGATATATCGCCAATCAGGTTCTCAGTTATCTACTACATATGGGTACCAGAGAGGTGGTTCTCCAATAAACCAAACAATGTCAATAGGCCTAAATGTTCAATTTTAATAAATATAAAAATGAAAAACATAACAAAACATATTAAAAAGCTTAATATATTAATCATTGCTATTACTTTATTTTCATGTAGTGAAGATCTTTTAAGCCCAGCACCGACTTCCGTGTTAAACGCTGCTACCTTTTTTGAAACGGAAGCAGATTTAGAAGCAGCACTTGTCAATATTTATGATGGAATTCAAGGAGTGAATTCTACACAATCTAACGATAACCATGCCATACAAGTAGAGTTTTATCTTACAGAAATGCGTAGCGATAATACGAGAACTAAAAGTAGCGAAGGAGAAGCTGCGCAATTTGAAAGCTATTCAATTGAATCCACAAATGGTATTGTAGATGATTATTACAGAAGTTTTTATAATGTAATATTTAGAGCAAATACTGTTTTAGCACATTTAGATGTTGCCACATCAGAAAACCTCGCAAAAATTGAAGGCGAAGCTAAATTTATTCGTGCGTATGCGTATTTTAATTTGGTACGATTATATGGCGATCTTCCTTTATTAACTTCTGTTATTTCGAGTGCAGATACAGATATTCAGTTTACCAGAGTAGCGACTTCTACTATTTACGATTTAATTGAAACAGATTTATCGACTGCAATAGGCGGATTAGACAATTCTTCAAAATTAAGAGGATCTAAAGCTGCAGCACAAGCCTTACTTGCTAAAGTGTACTTAACACGAGGGGCTAATTACACAGAAGCCCAACAATTATGTGAAGCAGCTATGGGGAGTGGATTTACGTTAGAGCCAAATTTTAAAGATGTATTTTATAGTGAATTAAATAATGAAATCATTTTCGCTATTGGATATCAAGAAGATTCTGATGATAGCCAAAATTTTTCAGCGGAATGGTTAAATGCAGTAGGACGTACAAGTGGTGTTAATTATACAACATCAGATGTAAGAACAGCCCTAGATGCTTTAGGAGGAAACAGAACTCTCTATTCTTATCGAGTTGATACAGATCAGCCAACACAATTTCAAGTTGTAAAATATTTACCAGAAGACGATGATGCTTTAGGGATAACTTCAAATGTTACAGACAGAACAAAAGCGGGTAACGACTGGATTGTTTTACGTTATGCCGATGTGTTATTAATGCATGTAGAAGCTATAATGGCTGGAGGAAATGATACTTCTGTACAAGCAGCTTTAGATTCTTTTGAACTTGTAAGATTGCGTGCAGGCTTAACAGCAGATGCTGATGGTACGATTACAAAACAAGAATTATTAGACGAAAGACGTGTAGAATTAGCCTTTGAAAATCATAGACTATTTGATTTAATTCGTTTTGGAGAAGCCCAAAATATACTATCAGCGTTTTCTACTGCTACAGGAGGAAGTTTTAATGCTACCGATCTTTTATTACCAATTCCACAAAGAGAAATTAACTTGAGTCTTGGTCAGTTAACCCAAAATCAAGGATATAATTAATAGAACTAAAACATAAATAGTTATGAAAAATAAATATAAAAATATAATTTGGCTACCGGTTTTTGCACTTTTAGCTTTCACAATACAATCTTGTGAAGATCAATTTGAGCCAGCTGGTGCAAATTCAAAAGCAGACGAAACTCCACCAATGTCTAGTTTTTCGTATTCTCAAGGTCAAGGCGATGGTGAAGTATGGAAAGATTACTCCTTTGCAAATTTATCTACAAGCGCCACAACGTATGTTTGGGAATTTGAAGGTGGAGCGACCTCATCAGATGTGGACCCTACATTCACTTTCCCTGGAGAAGGACTCTTCATGGTTACATTAACTGCATCTGATGCTTTGGGAGTTGACAGTGTCTTTTCAGAGACTATTGAAGTTGTAGAGCCAGAAATACCAAATGCAATTGTTCCAGAAATTTTAGAACCAAGCTTCGAAGATAATAGTTTGGCAGACGGATCTGGAGATGGTAGAGACTCCTGGAGGAATTCAGCTTTAGGTGGAGTCATTCAAATAACTAGTAGTCCAGTTCAAAATGGTTCTCAAGCAGCTAAATTTCCATCAGCAGCAGATCGTATTGCTTATCAAGAATTAACAGTATCTCCTAATTCAGATTATATTTTAACGTATTATTATACGTTAAAAACTAATAATCCAGGATCTGTCACAGTATCTGTATTAGCAGAGGGAGGGCACGCCGATCTTGCGTCAGCCTTAGCTGCTAAAATAGTAGATTTTGAAGGATCCGATCAAACAAGTTCAAGTGATTATGTTCAAGTAAATATTCCATTTAACACAGGTGCTCAAAGTGTAATTTCTATTTTAATTACTAATCAAGGCGAAGAAGCTAGAGTGGATAATTTCTCAATAGCAGCACAATAATTTATTTATAAAAGCTGAAAATAAATGTTCAAAAAAATTTTAACATTATTCTTATTAATATTTATTTCAGCTTTTAGTTTTAATAGCCAAGCTCAGAATAGCACTTTAAAGACCAAGCTAGAAACTAAAAAGAAGAAAAAGAGAAAGAAAAAAAAAGTGAAGCTTCCAACGATTGATTTATCTCATTGGAAAGTTACAACACCCGCTTTGGATGGAAGTAAGCCCTTGGAGGTGTCACCACCAGAAATTCTAGACTATGCGACTAATGAAGCTTTAAAACCTTATATGTATAATGATTCTTTGAGAGGTGCTATTGTATTTCATGCATTTCCAAGTCAGTCCACCACTCGAAACACCAAATACTCCCGTTCCGAATTACGAGAACAAATGGTACCGAGCGAAAACAATGTAAATTGGACCTTCAAACAAGGGGCCTATATGAAAGGCAAGCTTTCTATGAAAGAAGTAACTCGAGATGCAGATGGTAAATACCATCGGGTTATTATTATGCAAATTCATGGGCGACTCACAAACGAGCAACGCGACTTAATTGGGGAAGACGATAACAATGCACCCCCAATGTTGAAAATCTATTGGGATAATGGTAAAATAAGAGTTAAAACCAAAGTGCTCAAAAACTTGAATTGTACTTACGAAGAAATGTTGCATGAAGAGGCTTGGGGTAATGATGATGGATTTAATTTTGAACAAGAAGTTGGGTTCAGAAAATTCACTTTAGAGGTTAAAGTTACGGAAGGTAAGTTAGTTGTGGTGTTAAATAAAAATGAATTTAAAGTTTATAAAAATATTCATATGCAAAAATGGGATATCTTTGAGAACTACTTCAAAGCAGGGAATTATTTTCAAACTAGAGATGATGGTGCGTATGCCAAAGTCAACTATTATGAATTAGAAATTAAGCATTAATTAAGTTTTATTTTTCCATAGTTTTTATATATTTATTAGTATTATTGGATCAAAAATTAAAGTATGAAATTTGAAATTTTAACAAAAAAAGAAATACAAACAGTTCAGAAAGAAGTTATTTCTAAGATACGGGATTTAATTAATTTTAAAAATCTTGAAACAGGGGATAAACTACCTTCCGAACGAATGCTTTCAGAAAAATTTCAGGTGTCGCGTTCCATTGTCAGAGAAGCCATACAGAAATTAGAATTTTACGGGCTATTAAAATCAATCCCACAGAGTGGAACCTTTGTAGCAAATATAGGAGTAATTGCTTTGAATGGAATGGTTGAGGATATACTAAGTTTAGAAGACCCCGATTTTAAATCGTTAGTAGAAACACGAATATTATTGGAGCTTAAAACAGTGCGTTTAGCATCACTAAGACGAACAGATGATGATCTTCAGAACATTAAAGATGCTTTAGATGCGTATGCGAAAAAGGTGAGAGTTGGAGAAGATGCGGTTCAAGAAGATTTATTATTCCATTTAGCCATTTCAAAAGCGAGTGGTAATAGTACAATGAATACCTTCATGCTTATTATCACCCCCGAAATAATTACCAACTTTGAAACCCATCATGTATGTGGTGTAAATCAAGCTCTTGAGGGTATTATAGAACACCAAGCCATCTATAATGCAATAAAGGAACAAAAGCCACAACTGGCAAAACAAAAAATGAAAGAACATTTTAAAGTACTCTATCAGTACTGTTATAGTATTTAGAAAATGACAAGTTGAAGTCCTAATTGCACAATTAGTTTCAATATTGAATAAAATATAATCGAGGGAAGTAAAGTATAAAAGCGAGTCTTATTCACCTTTCTATTCTTTTACTTTATAATTAATTCATAGGTCACCGATGAATTTCAGTGGCTCATGTTAAATTTTAAGTATATGAACCATCCATATGTAAATCTTGATGCCCAAGAAACTGATGAAGTGGATGCACCATGTGACCGTTAAAAAACATTAAATATAAACACATGAAAATTAAAGGACTAAGGTGGTGGATTATAATGTTAATCTTTATTGCTACTGTAATAAATTATATTGACAGAACTGCATTTGCATTGTTATGGCCAGAAATGGGTAAAGACTTAGGAATGGATAATTCCGATTATGCATTAATGTTAAATGTTTTCATGTTTACCTATGCTGCAAGTAAATTTATATCTGGTAGACTATATGATCAAATCGGTACTAGAATAGGGTTTGTTGTTTCTATTGTTGTTTGGTCTGCTGCAGCTGCCTTTCATGCATTAGCAAGAGGAATAGTTTCATTATCACTTGTTCGGGGATTACTTGGTCTTGGAGAAGCAGGATTATGGCCTGGTGCTGTAAAAAGTAATGGCGAGTGGTTTCCTGTAAAACAAAGGGCATTAGCACAAGGTATTTTTAATGCTGGAGCTTCAATAGGTAATGTAGTAGCACCTGTTATTATAGTCTATCTATATGCTCAATTTGGTTGGAAATCTACCTATGTAATATTAGGGGCGTTAGGATTGCTTTGGGTAATCCCTTGGTTAATCATAAATAAATCAAAACCAAAAGATCATCCTTGGATTACTGAAGGAGAAAGAAACATGTTACTTAATGATCGAAAAGAAAATAATGATGTTGCTGTTGAAGGTTCTAAAAGTTTAAGTGTACCAAAAATATTAAGTTACAAAGAGCCATGGGGAATATTGTTATGTAGGTTTTTTATAGAGCCAATTTGGTGGTTCTTTGCAGGTTGGATGCCAATTTATTTAAATTCAAAATTTGGTTTAAGCATTGAGGAAATAGGTAAAACTATGTGGATTTCGTATTTAATGGCAGCTGCAGGAGGAATATTAGGGGGGCTATTTACTGAAGAAATAATAAAACGAACTTCTACGGATTTTGGAAGAAAAGCAAGTATTGTAATCGGAAGTCTATTAATAATAATTGGATTTGTATCGATTATATTATTTGTTAATGATTCTAATTATATGACTTTTATATATCTAGCAGGAATAGCTCTTTTTGGTTTCCAATTTGCTATCGGTAATATTCAAACCTTATCAAGTGATTTATTTAGAGGACCATCAGTTGGTACTTTAGCCGGATTGGCTGGAACAGTTGCTGCATTTTCTCCTATGATAATGAATTGGTTTATTGGTAGGATTACAGAGGCCGGATCATATACCCCTGCGTTTTTAGCTATTACAGCTTCTGTAGTTTTAGCTGTCCTAGCTATTTTACTTCTCATTAAAAAAGTACAGCTAGTAATAACTCCTGAATACTAAAAAATAAAATAAAAAAATAAAAAACATGAATAATTTAAAACAAAAAATAGCGGTAATCACCGGAGCTACAGGAGGCATTGGTTTCGAAGTAGCAAAACGATTAGGTAAAGATGGATACACAGTAATTTTAAACGGCATCCAAGATGAAGAAGGTGCCAAAAGAGTCACCGAACTAACTGCTGAAGGAGTCACAGCCGAATACTATGGTTTTGACGTTACAAATGAAGAACAAGTAACATCAAACATCAATACTATAGGAAATAAATATGGCAAAATAGATGTATTGGTTAACAATGCAGGAGGCTTAGGAGGAAGATCTCGTTTTGAAGAAATGACTACGGAATTTTACAGAAATGTAATGGCTCTCAATCTTGATTCTGTGTTTTTTGCATCCAGAGCAGCCATACCATTTCTAAAAAGCGGCGTACACCCTTCAATTATTAACTACACATCAAATGCAGGTTGGACTGCAGGAGGACCTGGAGCAGGAATTTATGGAACATCCAAAGCCGGGGTTCATGCAATAACAAGAGCATTAGCAAAAGACTTAGCTGAATACGGCATAAGAGTAAATGCGGTCTCTCCAGGCACAATTGACACGCCATTTCATGCTCAAATTAAATCAACTAAACCAGAGGTTTTTCAGTCTTGGGCTAATAATATCATGTTAGGAAGATTGGGACAACCCGAAGATGTCGCATCACTTGTTTCTTTTTTAGCAAGTAAAGATGCGTCGTTTATAACAGCTGAAACAATCCAAATTGGTGGAGGACAAGCTTTAGGAATATAATTTTTATATAAACATAACGAATTTAAAAAATGAAAAAAGTAGTCACTTTTGGAGAAATCATGTTACGATTGGCTCCACAAGGGTTTTTAAGATTTTCACAAGTCAATAATTTTGATGCTATTTACGGCGGCGGAGAATCCAATGTAGCAGTTTCACTTGCTAATTATGGAGTCCCCGTTGATTTTGTAACCCGTTTACCAAAAAATGATATCGGTGAATGTGCGATGATGGAAATGCGTAAAAGAGGCGTTGGAGTCGATAAAATTATTTATGGCGGCGATCGTTTAGGGATTTATTTTCTTGAAACAGGCGCTGTAAGTAGAGGCAGTAAAGTTGTATACGATAGAGCGCACTCGGCCATTTCAGAAATTAAACCTGGAATGGTAGATTGGAAAACAGTTTTTCAAGACGTAGCATGGTTCCATTGGACAGGCATCACACCTGCAATTTCGCAAGGTGCTGCGGATGCTTGTTTAGAAGCTGTAAAAATTGCAAGTGAAATGGGTGTTACCATTTCAACCGATTTAAACTATCGTGCAAAATTATGGAATTATGGAGGCGATCGTGAAGCAATCATGTCCGAACTAACATCCTATTGTGACATTATTTTAGGCAATGAAGAAGATGCTGAAAAACATTTCGGAATTCATCCTGACGGACTAGATGTTCATAAACATGGGCATGATGTAAAAGCAGAAGCATTTTTATCAGTTTGCAAACAAATGATGAAAAAATTTCCAAAAGCAAAAAAAGTAATAACCACTCTAAGAGGTTCGATTTCTGCATCCCATAACACTTGGGCCGGTGTTCTTTATGACGGTATCAAGATGTATGAAACTCGACAGTATCAAATTACAGATATTGTAGATAGAGTTGGTGGTGGCGATTCGTTTATGGGAGGTTTAATCTATGGATTATTAAAGTATCCAGAAAACGATCAAAATGCATTGGATTTTGCTGTCGCAGCTTCCTGTTTGAAGCATACAATCAAAGGAGACGCGAATTTAGTAACAATTCAAGAAGTTGAAAAACTGATGGGAGGCGATGCCTCTGGTCGTGTAGCAAGATAAGACTATGGCAAATTTTTCAAGAATAGAAGTCGCAAATGTGATGAAACAAACAGGGTTAGTTCCGTTGTTTTATAATGCAGATGTAGAAATTAGTAAACAAGTTGTAAAAGCTGTTTATGACGGTGGCGCACGATTATTAGAGTTTACTTCTCGAGGAGATTTCGCACATGAAGTCTTTGGAACATTAAATAAATTTGTTCTAAAAGAACTTCCGGGGATGATTATGGGAGTGGGGTCAGTCACTGATGCAGCCTCAGCCTCTAGGTACATGGCACTAGGCGCCAATTTTATTGTAACTCCTGTGTTGCGTGAAGATATTGCATTGATCTGTAATAGACGTAAAGTTTTGTGGTCACCGGGCTGTGGTAGCTTAACAGAAATTGCTCGTGCTGAAGAATTGGGATGTGAAATTGTAAAATTATTTCCAGGAGGCATCTATGGCCCCGATTTTGTAAAAGCAATTAAAGGTCCACAACCATGGACAAGTATTATGCCTACAGGAGGTGTTTCACCTACTAAAGAGAGTTTAGAATCTTGGTTTAATGCAGGTGTTACTTGCGTTGGGATGGGTTCTAAATTAATTAAAAAAGATGCTTCAGGTGTTTATGATTTGTCAGCAATCGAAGTCAATACTCGCTTTTCAATTGACACCATTCATCAACTGATTTAACGCCTGAAGCTTGTTAAGGAACGCCATTAAATACATGTTAATTAGCACTTTGGCGTTTACATTACTGAATGCAGTTATAAAGTATTTAAAAGTGTTCACACCCTATCAACTTGTTTTCTTCAGGTCAATTGGATCGTTGTTTTTCACTATTCCATTTTTATTAAAAAATAAGATTCCAATGGTTGGGAATAAACAAAAACTATTAATTTTTAGAGGTCTAGTTGGCGTCACTTCCATGTTACTTTTCTTTATGTCAATGGAATATTTACCTTTAGGGTCAGCCGTATCTTTAAGATATTTAGCGCCATTGTTTGCTGCTATTTTTGCATGGGTCGTTTTAAAAGAACACATAAAATCAGTTCAGTGGGTGTTTTTCTTAATGGCCTTTATAGGAGTTCTCATTATGAAAGGATTTAATACTCAAATTAATTTCACAGGATTTATCTTTATTTTAATCTCAGCTATTTTTAGTGGTTTAGTCTACGTTTTAATTCGTAAAATAGGAACCCATGACCACCCAGTAGTCGTTGTCCATTATTTTATGATAATTGCAACGCTTGTCGGAGGCATTCTTTCAATTGCGCATTGGAGGACGCCACAAGGTTTTGAATGGGTCTTGCTATTAAGCTTAGGTATCTTTGGATATATTGGACAAGTTTACATGACCAAAGCCTTTCAGGGAGCTCAAACCCATATTGTTGCACCTCTTAAATATCTTGAAGTTGTTTTCACAATGTTCGTAGGGATTGTATGGTTTGAGGATTTATATAATTTTTGGAGTTTACTAGGAATCCTTCTTATAATTACGGGACTCATTTTAAACATGAAAATTAAAAATTAATTGAACACAAAAACTATTAAATTTTTGACACTATATTAAATACAAACCTTTTAGATTTCAAATTCATAATTAGCCCAATTCTGAAATAAACTCATCAATTGAAATGGCTTTTTCAACGGAAAAGTCTCCGATTTTAGTGCGGCGAAGTCTAATTTATGAAGGGCTTAAAATTAAACTCTCAGAAGAAGTTAAAAAAAACATTGTTAACTGTCGAAACTATTTAGATAAAAAAATAGCAAAAACAGTCGATCCTATTTATGGCATTAATACGGGCTTTGGTTCATTGTATGATGTTAGAATTGATTCTAAAAACCTTACTAAATTACAAGAAAACTTAGTGCGTTCACATGCGTGTGGAACTGGAGAATTTGTTCCTGAATCAATTGTGAAACTAATGTTACTATTAAAAATAAGATATCTCAGTTATGGTCATATTTCACTATTGCTTCACTGATTTTTAATTTAAAGCGGTAAAATACATAAACTTAGAAGGGGAGTAGTAGTCGGTTTAGTTCCTAGTGCGA
>TARA_B110000858_G_scaffold156041_1_pt1 | contig 17839 bp, 15 predicted proteins | sample TARA_B110000858 | Tara Oceans TARA_B110000858 (sample SAMEA4398247) | marine metagenome | biome: Polar Biome; feature: [SRF] surface water layer (ENVO:00010504); material: water (ENVO:00002006), including particulate matter (ENVO:01000060) such as... | depth 5 m | reverse complement strand
TTTAATTTGTTATCACAAGCTGAATATATTCAAGATATGTGTTTCATGCTTCAGCTAGAAGTTGTGCAGCGTATTTGTGCGCAACCAGGTTCTAAAACTTATGGTCGCCTTAGTATAATGGTGCAATACCAATGTGAAGCAGTTCAACTTTTTACAGTGCCTCCAGAGGCATTTGAACCTACGCCGAAAGTAGATTCAGCAATTATTTATTTGAAACCATTAAGTCAGCGTTATGGTGGCGACATGTCAGTAGACGCGCTAAGGACTGTCGTCACGAAGGCCTTTTCTCAACGCCGAAAAACGATAGCTAACACATTGAAAAATATGATATCTGTTAATGCCTTAGAGGATATGGGCATTGATTTAAAGCAACGTCCAGAGACAATTTCTGTAGAGCAGTATGTGGAGATTACTAAAGCATGGATAAGTGAAGGGTGTATGTGATAGCCACAATAAAGCATGGAATAATATCGCTAAATTTATTGAGCCTTGGAGGAAAGTTGAATAGTGCTCGGAAAAAAAGATTGTAGGAAAACTTCGTAAGGTTCTTGACACCTTCATTATGCTGTAGTTATATACAGGTTGCCTTCAAATATGAGTTGCTGATGGGCATGAAATTTTGGATAATTATACTAATAAAGAGGAATTAAACCGTGAATAAATCTGAACTGATTGATGCAATAGCAAGCTCTGCAGACATTTCAAAAGCTAAAGCAGCTTTAGCTGTAGATGGGATGACTTCTGCAGTTACTAATGCTTTAAGCTCAGGCAATCAAGTTACTTTGGTTGGCTTTGGTACATTTTCTGTTCGTGACCGTGCAGCACGCACTGGTCGTAACCCTCGCACAGGCGAAGAAATTGCAATTGCGGCAGCAAAGATACCAGCCTTTAAAGCTGGTAAAGCATTGAAAGATGCTGTTAACCCAAAATAATAAACGCTTAAAGCTGGTAAAGCATTAAAAGAAGCTGTAAACTTGCTTTTTTTTTCTGCAGGGTGTTTAGCTCAGCTGGGAGAGCATCGCCCTTACAAGGCGAGGGTCGGGGGTTCGATCCCCTCAACACCCACCAGAAAAAATGGAGCGGTAGTTCAGCTGGTTAGAATGCTGGCCTGTCACGCCGGAGGTCGCGGGTTCGAGTCCCGTCCGCTCCGCCAAATTAAGATTAGAGAGGCGCATATAATGCGCCTTTTTTTTTGCTTTAATATTAGCTAATGTAGGATTTTCGTAGGTTTAGTCATATGTTGCATTTCATTCGTGAACGAGCTCAAGGTTGGGTCGCTTGGTTTATTGTTGGATTGATTTCTATCCCATTCGCTTTGTGGGGTGTCAACTCATATATAACAGGGCCTTCAGATATTATTGTTGCTAGCGTAAACGGTGAACCTATCAAGCAGGCAGAGTTCCAACGCTCTCTTAAACAATATCGCGAACGTATGCGAGAAATGATGGGTGATGATTTTGAGCCAAGCTTATTCGAAAATAGAAGTACTAAACAGACTATCCTTAATGGTTTGATTGAGCAAAAGTTACTGTTCAGTACAAATCAGGCGTTAGGCCAATACGTATCCGATGCCCGCATTAACGGAGCCATTCAGCAGACACAGGCTTTTCAGCTCGAAGGGAAATTTGATACAGAACGCTACAAGATGTTGTTGGCACGTGCTGGCTTTTCTCCTGCTAGTTATGAAAATCAGTTACGCACTGACCTAATGATCAAAGAATTAGGTAATAGTATTCAAAGCACGGCTACAATCACAAAATATGATGTTGATAATTTATTAAGAATTGAAAAGCAAAAGCGTGAAATCGCCTACGGGGTAATTGATGCTTCGCCACTAGCAGCTAGTATTATTATTAGCGATCAGGATGCAGAGGCCTTTTATGAAAAGCAAAAGAACCGATATACAACACCAGAACGAGTCTCAATCGATTATATTGAGTTATCTGTCGATGGGCTAGCTAGAACTCTTGATGTTAATGAGACTGTTCTGGAGCAGTTTTATGCTGATAACAAAGAGCAGTTCATGAGCCCTGAGCAAAGACAAGCAAGTCACATTTTAATTGAAGGTGATTCTGAAGAAGCAATTAAGATTTTAGCAGCTGTTGAGTATCGTTTATCACAAGGTGAAGATTTTGCTTCCGTGGCTCAAGAATTATCTCAAGATCCGGGTTCTGCTCAAGAAGGTGGTGATTTAGGTTTATTTCAACGGGGCATAATGGAACCTGCTTTTGAAAATGCAGCCTTTTCACTGGGCAATGTTAATGATGTCAGTACCATAATCAAAACGGAGTCTGGTCATCATTTGATAAAGTTAACAGGAATTGTTCCTTCGCAAGGAAAAGATTTTTCTGCTGTAAGAGCAGAAATTGAAGAAAGTGTACGTCGCCAAGAAGCAGAGCAATTGTTTTTTGACCAAGCGGAAAAATTAGCTGAATTGAGTTATGAAAATCCAGATAGCTTAGTACTAGCATCTGAAGAATTAGATCTTAAAATCAAGACGTCTAACTTGTTTACTCGTGAGGGTGGTAAAGGTATTGCTGCTGATAAGAATGTTGTTAATATCGCTTTCACTGATGAGGTTTTAATAGAAGGGCTTAATAGTACGGTCATTGAACTAACCGATTCACATATAGTTGTGCTACATAGGAAGGAACATGTCTTAAGTGGCCAATTACCTTTTGATGCAGTTGCTGGTGACATTAAGTTAAAATTAAAAGCTCAAGGTGCTAAAGATAAGGCTACTAAGACCGGAGAGAAATTCCTTGAAAAAGTCGAGGGAGGTATCGATGCTAAGTCACTTTTTTCAAAATTTGAATGGCATGAAACTAAGCTTATTGAACGTGGTGAGAGTTCAATAGATAGAGAAGTGTTAGATGAAGTTTATGCAATGGAAAAGCCCAATGGAAATTTAATTCACCATGGTTTTACTGATCGCAATGGCAATTATGTGCTGATTAGGTTAACTGCTGTTATAGAAGGGGGGCTTGATAACCCTTCGGAGCAGGATAGAGAGGGTTTGTCTTCCTATCTGGTGCAGCACTATGGTGATAGCGAGTTTCGCGCTTTTATAGGGAGTTTAAAAGCAGAATCTGATATTGAAGTTTCTTCAGATTACTTTGAATAACAATTTGGTATACATCTAAGAAAAAAGGCGCCTGTGGCGCCTTTTTTTTATGGAACATATTAATGTTGTTACTTATCACCGATACCAACAATATTGTAACCTGCATCTACATAAGTAATTTCACCGGTGATACCTGATGCTAGGTCGGAACACAAGAAAGCGGCCACATTACCAACTTCTTCAATCGTGACATTACGACGAAGCGGTGAATTACGTTCGCCATAGGCCAGCATTTTGCCAAAATCATTAATGCCTGCTGAGGCTAGGGTCTTGATGGGCCCAGCGGATATGGCATTGACTCGGATACCTTGTTCCCCTAGGGAATAGGCCATATAACGGACGTTAGCTTCTAAGCTGGCCTTAGCCACTCCCATTACATTGTAATTATCTATAGCACGCACAGCACCCAGGTAGCTGAGAGTTAGTAAGGAGCCATTGCGACCTGCCATCATGCCTTTTCCGGCTTTAGCTAATGCTGCAAAGCTATATGCACTGATATCAAGGGCTGTGGCAAAACCTTCTCGTGTAACACTATCAACGTAGCTTCCTTGAAGCTGTTCTCTGGGTGCAAAACCGACAGAGTGGATAATAATGTCTAGACCGTCCCAGTGCTGGCCAAGCTTTGCAAAGACTTGAGAAATTTGGTCGTCACTAGCAACATCGCATGGGAACAGTAATGTAGGGTCTGCATTACACTCAGCAGCAATTTTTTCAACACGAGATTTGAGTTTATCAGTTTGATATGTGAAGGCAATTTCAGCACCTTCACGTGCCATTGCTAGAGCAATGCCAGCAGCAATAGAACGCGGACTGGCAACACCAACAATTAAAACGCGTTTGCCTTGTAAAAACCCCATGGGTAGTCTCCTAAAATTAACAAATAAACGAATAAAACTCGCCTAGTCTACCTGTTTCTGAAACGGGCAGTAACCCTCTGAACCGTTTATAATAACTTCACTATTAGAATGGGTTTATCTTATGATGCGATTTTTATCGTGCTTTTATGTCGTTTTGTTCCTTGCCTTAACGGGCTGTGATTTAAATGCTGTTAACTCCCCATATTCTAGCGAGCAGGCAAAAGAAAATATTTTATATAGTTCTTTTACATTACGCCCAAAACATCTTGATCCCGCGAGATCCTATAGTTCAAATGAGGCTAGTTTTACGGGACAAATTTATGAGCCGCCATTGCAGTATCATTATCTTAAGCGACCATACGAACTTGAACCTTTAACTGCAACATCATTACCTACAGTTGAATATTTTGATGAGACTGGCAGAGCTATAGTTGGAGAAGGTTCAGGACGAGATATAGCCTATAGTGTTTACACGATTACTATTAAACCCAATATTCAATTTCAACCTCACCCCGCATTTGTTACAGATGAGCATGGTGATTTTTTATACCATCAACTTCAGCCGAGAGAGCTCGATAGTATCTCGACCTTGTCTGACTTTGAGCTTCAAAGTACTAGAGAGTTGACAGCTGAAGATTATATTTATCAAATTAAACGATTAGCAAGCCCTGAAACTCACTCACCTATATTGGGGTTGATGAGTGAATATATTGTAGGCTTATCTGATTATGCGAAATTACTTAAAGACAGAGCCAAGTCTGGAGATATTTTAGATATAAAAGGGGTTGAAATAGAAGGTGTCAGTCTAGTTGACCGCTACCGCTATCAAATAAAAGTATATGGGAAATATCCTCAGTTACGTTACTGGCTAGCAATGCCCTTTTTTGCAGCTGTCCCGTGGGAAGCAGATCTTTTCTATCGGCAAGAAGAGTTGATAAAGCGCAATATTACTATGGATTGGTTTCCCGTCGGGACAGGGCCTTACCAACTCACAGAAAATGACCCGAATAGTCAAATGGTGCTTGAGAAAAACCCTTATTATAGAATAGACCAATACCCAACAGAGGGGGAGTATTCCGATTCAGAGAATGGTTTACTTGATGATGCTAATAAGCGGATACCATTTGTTGACAAAATTGTATTTTTACTAGAAAAAGAACAAACATCATATTGGAACAAATTTTTGCAAGGTTATTATGATGTTAGTGGCATAAGCTCTGATAGTTTTGATCAAGCAATTCAAGTTAGCAGTGGTGGTGATTTTGGCCTTAGTCAAGAGATGGCAGAAAAAGGCGTGCAATTAAGAACTGCAGTTGGCACTTCCACTTACTATACTGGCTTTAACATGCAAGATGCTGTGGTTGGCGGTAATTCAGAACAAGCTCGTAAATTACGACAAGCAATATCAATTGCAATTGATTATGAGGAATATATTTCTATTTTTTTAAATGGGAGAGGAATTGCTGCTCAAGGTCCTATTCCCCCGGGAATATTTGGTTATAAAACTGGTGAGGCAGGAGTAAATGATAAGGTTTATCAATGGCGAGGGAGCGAGGTTAAGCGAAGGCCCATAGAGGAAGCTCGATCGTTACTAGCCGAGGCTGGATATCCAAATGGCCGTGCAGTTGTCAGTGGTGAACCGTTAACTTTATTCCTTGATGCTCCTTCTAGTGGTCCTGAAGCAAGAGCACAATTTGACTGGTTACGGAAACAGTTTCAAAAGTTAGGCGTTCAATTAGTGATTAGAAGCACCGACTATAATCGTTTTCAAGATAAAATGCGTAATGGCCAAGCTCAAATATTTCAATGGGGGTGGAATGCTGATTACCCTGATCCAGAAAATTTCTTCTTCTTACTATATGGCCCGAATAGTAAAGCCTTATCAAGTGGAGAAAATGCAGCAAACTATCAAAATTCTGAGTTTGATCGCTTATTTGAACAAATGCGGGTTATGCCTAATAATTATGAAAGACAGGCTTTAATTGACCGGATGTTAGAGATCTTGGCTGAGGATGCACCTTGGGTCTGGGGCTATCATCCTAAACAATTTTCGCTTTTTCATGCTTGGAATAAGAATGTAAAGCCAAACCTAATGGCTAATAATTTGATGAAATATCGTCGAATTGATGCTGAAAAGCGTTATGAGCTGCAGCAAGTTTGGAATCAGCCGATTATATGGCCATTAGCTATTTTATTTTTTATAATTATTGCCTTGATTCTCCCGGGTGGCATGATTTACTTTAGAAAAAAACACAGAAAAATGACTTTAAAGAACCTTGATTAAAGGTTGAGAGCTGGTAAGAAAGCTATTTATGGATTTTAAAGGTCAATAACAACGCTTTTAGTTGATATACTTGTTTCTCTTTCAAATACGAAAGTAGACTTTTCTCATTTAAATTAAGAAAGATAATCCAATGCAACCATTTACACTTCAAGACGGCATAGTTATACCCATTGATAGACCCAATGTGGACACGGATGCGATTATTCCTAAACAATTTTTAAAGTCGATAAAGCGTAGTGGTTTTGGTCCTAACCTGTTTGATGAATGGCGTTACTTAGATCTAGGTAAGCCGGGTGAGTCATGTGAATTTCGCCCACTTAACACTGAATTTGTTCTCAATTCTCCCCGCTATGCAGGTGGTAGCATTTTATTGACGCGTGAAAATTTTGGTTGTGGTTCTAGTCGGGAACATGCAGTTTGGGCATTAGAAGATTTTGGTATCAGAGTTGTTATTGCCTCTAGTTTTGCTGATATCTTCTTTAATAACACCAGTAAGAATGGAATTTTAGCTGTCGAGTTAGAAGAAATGGTTGTGGAGAATTTATTTAATGCTGTCGCAGCACAACCCGGCTATAAACTTAAAGTAGACTTACCAAACCAAACTATTACTACACCTGACGGTTCAAAATTAGTTTTTGAGATCGATGCGTTCAAAAAGGATTGTTTGATAAAAGGACTAGATGATATTGGGTTAACTCTGGGGCATATTGATGAAATAAAGGCTTATGAAGAGCGAAGGAAACATGAAGCACCATGGTTATTTCCTTCGATAAACTAGTAATCAAGCTGTACTTTAAATTCAAATAGAGCATAAGAATAAACAATGACAAAAAAAATTGCAGTCTTACCCGGTGATGGAATTGGACCAGAAATTGTTGCAGAAGCAGTTAAAGTTTTAAAAGCTTTACAGTTAAAGGGTTTAGATATAGAGCTTGAGTATGGTTTGATTGGAGGTGCCGCTTATGATGAAACAGGCTCACCACTACCCAAAGAAACATTAGCAATTGCTGATGATGCAGATGCTATTTTATTAGGTGCTGTTGGTGGATATAAATGGGAATCACTTGATATAAGTGTTCGTCCTGAAAAAGGTTTGTTGGGCATTCGTAGTGAGTTAAATTTATTTGCAAATTTACGCCCAGCCATCTTGTACCCACAACTAGCAGATGCTTCAAGCTTAAAGGCTGAAATAGTTTCAGGTTTAGACATAATGATTGTACGAGAACTTACGGGGGGGATTTATTTTGGTAAGCCGAGGGGTATCCGAACCTTACCTAGTGGAGAGAAAGAAGGCTTTAATACTCTCGTTTACCGTGAGAGCGAAGTAATTCGTATTGGTAAAGTGGCTTTTGATATTGCTAGAAAACGTCAAGGGCGAGTATGTTCTGTGGACAAAGCTAATGTACTTGAGTCAACAGAGCTATGGCGAGAGACGATGATCAACCTGTCAAAAGATTTTAGTGATATTGAATTAAGTCATATGTATGTTGATAATGCAGCGATGCAGCTTGTTCGAGAGCCGAAACAGTTTGATGTCATGGTTACGACTAATATGTTTGGGGATATATTGTCTGACTGTGCATCTATGTTGACGGGTTCAATTGGTATGTTGCCCTCGGCCTCATTAGATGAAAACAGCAAGGGTATGTATGAGCCTATTCATGGTTCTGCGCCAGATATTGCTGGAAAAAACACTGCAAATCCATTAGCAACTATTTTATCAGTGGCGATGATGTTGCGGTATAGCTTGGATGAAGGAGAAATTGCGGATATGGTCGAGACTGCAGTTAGTGTCGTTCTAGATCAAGGATACCGTACAGCAGATATTTTTTCTGAGGGTATGAAACTTATTGGCACAGTAGAAATGGGCGATGCAGTTGTTGCAGTATTAAATTCAAATGATAGGTGAAATGTTGACTAAAAAAGTAGATGTGGCTGTTGTAGGTGCAACGGGTGCCGTTGGTGAAGCAATGTTAGATATTTTACATCAGCGGAATTTCCCAGTAGGTAAAATTTATGCTCTCGCGAGTGCTCGTTCAGCAGGGACTACTGTCGAGTTTGGTAACCGAGCTATTAGGGTTGAAGACTTAGCCTCATTCGATTTTTCGAAAGTACAAATTGGCCTGTTTTCACCAGGGGCGAGTGTTTCTAAAGAATATGCACCAATTGCAGCAGCAGCGGACTGTATTGTTATAGATAATACATCTGAGTTCCGGTATGTAGATGATGTTCCATTGGTCGTTCCGGAAGTCAACCCTGAAGCGATTGCTGATTATACAAAGCGTGGGATCATAGCTAACCCGAATTGCTCGACTATACAGATGGTAGTAGCCTTAAAGCCAATCTATGATGCTGTAGGAATCGAGCGTATTAACGTATGTACATATCAAGCTGTCTCAGGTTCGGGCAAACCGGCTATAGATGAATTAGCAAAACAAACACAAGATTTATTGAATGGGAGACCCACAGAAAACCATGTTTATCCTAAGCGTATCGCATTTAATGTATTACCTCAGATAGACTCTTTTGAAGAAAATGGCTATACAAAAGAAGAAATGAAAATGGTTTGGGAAACGAAAAAGATTATGGGAGATGCTCGTATCGTTGTTAACCCAACTGCCGTGAGAGTTCCTGTTTTTTATGGCCACTCTGAAGCTATTCATATTGAAACACGCGACAAAATCACAGCGGCTGACGCTAAAAAGTTATTAGCTGATTTTAAAGGTATAACGTTAGTTGATACTCACGAAGATGGCGGTTATCCAACGGCAGCAAGTGATGCGCAAGGAGAGGATAATGTTTATGTAGGCCGTATTCGTGAAGATATCTCACACCCGAAGGGATTAAACTTATGGGTTGTAGCTGACAATGTGCGTAAAGGTGCAGCATTGAATAGCGTACAAATAGCGGAAGTATTAGTAGAAAAATATTTGTAAAAAGTAGGTTTTTAATGGGTCGAATAGCATTAGGTCTCGAATACGATGGTACGAAGTTCAATGGTTGGCAAGTGCAACCAAAGCAAAGAACAGTACAGGGCTGCTTAATTGAAGCAATTAGTTATGTTGCGAACCATGAAGTAAAGACAGTAGCTGCAGGTAGAACTGATTCTGGTGTGCATGCATTGCAGCAGGTTGTACATTTTGATACAAAAGCTGAGCGTGAACAGCGTAATTGGATATTAGGGTTGAATACTCACCTACCAAAGGATGTTAATGTGACATGGGCCAAGTCAGTAGGGGAGAACTTCAGCGCCCGTTTTTCGGCAATCAGTCGTAGTTATCGTTACCTTATACTGAACCGTATCAGTCGCTCCTCAATTCATCATAATAAAATGTGGTGGTACACTCAGTCTCTAGATATAAAACTTATGCAAGAAGCAGCAAATTTGATGGTGGGCCATCATGACTTTTCTGCTTTTAGAGCTAAAGAATGTCAGGCTCATGATCCAGTCAAAACAATGGAATATATTAAAGTCTCTAAGCAAGGTGATTGTATTGCTATTGATGTTAAAGCACAGTCTTTTTTACATCATATGGTACGAAATATTGTAGGTGTGTTAGTGCCTATAGGTGACGGTAGGCAGCCGGTTTCATGGGCATTAGATGTCTTGGAGAGTCGTGATAGGACACAAGGTGGGGTAACTTCACCACCAGAAGGCCTTTATTTCGTTAATGCTCATTATCCTACCGAATACGCATTTCCTACAGTGTCGACTTTCCCAGTGGTCTGGTAGAGTAGTATTTTAGATTTTTATCTCAGACTAAATTCATGAGAACACGTGTAAAGATTTGTGGCATTACGAGATGCCAAGATGCTGAATTTGCTGCTGAAATGGGCGTTGATGCGATCGGTTTGGTTTTTTTCGAGGCGAGTCCCAGAGCCGTGACAATTGCGCAAGCAAAAAAGATTGTGGCTGTTTTGCCGCCCTTTGTAAGTGTTGTGGCACTATTTGTGGATGCTGCTGCTAGTACTGTCAATGATTGTCTTGCGGCATTACCGATTGACATATTGCAGTTTCATGGTAACGAAAGCCAAGAGTACTGTGCACAATTTTCGCGGCCATACCTTAAAGCAATTAGAATGCGTGAGGGAATAGATTTAGCTGCACAAGCAGAAATTTATGATGATGCTTGTGCTTTGCTATTAGATAGCTATCAGCCTGGCGTACAGGGTGGCACTGGCCAGACCTTTGATTGGTCCATGATAAAAAAAATAGATAAACCTATTATTCTTGCGGGTGGTTTAACAGCTGAGAATGTAGGAGAGGCAATAAAACGTGTTCAACCCTTTGCCGTTGATGTGAGCGGAGGTGTTGAAGAAGACAAAGGTATTAAAGCTCAAAAAAAAATAAACGCTTTTATGCAAGAGGTAAAAAATGGCTGAAAAGATAGACAGTAATTATTACGACACTTATCCGGATGAAAAAGGTCATTTTGGTCCATATGGTGGTCGTTTTGTCGGTGAGACTTTAATGAATGCCATTCATTCTTTGGAAGAGGCATACGAACTCTACAAAAATGACGCTGATTTCCAAGCCGAAATGGATAAGGATTTAGCCGAGTTTGTAGGCCGTCCTTCACCAGTTTATTATGCAGAAAACTGGTCTAAAAAAATTGGTGGTGCAAAGATTTACTTAAAGCGTGAAGATTTAAACCACACTGGTGCACACAAGATAAATAATACGATTGGTCAAGCCTTATTAGCAAAGCGTATGGGTAAAAAACGTATTATCGCTGAAACAGGTGCAGGTCAGCATGGCGTTGCTAGCGCAACTGTTGCAGCACGCTTAGGTATGGAGTGTGTTGTTTACATGGGCGCAGAAGATGTGAAGCGCCAATCTATGAACGTTTATCGTATGAAGTTACTAGGTGCAGAGGTTATACCTGTTGAGTCTGGTTCTAAAACGCTGAAAGATGCTTTGAATGAAGCTCTACGTGACTGGGTTACTAATGTTGATGATACGTTTTACATTATTGGTACAGTAGCTGGACCACACCCATATCCTGCTATGGTGCGTGACTTTCAAACGGTCATAGGCCGTGAAGCACGCCAGCAAATGCTCGCTTCTACAGGCAAGTTACCTGATGCATTAGTTGCCTGTATCGGTGGAGGGTCTAACGCGATAGGCTTATTTCATCCTTTTATTAATGATGAGTCTGTTGCTATGTATGGGGTCGAGGGTGCTGGGCTTGGTATAGAAACAGGAAAACATTCAGCTGCATTGTGTGCGGGAACTCCGGGTGTGCTACATGGGAATAGGACTTATTTAATACAAGATGAGCAAGGACAGATAACAGGAACACATTCGATTTCAGCAGGTTTAGATTATCCAGGAGTGGGCCCTGAGCATGCTTGGTTAAAGGATATCGGCCGTGCCGAATATGTTTCAGTGACAGATGATGAAGCATTACAAGCCTTTCATGATTTAACGCGAACAGAAGGTATTATTCCTGCCCTTGAAACAAGTCATGCATTAGCTTATGTCAATAAACTTGCTGCATCGATGAGTGAAGAACAGTCCATTTTGGTGAATTTGTCAGGTCGTGGTGATAAAGATATGCATACAGTCGCTTCAATAGCTGGCTTGAAAATTGAAGGGGTCAGTGAAAATGAGTCGTATTAGTGAATGCTTTGCACAGTTAAAACTAGATGGGAAGACTGCTTTAATACCCTACATCACAGCAGGAGATCCTGAGCCATGGGTAACTGTACCGATGCTTCATGCTTTTGTAGAGGCTGGAGCAAACTTACTCGAATTAGGCGTGCCTTTCTCAGATCCAATGTCAGATGGCCCTGCAATTCAAAAAGCATGTGAACGTGCTTTAAAAAATGATGTGTCGATACAGAAAGTGATAGAGATGGTGGCACAATTTAGAGAAAAAGATACAATAACACCGGTTATTTTGATGGGGTATGCTAATCCTCTTGAAGCTATGGGTTATGAGCAGTTTGCTGAGCATGCGGAGAAAGCGGGTGTTGATGGAATATTGACTGTAGATATGCCGCCAGAAGAGTCAGATATTTTCTTACCCATTATGAATAAGCATGGCATAGACACTATTTTTCTTGTGGCACCGACTACAACAAAAGCGCGGATGACGTCGATTGCCACACATGCAAAAGGGTTTATTTACTATGTATCTCTTAAAGGTGTGACAGGTTCTGCTTCTATTGACGCATCTGAATTAGGAGAAAAGCTTAATATACTGCGACAATATACTGACTTACCAGTTGGTGTTGGCTTCGGTATTCGAGATGGTCAGTCAGCGGCGTTAGTATCAGAGGTCGCTGATGGTGTTGTTGTAGGAAGTACATTAGTAAATTGTATAGCTGAGCATGAAAAGACACCAGAGTTGCTTCCAGCAACTGTATCAGAGTTGGTTGCAGATATGCGGGTTGCTATTGATATTCAAGACATGAAAAAATAATTGATGGATAGAACTTTTAAAGGTAACAAAAATGAGTTGGTTTGAAAAGATACTGCCTTCAAAAATACGTACAACTGTACGAAGTAGATCTGTACCTGAGGGGGTTTGGTGTAAATGCCCAAGTTGTGAAAGTGTTCTATATCGCGCTGAACTTGTGCGTAATTTACATGTTTGTCCTAAATGTGATCATCACCATCGGGTGACAGCCCGCACTCGGCTTGAAAGCTTTTTAGATAAAGCTGGCCGTCAGGAAATTGCTGCAGATATGCAATCTATTGATACATTGAAGTTTAAAGATAGTAAAAAATATAAAGATCGTTTATCGCAGGCTCAAAAAACCACGGGCGAAAAGGATGCTTTACTAGCGATGGAAGGTATGATCAATAGCTTACCTGTTGTTGTGGTTTCATTTGACTTTAGCTTTATGGCTGGCTCGATGGGCTCAGTCGTTGGCGAGAAGTTTGTACGAGCTGCTAAAGTTGCTCTAGAAAAGAAAGTACCATTGATATGTTTTGCTGCCAGCGGTGGAGCCCGTATGCAAGAAGGTTTGTTTTCACTGATGCAAATGGCGAAAACCAGCGCAATATTAGCGCAGTTGAGTAAGGCTGGCGTGCCTTTTGTTTCTGTTTTAACTGATCCGACGATGGGCGGCGTATCAGCAAGCTTAGCAATGCTAGGTGACATTAACATTGCAGAGCCAAAAGCATTAATTGGGTTTGCAGGCCCAAGAGTTATTGAACAAACAGTTCGGGAAACATTACCTGAAGGTTTTCAACGTAGTGAGTTTTTACTAGAACACGGTGCTGTTGACATGATTATTGATAGACGAGATATGCGTGATCGTCTATCAAAAATGTTATCGGTGTTACAAAAACGTGACGTTGCTTAAATTTAGATAAAGGATGCGATTTCAAACCTTGCCAGAATGGCTGGCTTGGCAGGAAAAGCTCCACTTCACTGAAGTTGATCCTGGCCTTGAGAGAGTCAGGCAGGTTTGGCAGCAGCTGAAAGGGAAAGCCACTTTACCATTTAAAGTTATTACTGTTGCCGGCACCAATGGTAAAGGTTCATCTGTTGCTATGCTCGATTCCATTTTACGTGCGGCAGGTTATCGCACTGGTGCTTATACGTCTCCGCACTTAATTAATTATAACGAACGTATTGTAGTTGATGGAGAGGCTTGCGATGATCGGTTAATATCTGAAGCTTTTGAAGAAATTGATCAAGCGAGAGATGGCATTTCACTCACTTACTTTGAGTTTTCCACATTAGCAGCTGTTAATATTTTTTGTAACAAAGCGATTGATATCGCTATTTTAGAAGTAGGCATGGGCGGTCGTTTAGATGCGGTGAACTTATTCGATGCCGATATTGCATTAATTACACCTATTAGCCTAGATCATATCCAATGGTTAGGGCACGATCGTGAGACCATTGGTTTCGAAAAAGCAGGAATTATAAGAGCTAATAAGCCATTAGTCTGTGCTGAGAAACCACCCAAGTCATTAATAAACTATGCAAATGAGTTAAGTGCTCATATTTCTGTAGCAACAGTTGATTTTAATTATCAATATGATTCGCAACAATGGCATTGGTCAAATGAAATTATTTCTTGGAGAAAGTTACCTCACCCAGCATTAACAGGCCGTTATCAACTACAAAATGCTGCTGCTGTTTTACAAGTCATTAGTTTGTTAATAGAGCAAGGCTTTAACATTTCCCAGCCTCAGATAGAAAAAGGTTTAATAGAAGTATTACTAGCTGGTCGTTTTCAACAAGTTCCTGGAGCCGTACTTCGCATTTTTGATGTGACACATAATGAGCAAGGCGCCTTAAGCTTAGTTGAATTATTAACAGGATCTGGTTTTCAAGGCCGTACTATTGGGGTCCTAGCCATGTTAAAAGATAAGGAAGCGTCAACGGTTTCCGCTATCCTTAAACCTGCGATAGACGACTGGTATATTGCGGGGTTATCAGGCAGTCGTGGAATGAGTGCTGATACTTTAGCATTGAAATTAAAAGGGGTTATTGACGATGTTAAGATCAATACTTTTGATAGTGTTCCTAATGCCTATAGAGAGGCAATGGCCAATGCAAGAAAAGGAGATAGGGTCGTCATCTTTGGCTCATTTCAAACTGTTGCAAGTGTGATCTTGTTACCTTGAATAATCATAACTTCACTTTTTAGCTAAGCTATTTTGGCAGCAATGGGTGACCGTCAAAACAACTAAGCCTTACCGATATATTTTATCAATGTCCTTTTTATGGTGTGCTATGACTTTAGGGCGTTTTATCTTCATTGTCGGTGTAATTAAATCATTCTCAGCAGTCCAGACATCGAGGTGTATTGAGACGCGTCTTATTTTGGCATAAGCGGGGAAGGACGACAGTAATATTTTTAATTGCTTAATGATATAGCTGTTTAATATTTTATTGTCCAAGACAGCTTTGTCATTGCTATCAAGATGAAGTCTTTTGGCTAATTCAAACCAATTATCGGTATTGAGTACGAGTAAAGCTGACAGAAATGACTGTCCTTCTCCAATGACAAGGACTTGTTCAAAAAGCGGGTTCATTAATATTGCGGCTTCAATATCTCCTGGTGGTACTTTTTCGCCATTACTCATGACTAGAATATCTTTAATTCGACCTGTAATATAAATATGACCTGTGTCACTAATGTGTGCTTGATCACCTGTATGAAGCCAGCCTTCATCATCAATAGTAAGTGACGTAGCCTCTTCATTACCCCAATAACCCAACATGATGCCTGTTCCACGAGCGAGTAATTCGTGATTGTCACCGACTTTGACGGTGACACCGGGAATAACGGTACCAACACTAGCAGGATAATTATTTTGAGGGGTATTTACACTAATCACAGGACTTGTTTCTGTTAAACCATATCCTTGTAAAATGCAAAAATCTAATCCAACAAATAATTCTGCAACTGTATTTGGCAAGGCTGCTCCACCGCTAAGAATGACACGCATATTGCCTCCTAAACGTTGCCTTACCTTGGATGCCACCAATTTATTCAATAATGGCCAAACCAAAAAATTAAACTTCCATGCTTCTCGTTTTTGTTGGTATTCAAAACGTTGCAATCCTATTCTTACGGTTTTGTGAAACAACCATTGAGAAAGGCCTGACTTTTCTTTAAGTTGGCTGTGGATACGGGTGTAAATACGCTCGAAAATACGCGGGACAGCAATTAATACTGTTGGTTTAATTGTTAGCATATCATCTGCTAACTGAAGGATTCCACGTGCATGAGCTACTGTGGCTCCAGCCATCATGGGTAAGTAATAACCGGCAGTTCGCTCAAGGGTATGAGAAAGTGGCAAAAAGGACAAAAATAAATCACTGGGTACTATTTTGATACGGGTCAGTCCGCCTTGAGCTACGGATAACATATTTTGGTGGCTGAGCATTACACCTTTGGGGCGTCCAGTTGTGCCGGAGGTATATATAATTGAGGCTAATTCGTGAGGTTGTCCAGGATCACTCTGCAATTTCGTATCAGCAGGATTTAGCCATTCTTCGACATAATAAGCTGGCTTATTAAGTGTCGGCGTATCAGTATTTTGAATCAAAACACGCTTTAGAGCATGCTCTGCAGTAATTGACGGTTCAAGTGCCCTCCATTGTTGACAGTTCTGCAATAAGAGCAACTTAACATCGGCGTCACGTAATATGTAGGCAACATTCTCAGGGCGGTCATCAGGGTATAAAGGCACCAATACGAGTCCTAAACCTAATGCTGCTTGATCAAAAAACACCCACTCGATACAGTTACGCAGATTGATGGCAACACGGTCACCAGATTGTAGCTCTTCCTTGATTAATGCACCCTGCCAGCATGCCACTCGAGTAGCAACTTCGCTCCAGGTGCTATCAAACCATTGCTTTGTTTCTGGATCATAGCTTTTATAAGCAGTTATATGAGGACTTCGCTTGAGGCGTTCTTTGAACAAGCCGTACAATGTACAAGCTTGTTTTGCTGAGATAGTATCGGTCATGTTCATAACTGATTTTCTTGACTAAATATTAGGGTAAAAGGCTTGGACATAAAAAAAGATTACCGTTAAAGTATTCATTTAAGTTACAACCATTATCATTCTTTTAATTAGTTACAGGAACTATTAAGTAAGGACGATAGACATTCAGGCTAGTACTTTAATGATTAACAATTTACACCAAATACTATTCATTTGCGATCATTTCAGTTGTTTCTCCTGGCAAAACCTATGGTTGCTCAATTATGCTCTCACAGGGAGTAGCCTCTTTGGCTTGTGTCCTTGGTAGTATACTTTTTACAGAGAATAAGTTTATTGATAGATCTACTAACACTTTGTGCCTTGTTATGATTGCTTCGGATGTTAGTGAAGAATGTTTGGAAGGTTGAAATTAAACTGAAGATGATTTAATGACGTTTGTATAACAAATCCCAAATCCCATGACCTAGCTTTTGTCCTCTATGTTCAAACTTAGTCAAAGGACGATAATCTGGACGGGGAATATATTTGTCATCTGCACAGTTTTTAAAATTGGTATTATCAGAGAAGTCTGTGAGCATTTGTTCGGCATAATGCTGCCAATCAGTAGCCATATGAAGGTGGCCCCCGAGTTTTATTTTTTTTGCTAATAGCTTGACGAAATCAGGTTGGATAATACGCCTTTTATGATGTCGTTTTTTATGCCAAGGATCTGGGAAAAAAAGTTGGAGTCTATCTAGACTATTGTCAGCTATTCGATGTTTGAGTAACTCAACAGCATCTGTGCAAGCAACTCGAAGGTTAGAGAGCCCATTCTTATCAATAAGGTTTAATAATTGGCCGACACCCGGCCTGTGTACTTCGATACCAAGAAAGTCTGTGTCTGGTTTACTTTTAGCCATTTCTGCTAAGGACGCACCATTGCCAAACCCAATTTCGATAACTTTAGGTGCTTTTCGATTAAACAACTGATTTAAATCCAACAAATCATCACCCTCATCTAATGCGAACTGGGCCCAAAGTTCATTAATTGCACGTTGCTGCCCAGGGGTAAGACGACCTTCGCGTCGTACAAAGCTGCGAATAGTCCGAAGTGTTTTTTGTTCTGGCATAATATTTTGCTATATCATCAGTATTAAAGAAGAGAT
>TARA_B110000858_G_scaffold132669_1_pt1 | contig 18015 bp, 16 predicted proteins | sample TARA_B110000858 | Tara Oceans TARA_B110000858 (sample SAMEA4398247) | marine metagenome | biome: Polar Biome; feature: [SRF] surface water layer (ENVO:00010504); material: water (ENVO:00002006), including particulate matter (ENVO:01000060) such as... | depth 5 m | reverse complement strand
CAGCATGAGAATCAACAGCATGAGAATCACCAGCATGGGAACCAACGGCATGAGCAACTTCCCCATGAGATTCACCCGAATTATGAGTTACAGGAGCGTTAAATCCTATGACTAGCATAATTAGACCAACTAGCGTAAGGGATACAGCTAAAATTTTGGCTTTTGTAGTAAAAACAAACATCGTATTCAGCATTAAATTATTTAGCAGCAGTAGCTTCAGCCACCATTACAGATTGATCCTCTCGAAGCTTCAAGACGTACTTGATGATTTTCCATCGCTCATCATAGTTCAATTGAGATGAATGCGAGCCCATATTATTTTTCCCATGCATAATAACATGATAGATGGAACCTGGCGTAATATCAGGTAGACGGTCACGACCATATCCAGGTATACCTAGAATTTTCTCCCGCTGCATAAGAATACCATTACCATCTCCTTTATCCCCATGGCAATGGGAACAAAATTGACCATATAATTCTTTTCCTTCCTGAGGATCTAAAGTTGAAAAATTAACTGGTACCGAAGTATTTGATTTTGAATCTTCGTAACCCTCATTTGTATTAGGTATATCATAAGGAATATATCCTCTTGAAATAGTTCCCTCTACAGGAGTTAGTGATGATGTCTGTCTAGGATTATCTATCGAAGGTTCATATGTCTTAATAGCCGGTGATCGATACATATCATCCATGTAAGTGTAACCTGGAGTTGTTTTGTCACTATTACATGAGGCCATAACTCCAAGCAATAAACTAGAAGCTAAAATAATTTTAAGTGTATCTAATTTTCTCATCATATTTAAGCTTCAGAAATTTCCTTTGCGCCAGATGCTTTTAAAACATCCATTACACCTTTTACTGAATGAACTTCGATCATGAAATGATCATCGGTTGTGCGAGGGTCGGGATTCTGTTCTTTTGCGCCAGGGTATAATCTATTAATTATCATGAAAGTCCAAACCATTAAATGAGCGGCAAAAAACACTGTTAATTCAAATAAAATCGGCACAAAAGCAGGCATATTCATTCCCCAAGTCATACTTGGCTTGCCACCAATATTTTGAGGCCAATCAAAATTCATCATGTAAGCCGTTAAAGTAATAGCTACTGTCAAACCAAATAAACCATACATAAAAGCTGCCATTGCAATTCTGGTCTCCTTTAAGCCCAATGCCTTGTCTAGTCCATGAATAGGAAATGGTGAATAAACTTCTTTGATTTTCATTCCTTTTTCACGCAATGTTTTTACAGCCGATAATACCAAATCATCATCTGTATAAATCGCTCGAATTAAGGGGCTATTATCAGTGTGCGCCATTTGGATCATGATTTTGTTTCTGAGAATCCCCAGAAGATTTTAAAATTGTTTTCAATTCAGCCTGAGCGATAACTGGGAAGGTTCTAGCATAGAGCAAAAACAAAACAAAGAAAAAGCCTATAGTGCCTAAAAAGATTCCTATGTCTACAAAGGTGGGCGAAAACATTGCCCACGAAGAGGGTAGATAGTCGCGGTGCAGAGAAGTTACAATGATAACGAACCTTTCAAACCACATACCGATATTTACAACAATAGAAATGAGGAAAGTAAAAATAAGGTTCGTTCGTAAACGTTTTATCCACATAAACTGAGGAGAAAAAACATTGCAAGTCATCATGGACCAATAAGCCCACCAATAAGGACCCGTAGCCCTATTTAAAAATGCATATTGCTCATACTCTACTCCTGAATACCACGCAATAAAAAGCTCTGTTATGTATGCAACTCCAACAATTGAACCAGTTACCATAATAACAATATTCATCATCTCAATGTGTTGAATTGTTATATAGTCTTCCATTTTAAAAATTTTCCGGACTATCAAAAGAAGAGTTTGAACCATTGCAAATCCGGAAAAAATTGCTCCAGCCACAAAATAAGGCGGAAATATAGTCGTATGCCATCCGGGAATTACTGAAGTTGCAAAGTCCATAGAAACAATTGTGTGTACAGATAAAACAAGTGGTGTTGCCAAACCAGCAAGAACTAATGATACCTCTTCAAATCTTTGCCACGCTTTTGCCTTGCCTCCCCAACCAAAAGAAAGAATTCGATAAATATGCTTCTGAAGAGGGTTTATTGCTCTGTCCCGTATCATAGCAAAATCAGGGATAAGGCCTGTATACCAAAAAACCGTTGATACCGTCAAATATGTTGAAATGGCAAAGACATCCCAGAGCAAAGGAGAATTGAAATTAACCCATAGAGAGCCATATTGATTTGGAAATGGGAATACCCAGTATGCAAGCCATAGCCTTCCCATATGAATTAGAGGAAATAAACCTGCCTGAATAACAGAAAATATTGTCATTGCTTCTGCCGAACGATTTATTGCCATCCGCCATTTTTGACGGAAAAGAAGCAAAACTGCTGAGATTAACGTACCCGCATGGCCAATACCTACCCACCAAACAAAGTTTGTTATGTCCCACGCCCATCCAACAGTCTTATTTAAACCCCAAACTCCAATTCCTGTTCCTATAGTGTATGCAATACAGCCAAAGCCCCATAGCATCATAGTTAAAGCTATTGAGAAAGCAATCCACCATAACCTTGGAGCTTTTGTTTCTATAGGGCGAGCAACGTCATTGGTGATATCCGTGTAAGATTTATCACCTAATATTAGAGGCTCTCGGACGTTAGATTCATAATGCATAATTCCCTATTTCTCCGTTAAACTCGATTTCGAACTTTAGTTTGATAAAATACTGAAGGCTGAGTACCAACCTCTTCAAGGAGATGGTACGATCGACTATCATTTTTTGCAATTTGAACAGCGCTATTAGGCAGATTTACATCACCAAATGTAATTGCCCCAGTATCACATGCTTGAGCACATGCTGTAGTAATTGCTGAATCTTTAACTGGCTTTCCGGCTTTTTTCGCCTCTAGCTTACCATATTGAATGCGCTGAATGCACATCGTGCACTTTTCCATCACTCCTCTTGAACGAACAGTAACATCGGGATTAAGAACCATTCTCCCAAGGTCATCTTGAGATGGATTTACAGATGAGAATTGCTCATTTTTTTGATAATTGAACCAATTAAATCTTCTAACCTTATATGGACAGTTATTGGCACAATATCGAGTACCAATGCAACGGTTATATGCCATATGATTAAGTCCTTCTCTGGAGTGCACTGTGGCACCAACAGGGCAAACAGTCTCACAAGGAGCATGGTTACAATGCTGACACATTACTGGTTGGAAAACAACCTCTGGACTCACTCCAGGTTTTTCCATTTCAGCATATTTTTTTACAACACCAACATCTTCCATATCAGCACGTTCTGGCGTCATATCAGATGAGTAGTATCTATCAATACGCAACCAGTGCATATCTCTAAAATTCCGAACCTCTTCTTTTCCCACTACTGGGACATTATTTTCAATATGACAGGCAATTACGCACGCTCCACAACCGTGACAACTATTTAAATCAATACTCATGTTCCACATGTGCATGGTTTCATGATCATGATTTTCCCACAGGTTTGCCTCATCAGCACTTACTGTACCATCAAGGGTATGGTATGTTGGCTTTTCATTCCAAGATGAGCCTTTGGGATCATTAATGAAATCAGATAATGATACCTCATTAACAATTTTACGTCCCATCATGGTATTACCTAATTGAGTAGAGGCAAATTCATGCATTCCCTCAGCAGGAGTTATTTTAACAACTCCAAAACCTTTTAAAAGATTTAGACTGTATGCATTTACTCCAAGTCCATCTGCAACTTTTCCAACTTGACTCCTGCCATACCCCACAGCTAAACCAACTGTACCTGGAGCCTGTCCTGGTTGAATTAATACAGGTACATTATTTAAACTGAGCTCGCCTGACTGAATATTCGCTAGACTACCATCTAGAGCTCCATTACTTTGTGTCTCATTAACAAACCCCATACCCAGGGCATCAGCTGCAGAAATCGTTAAATAGTTATCCCAACAAACCCTTGAAATAGGATCTGGAAGTTCGTGTAACCAAGGGTTATTTGATTGATAACCGGCCCCAACAGTTTTTTGGTATAATGATAATTCCATAGCACCGCTGTCCACTGAGCCGGCAGTTTCCACTGCGATTTCTGCACCCGCAAGTGTACGTTCTGAGATTTCTGTAAAGGATGGGATCCGTGCATCAATTTTTAATGAAGCACCGCCATCATGTAAGGTTTGAGACCAATTCAACCCTTGGGCCAAAACACTTTCCTTAACTAAATCTTTAGCAGATTTATTTTTTCCCAATAATTCAGATAATACTTCTATTGTAGGCTTACTATTAAAAAGAGGCCGTATAACTGGTTGAGAAACTGAAAAGTCTAAATTGGTGGGGACATAATCAGCCCATGACTCCAAATAATGCGGAACAGGTGCTGCCGAGGTTGTTGCACCAGCAGTCTCATCAAAACGATCGTTTAAACTCAGAGAATAATTAACATTTTTCAAAGCAGAGTCAAAACCAACTCTATTATAAACAGGATTTGGCCCAGCAATTATTAAAGTACCAACGCTACCCGCATTCATGTCCGAAATTGCATTTTCAAAAGCACGATCATTACCTGATCTTAAATAAACAGGTTTATCAGGTCTAATTGTAGTACCAATATTTTTTAATGCAGCATTCAAAGCCGCTGACAAATATGCATTAGCTCCCGAGTTACCCCCAACTAAAACAACTGATTTTCCCTTTGATGACATCAATTCTTTGGCAACACTATCGAGCTGGTTTTTCAAAACTTTATCAATTTTACCAACAGAATGATTTGAATCTGAAACCTGATTTAGAAGATAAGATAATGACAATCCTATTTGGGAAGGTTTGATTTTAATACGCTTATCTGCATTTGATCCAGTTAAACTCAGATTTGATTCAATCTGTATATGACGCAGCATCCCTTTGCCAGGCTTTCTGCGAGATGCATAATCTGAAGCTACTTGTTGAGGTATTCCAGAGGAAAGAAAGTCTTCATTGAAAGAGACAACTAAATTAGCAGCGGTAATGTCTATGCTTGGCATTGCCCTTACACCAGTTAAACCCTCCCAAACATCTAAGACTTCAGAAGATGAAACTGCGTCAATTTCCACATGAACAAAATTTGCATATGTCTGTCTTAGATCCTCAATGACCAACTTAAAAGAAGGACTGAATATTGATCCAGTAAGTAACATGAATTGCTTACCATCATTCACTGATTCTTCAACAGCATTTTTTAAATCACTACTTATGGTGGCCCAATCAGATTCTATATTGTCCTTAATTGGTCGTCTTAGTCTAGAAGAGTCGTACAGAGAAAGAACACTGGCTTGAGCTCTTCCATTAGTTCCCCAATTAAAACGAGTTTTATCACCCGGCTCGATTTTTATAGGCCGACCTTCGCGTGTTTTGACTAAAATCGATGCAAAATCCTGACCGTCAACATAAGTCGTAGCATAATAAGTGGGCATCCCTGGAGTTAATCTATCTGGCTTAACCACATAAGGAATACTCTCAATTATTGGCTGCTCGCATGCAGCTAAAGTTGCTGCTGCAGTCGAAAACCCTAAATATTTTAAAAAATCTCTACGGCTAGTTGATGAATTAGCCATAAGGTTATCATCTCCTAAGAACTGATCAATAGGAATATCTTCAGAAAATTCATTTTCAGACAGACGTTTTGAAACCTCCGTGTTTGCAAGTTGATCAAACCCTTTCCAATATACTTTCTCTTTAGCCATGATAATAAATTAATAGTGGCATTTACCACATTCTAGACCTCCAATTTTTTCAACAGTAATGATTTCATCATGAAACTTTGCTGCAAGGCGTTCATTGATACTTTGACCATTACTATTTTCCTCAGAATAATATCCATTCGCAGTATTAACCTCGGTTTCACGGTGACAATTTATACACCAGCCCATGGTCAATTGTGAATATTGATAAACAACATCCATTTCCTGTATTGGCCCATGGCATGTTTGACATTCCACTCCACCGGCAGTTACGTGCTGAGCGTGGTTAAAGTATACTAGATCTGGCAAATTATGAATTCGAATCCACCTTACAGGCTTTTGCTCGTAGTCCTCAATGTAAGATCTTTCATCTGCATCCCATCCAATTGCAGCATATATTTTCGATATTTCCGGTGAACGCTCTCCTGCATATTTTGGGAGACCTGCATCATTTAAAATTTCAGTGCCATCGATATACATATGGCAATTCATACAGACATTTGTTGACGGTATGCCAGAGTGTTTTGATTGACGTGCAGAAGTATGACAGTAATTACAGTCAACTTGGTTTTCCCCAGCATGAATCTTATGACTGAAAGCAATAGGTTGAATTGGTTGATAATTCGCTTCAACACCTATGCCCATTAAGAACCAAAATACTTGATAAAGAAATGCAACAATTACAACAATTGTAGCTCCAGTCATGAAACGCTTATTTCCGATCAGCCATTGAGTTAAGGCATTGAAATCTTGAATAACAGTTGAAGAATTATCACCATTAATTTGTTTTAAAGTATTTCTTATGCGAAGAAGTAAAATAATAAAAAGTATCAAGAATGCACCCAATACGTAAATTAGGAATAAATCATTGACAGGTTCGGCAACAGATTGGGGCAATGGAACTTCTTTAGGAATCGCAACTGCTGGTACCGCATCCGTATATGCTAGAATGCTTTTTATATCATCATCAGAAAGAGCCGGAAAGGCCGTCATTACAGATCCATTGTACTCTTCGAAAATTGCTTTAGCATCAGCATCTCCAGATGCTCTAAATTCAGCATTATTTCGAATCCACTTTAGTAACCATTCCTCAGATCTCCTTGCAGTAACGCCAGAAAGAGCAGGACCAATCATTTTTTTATCCAACTTATGGCATGAAGCACAGTTAGATTTAAATAACTTTTTACCAAGATTAACATCGACTTCTGCGCTCACAGGAATTGATAAGGCGCTAATTGTCAATACAATAGTCAATAATCGGAGTAAGAGAGAGTTCGAGAAACCTATACGCATGTGCATTCTACAGCTATTCATAAGCCCTTTTTGGGTGAGACAAAAGTACAAAACAACCCCTTGAGGCATAGCGCTTATTCGATGCAGTATTCCTAATTTAAAATGTTTCTAAATAATGAATAATATTCATTTTTTCTGCACCTTTGCATTTACATGACATATTTATCGATTTTCATCTTTTGTTTCAACTTTATGATATGGTTTCCATTAAACGGAAGTGCCTTGCAAATTGATAGAATTTTTGTTCTGGAAATAAATGATAGCATCACTATAATCTCAGGATCAGCATTGGACTCAGCATGGAGTTCTCATGTGAAAAAACTTTCTTTAGAAGGAACACGTGATCAATCTATGAACATCGAACGATATACCATTCAGGTTTTCAGCGGAACCAGAAAAGAAGCAATGAAAATTTATAATGAGTTATTAGATTCTACGAATCTGATGCTCCATTTTGATGAGCCCAATTTTAAAATTTCCGCAGGGTTATTCTCCATCAAGCTCGCAGCAGAATTTAAATTAAAAAAATGGCGCAGAAAATACCCACAATCTTTCGTGGTACGCGCTCCCATGTAAGTAGATAAACTAGTCCTTTTTTAGTTGTTTCATAGCGTTTCTTATACTTGGTGCATTCCACGATTTTATGCCGCCTTTCAAATGGTGAACATTTGAAAACCCATATTGCTTCAACATTTTCAGAGCTTTGAAACTACGACCCCCACTACGGCAATACAAATAGAGCTCCTGAGACTTATTATCACCAAACAAAGAATCAAATTGCTGAATAAAATCGTCGTCGTAATAATTTATCGTTATTGCTCCTTCTATGCTTCCTTGATCTACTTCCTCTGGTGTTCTGATATCGATTAAATAATTATCCTGAATATGTATTTTGAACTGAGATGGTGTCAATTCCTCCGAAATTCTAACTTCCGAATTTATGTCGACCCTATCAAATGAATTACACGAGCATAATAGAGATACGCAAATCAATAGATTAAATAAATAGAGTATTGAAATTTTAAATTTTAAAAATTTAATGTTGAGCATATTTATTTTTTGAGTTTCAAAACATCTGTATAACCACCTCCATTTTGTAATTCCGACAACCCCTGAGACTTGAGAAACAATAGAGCCTGACCACTTCTTCCTCCCGATTTACAGCATAAAACTAATGGAGTTGACATTGTCTTGACAAGATCAATATTATCCGGAATATCATGAAGGGGGATATTTATTGAATTTGGAACATGCCCTTCTTCAAATTCATCTTCTCTTCTAACATCTAATATTGTGGCATCAGGATGATTTATTGCTTCTTCAATATTCATATTTACTTATTTTTTTTGAATCGGTTTCTCAGTTAAAGGTCTTCCTTTTGACATCCAATCTGGCTTTATTGCGCTTTTCAAATAATGATCAAAAAATTGCCCCATACGGTTTGACAAATCTAATCGATTAGAACGCTTTTTTAAATTATGCTGTTCGCCGTTGTAAACTAACATCCAAACGGGTTTTTGCAATCTACGTAATGCCATAAATAATTCTATACCTTGCGTAAACGGGACTGCTCCATCATTATCATTATGCATTATCATAAGGGGCGTCTCTACTTTGTCCGCGAAGAAAACAGGAGAATTTTTCTTATACAAATCGAATCGTCGCCAAGGAGTTGCGCCAATTCGGCTTTGAGTCTTTTCATACTGAAATTGTCGAGACATGCCAGTTCCATATCTAATTCCTCCATATGCAGAAAACATATTGCTTACTGGTGCTCCAGCCATAGCGCATGCATAACGACCTGTTCGAGTAATGATGAAAGCGGTTTGATACCCGCCCCAACTTTGACCTTGGATTCCTATTCGTTTAGGATCAATTTTTTTATGAACCTTTAACACTCGATCAACACCATTATTAACGCACTTTAAAGCACTCATTCCTGGCTGCCCTTCTTTGTAAATAATATCTGGAATAAAGACTGCATAGCCATTACTGACAAACCAAGTAACATTTATTGTTGAAGCGCTAGGCGCGGGTGTTTTATAATCGTGGAGCCTATCCGAATAAGACTCATAGAAATAAACAATCATTGGCAAACTTTGATCTATACTTATGTTTTCAGGAGTATAAAGTAATCCTTGCATTTTTTTTCCAAAAGCCCGGTAGTTGATCATTTCAACTTTTGGCCAAATAAAGCTATCCTGCTGAGGATTCAAATTGGTCAGCCTTACAGACTCATTTCTCCTCACAAAAGTTGAATCTTCAATTAGATTATAACTGAATAAATTTGGAGATGACTGAACAGTTTCTTGCAAGAACAAAAGGGAATTTGCATATTTCGCTCGGCGAAAGCGAGAGTTCTTAAAGTTGCCATAAGACAAGGTCTTATACCTTTTACTCTCTAAATCAAGCATCATTATTCCTGAGGATTTTGAGGGCTCATGAAAAGTTTGAATGGTAATGGTGCTGTCGTTGTTATCGATACCTTTTTTAATATTTAGATACTCATCAATTTCAGGCTCTAAATTTAAAACTCGCATTCGAGATTCAGTATTACGGCCATAAGAATTTGTGAGATCTACTAACTCTCTGGTTTTATGATTAAATTGCCAAATATCATATGCGTCATAAACGACAAAATCTCCAGATGACAACCATCCTGGAGAACCGTATGGATATGGGTAAGAGGGACTATCGTGCTCTTCATTCCATACAGGTTTAGATATTGGAACTTCAACCCTTTTTACAGTAGTTTCCCCAGATAAAGAATTATCAATGAAGGCTATTTCCCAAAACCGCTTATCCATTCGATAGTATGCAATAGCACCTCCATGAGGACTCATTATTGGAGGTCGGGCAAGAATCAATGAGTCTCCAATTTTTAATGACTCACCATTGGTTAATGAGAAGAATTCCAAATCATAAGGGAGTTGTACATCATGTGAATATTGCCTCTGATAAGGCTTTTGAGAATATCTTACCGCCCAATTATGATTTTCATCAGAGACTACATTTGGAAACTCAGGGGTCCCAATACAACGGATATAATTAGTCTCAAACGAATAAAAGGCCAAATATTGCGGTTGTTTTTCACGTCTAAACCTTCTTGCCTGTTGTGTCTGGATCTGATCCTCATTCCAAGCCCAAACATCTAATTCTGCCCTTTCCTCTTTTAAAGAGGTGCTATCATCCCACTCAACCGGATTAAAAGAGCTGTTGTAATAAAAATAAAGACCTTCATTATCAATTTTTATCTGACCTTTTGAGCTAGGATAATTTCCTGGCGGAAGTCCTGGAGAATTAACTTCTGCTATCATCTTTCTAAACAACTTATTATTGCCGTTGAATCCGGCTTGCCAGAGTGAAGTATAATCATCAGCGGCCCTTATTTTTTTTGTATAAAATATGTGATCAGATATTTCGGGAGATTTTATATTCCCAAGAGCAATAGATTCAAAAGCGGCTCCAACATCAATTAAAGAATCTTTTTTTAATGGATTATAAAGTAATGATTGCATTTTACTCTCGGGATTTTCAACGATAACATATAATCCGCTTTTTGAAATCTTATTCTGAGAAAAACCCCAATCAATAGTATTTTCCCAGGTATAATTTGAGTCTATTAGATAATTTTGTTTTGATTCATTAACCCGAACAGTATATAAACTTAATTTAGCTTTTTCCTTTTTAAATGAAGGGCGTTCAATAGCAAAAATATCAATATCTGTTTTCATTTTACCAAAATCTATTTCAAATCTAGATGCAGAACCTAGGGTATCTAGACCAATGAGTTGATCATTAATTAAAGAAGCTAAAACGCATTTGTTTTGAAGCATTTTTTCATCCTTCACCTTTCGCAATTTTAAGGACCTAGTTTCTAAAAAAGGGGGCTTAACAGAAAAAATCACAAATCCTGAGTTAGGCAAAAACTTTAACCGAAAAGCCCTTTCCCACCTCGCAATTTCCTCACCTGTTTGAAGGTTAAATAAAATAGAACGTCCGTCACCTACCTGGGGGCTTATTGTTGCATAGGCATATCTTCCATTATCACTTATTCCATAATCACTTAGTCTTTCCCAAGAATCATAGTCTTCGTGGCTCAAAGAGGACTTAACAGCTGTCTGAGCTGTTGATGGTAGTGTTAGACAAATCGTAATAAATATTAAATTTTTAAGCATTATACCATATTATGATAAACAGCTTGTACATCCTCATCCTCTTCAATTTTTTCAAGCAATTTATCCACTTCTGCGTGTTGATCGATATTCATTTTCTTTGTATCCATCGGGATTCTCTCAAAACCAGAATTTAGAATCTCATGGCCTCTTTCCTCTAATACCTTTGCAATAGATCCGAAATCCGAAAATGGAGCATAAATCATTAATGATTTTATCTCCTTTTCTTGATCATATTCTTGAAATATTTCCTCAACTCCAAAATCAATCATTTCAAATTCAAATTCCTCAAGGTCTATTTTCTCCTGAACTATTTTAAAATAACATTTTCTTTCGAACATAAATTCCACACTGCCACTTGTACCTAAACTTCCATTGCACTTATTGAAATAAGATCTTACATTGGCAACAGTTCGAGTATTATTATCTGTTGCCGTTTCTACAATTACTGCGATACCATGAGGAGCATAGCCTTCATAGACAACTTCTTTATAATCTGCTTGATCTCGAGACACAGCTCGCTTTATAGCTCTTTCGACATTGTCTTTTGGCATATTTGCATCCCTAGCATTTTGAATTAATGCCTTTAAACGACTATTAGCCTCCGGGCTGGGGCCGCTTGCCTTTACGGCCATTATTATATCCTTTGAAATTCTGGTGAACACTTTAGCCATTGATGACCACCGTTTCATTTTTCTCGCTTTCCTATATTCGAACGCTCGTCCCATATTAATTCCGATTGGATAAAATATTACCTGTTTTCTCTTTCTTATTTTTAATAAATAGAGAAATATCAGCTGAATTGAACCAAAGATAATGGCATCCTTCTTTTTTAAAAAAGAACTCTAAAATTTTTAACCAACTATTCCCCAGGAGCAATTGTGAGTTTTAAACCATCAAGATCGTTAGAAATAAAAATCTGACATGACAGTCTGCTATTCTCTTGAATATTAAATGCTTCTGAGAGCATCAATCTCTCCTCTTGAGATGGGATTTTTAAATCATGAGGAGAATTAATATAGCATTGACATGAAGCACACATCGACATGCCCCCGCATATCCCAACAGTGCCCTCATCTTCCAATTCATAGGAACGAATAACTTCCATTAGGTTCATTCCCATATCAGTCGGAGCATCTATGAGGTGGCTCAATCCAGATCTGTCAGTAATATGTATTTTGACAGTTGACTTATCCACTATTGTATTTTTTTTACTATTGACTTTGGGGTTGATTTAGAACTGCCATCAAATCCATTAACCCCCGTTACTGTGGTATATTTCAATAGAAATCTTTTTTCTGGATTTATAATTTTAAAAGCATACTGGCACATGACTGTTGCCTCATGAAAACCGCATAAAATTAGCTTCAACTTCCCTGGATAGATGTTTACATCACCTACCGCAAAAACTCCTGGAATATTTGTTTGATAATCTAAAGAATTATTGACTTTGATTGCGTTTTTTTCAATCTCAAGTCCCCAATTTGAAATTGGGCCTAATTTGGGCAAGAGGCCAAATAATGGTATGAAATGATCTACCTCAAGCTCCTTTTGAGGATGATTCGATTGATCAATTAATATAGACTCGAGATACTCTGACCCCATTAAATTAACAACCTGTGCAGAGGTTTTAACATTAACCCGTTTTGCATCTTTTAGTTGTTGGACTTTTTCGACGGAGCTTAACGCACCTCGAAACTCATTACTTCTATGAATTAGAGTAACTTCCGAAGCTATTTCAGACAAAAGAATAGTCCAATCCAATGCTGAGTCCCCTCCCCCAGCAATAGCTACCTTTTTATCTCGAAAAATTTCTGGATCTTGAATGAAGTAGTGAACTCCTTTATTTTCAAACTTTTCAATGATGGGTATATTGGGCTTCCTTGGCTCAAAGCTTCCTAGCCCCCCGGCGATAACAACAATAGGAGCCTTATGAACAGTTCCTTTATTTGTAATAACAGTAAAAGAACCATCTTCTTCGCGGTTTAAACTTTCTGCCCGCTCACCAAGAGTAAATCCGGGCTCAAACTGCTTAGATTGCTCTAATAATTTATTTGTTAATTCATCTGCAAGAATCTCTGGATATCCTGGAATATCATAGATAGGTTTTTTCGGATAAAGCTCAGAACATTGACCTCCCGGTTTAGGTAAAACATCAATAAGATGGCATTTCATCTTCAACAGACCTGCTTCAAAAACAGTAAATAAGCCAACAGGACCAGCTCCAATAATTAATATATCTGTTCTAACCATTTTTTATTTTAATAATGTAAAAAAATAGTTAATTATGACTGATCAGTTACGTGAATAACCCTTTCAATTTCAGGGGCAAATTTCTTTATTGCCACCTCTACTCCATTTTCTAAGGTCATTTTATTAACTGAGCAGCCCAAACAAGCACCCAGTAAAACTACCCTAACCTCAATATCATTAACAATACTATGAAGTTTTATATCACCACCATCATTTTGAAGAAATGGTCTTATTTCCTGTAATGCTGATTCTATTCTTTCTTTTATATCACTCATACTTCTCGTTTTGATGTCTGACATCCAGCCATTGTTGTGATTCTTACAGCTTCTGATGGGGGGAGATTCTCTACTCTGTTAGCAAGAGCAATCATAATATTCTGAGTTATTTTTTCAAAAGCTAATGGAACCTCACCTTCAAGTTGCAAAGCAGCAGGATGGCCCACATCGCTCGCTTCGCGAATACTCTGAATAATCGGCAATTCACCTAAAAAGGGAACATCTATTTCGTTGGCTAAATCTTGAGCTCCCTCTTTACCAAACAAATAATATTTATTTTCCGGCAACTCATCCGGAGTGAAGTATGACATATTTTCTATTATCCCCAAAACTGGGACATTTATTGCCTCCATTTGAAACATTCCAACACCTTTTCTTGCATCAGCTAAAGCTATGGGTTGTGGAGTACTTACAACTACTGCTCCGGTAATGGGTAACGCTTGAACCATACTTAAATGAATATCTCCCGTTCCCGGAGGAAGATCTATGAGTAAAAAGTCAAGATCACCCCAAAATGTCTCAGATATCATCTGATTTAATGCTTTTGTTGCCATTGGCCCTCTCCACACTACAGCCTGATCTGTGCCCGCAAAAAATCCTATTGACATTACTTTAACCCCATAAGACTCTACTGGCTCCATTTTCCTTACGCCATCTACTTCAATCCCACCTGGCCTATCACTTACAAGGTCCATCATTAATGGCATGCTTGGACCGTAAATATCAGCATCTAAAATCCCAACCTGAAATCCCATTTTTGATAACGTGACTGCCATATTAGCGGTAACTGTCGATTTACCAACACCACCCTTACCTGAAGCAACAGCAATGACATGTTGAACTCCAGGAATTGGTTTACCCTTAATTTGATCTTTAACTGGCTTTTCAGGCGATTCAATTATTAAATTTATTTTGACCTGTAATTTCACGTCTACTTTAGCATGAATTGCCTGTAGAATGGAAACTTCAAACTTTTTTTTCTGATGTAAAACCGGGCTATCACAGATCACATCTACAACTACTTCATTTCCTAGGATCTGGATATTGCGGAGCCCATTAGACTGAATTAATAATCCTTTTCCAGAAGCATTTTCAATCTCACCTAATGCCTCTTGAATTTTTGCTTTTGTCAACATATAAAATCAAAATTACGCATGTGTAACGGAACTATTCAATTTTATATTTCTTTTGAGATTGCAATATCACTTTTGTTCGCTAGTTGCCCGCATGCAGCATCGATATCTTTTCCTCTTGATTTCCTGACATTTACGGAAACTCCATTTTGATTCAAAGCAAATTGATACGCGTCAATTGTCTTCTCATCTGCTTGCTGAAATCTATCGTCCCCAATGGCATTATATTCAATTAAATTAACCTTTGACGGAATCCGTTTACAAAGACCTACAAGAGCTTTAATATCTTCAGCTTTGTCATTTATCCCTTTCCAAACTACATATTCAAAAGTTATCTTTCTTCTTGTCATTTTATACCAATAATCTAATGATTCTGTTAATTCAGCTATCGGAGCAGAGTCATTTATCGGCATTACAGCAGACCTTATGTCATCTCTTGCCGAATGCAAACTGACCGCAAGATTAAATTTAACTTTATCATCGGCCAATCGTTTAATCATTTTTGGCAGTCCCACCGTACTTAATGTGATTCTCCTGGGAGAGAAATTAAGGCCTTCTGGTTCAGTTATTTTTTTAATTGCCGTCAAGACATTCTGGTAATTCATAAGTGGTTCGCCCATCCCCATAAAAACAATATTTGTAAGCGGACGACCAAAATTTTGTATTCCTTGGTTGTGAATGGATAAAACCTGATCATATATTTCATCAGGATCTAAGTTTCGCATCCTTTTCAACTTCGCTGTTGCACAAAATGCACAATTTAAACTACATCCTACTTGACTTGAAACACATGCTGTTATTCTTTTATCAGTTGGAATTAAGACAGACTCAACGATAAGTCCATCTCGTAAAAGGACTGCATTCTTTATAGTACCATCTGAACTCTTTTGAATATTATCAAATGCAATGGGTCTGATAAAATAAATTTCATCCAAGCGTGCGATTATCTGCTTAGGGATGTTTCGCATCTCCTCAATACTTTTGACTCCTTTCGCCCAAATCCAGTCATATACTTGATCCGATCTAAAATTTGGCTCACCCCAATCCCTAAAAACACCTTGAAGATCTTCCTTTGAGAGACTACGTAAATTCTTTTTTTCACTCATTATTTATGATGTAAAAAGCTTCCAAATTGTATTTTCGAATTTCTTGCTGAAAACAGCACTGCATCTTTTTGTAAAGACTCATTACTTGAGCTCCGTTTTGGCAAGGTCATAACAGCCTCTTTAGCATTACTATAAAGCACATTATAATGCATTTCAGAATCTTCATTTATAGAAACAGCAACAAAATTTGATCGTCTAAAATTTCTCACTGAGATTGGTCTGCGGTCGCCAAACCTCTTCATATTTGAAGGATGATCATTAAATAAAATATGTAACTGCTTTCCATCAACTAATGGCAAATAACCACTTGCATGGCCTCCATCATTCTTTGAATATTGGCGTTTTGGAATATGTCCAGACCACTCTATCTCGCCTAATGGAGAAACTCCAAAAGCAATAATATCATTATAATAGTAATAGTAATTGGTAATAGTGCCATTTCTGGTTTGCTGTGTGCGAACTTCCATTTCATAATCTTCAGCGATAATGTATGCCCCGCCGTCTGAGCGGTGAAGAAAATGTCTGAAAACAAAATCCTCTCTTATCTCTCTCCCACCTCTTGATCGCCCTAGCATTCTAAACCCGTCAATGAATTCCGATCGAAAAGGAACTATCTCTTTCGAGTAATTTTTATTTGTAGTCTGATCTAATGTCACATAAAACATACCCTTTATAGATGAATTGCGATATCCTCTTTCCGAATAAAATCCACCAATAGCTACTAAATTATCTGAGAAATCCAGCTCTAGACCCATATTTGTAACGAAGACGTTATTCAAACCTAAATTAATTTTCTTTAGTTCGTCAGTTTGACCTACAACTTTATAAATGATATATTCAGAGTTGGGCATTCCCCAATTCCATTTATCACTTAAAGAGCGTTTTGGGATTGTTTTTTTCGCAATAAGATATACTTCACCTGAATTGCTTAGATCAATCTTATTGATATTCATATATCTATCTAAAACATCTAGTTGAATGTCTTTTGACCACTTCAATTGTAAATCCACACCATAAACCGATATTGCAAATCTCTCTGGCTGTCTAACGCCAAATGCGGGACTTGAAAATATTAAGAAATTCGTTCGATCCTCTGAAAATTGTATCCTAAAATTCCCGTGATTGCGTCGTTTGGAATCCACACTTTCTACAAGTTTTAATTCTTTAGAGTCCCCATTTTTATCAAAAACCTGAAGAAGAAGATGTTTTTTATCATCTCTTGGGTTGTACGCTTCTAAAAACAAATAAAAGTGACCATTAACTATATGCGCCGAAAGAAGGTCTGTTGGGATTCCTTGGTATATAATTCGTTCTACCTCTAATTGCCAAATTTGTTTTGATTTTTTTCTATTATATTTTGCTAAGTACCACTTATTTGTAATTAAAAGACCAGACTTAAAGCCTAGAGTATAAAAAAAGTTAGAGTCTAAATCAACGACTTTACTCGTAAAAACATCGCGATACCTATAATTAGTACTCCATTCCAAATCATACGATGGAAGTTGAGCTAAAAGAACCTCTGGAAGGAGAAAGAAAATTAATATTTTAATTAAAATACGAGACATTGGCAGGGTTTTGGTAATCTTTGCAAAGAAACGATTCTATTATATGATACGGCAATTTTATACTTTTCTTTTCTTTTACTGTTTCTTCCTTGTCTCGCAAATCACGGCTCAAGAAGTTATTGTTAAAAAGCGAAATGTAGAAACAGGAGAATTCTACAGTAACTCAAGGAATTACAAAAAATTTAAGAACAAATCCAATGCCAAAGAAAAATATACTAATTGTATTAAGTATAATTTCTTGCCATTTTTCATCGGTGAATTTCCAATGGGATATGAAATTAGAATCAATCCATTTATTACCCTCGAGGCTGGCCTTGGTCTGACTACCAATAATCACATGGATCAACTTGTTTTTGGGGCCAATAACTTTTACTCGAACCCCAACGGTTATCTGAGAAATACTATAAGTCTTAGTCATAATGCAACGATAAAAATTTTCCCAGAAGGCAACTCATAC